>JAEEGF010046450.1_pt1 | contig 13213 bp, 13 predicted proteins | sample 9134171 | NCBI WGS metagenome assembly JAEEGF01 (sample SAMN16246542, study PRJNA631951) | gut metagenome | biome: gut microbiome; feature: rumen; material: AP-attached | host: Bos | place: Iran: Karaj | collected 2018-10
TTATAAGCAAGTCTCACATGAAGATTGCCAAGACCTCTTAAGATTCCATAGTCCTCAATCCAATGAATGGCCTGGGCATGATACAGATCCGAATCATAATGCATGATTCCATGCGCTACACCATATGCCATAACCAAAAAGATCAAAAGATAATATATCCAGTTTCTGTCAGTGGTCACTCTGCGAAACAGGCTATATGCCTGCTGCATCAAATCATTTCTGTAATAAATCGCAATGACGACAGACACTAACAAAAGCAAAATATTGGCAATAAGACCCACTCCCGAAATGATACTAAAGAGCTGTGCGTAAACAGTGTTTATCACTATTCCTGCAACTATATAGCTCTCATGATATTTGGGTGTATACCTTCTCTCCGTCTTGCCGCGCATGAGACGCATACAGTCAAAAGATACCAGAGTATTGATAAAAGCATATCCCACCAGATAAGTTGTGAAAATAACATAGGCCCATATCAGTACAACTGCCAGCATTAATGTGTCATCTCCCAGTTAGAAAATATTGCATACCACAAGTCCGACTATAATTCCAAGGATTGCTCCGAAAAGTACCTGAAGCGGTGTATGTCCGACAAATTCCTTGAGCTTTTCTTCAACATTGATGTCTCCGTTGAGTTCCTGAAGCCATTCCATCATGTTGTTTATTACTTTCGCCTGAATTCCGGTCTCTCTTCTTACACCCATGGCATCATGCATTACGATAAGTGCAAGCACACCTGAAATTGCGAACTCAAAGCTTCCTGCTCCGTAAAAATACCATGTGGATGTAACGAGTGCCATAACTGTTGCTGAATGAGAACTTGGCATTCCGCCATCTCCCATCAGTCTCTCAGGGTTGAAATTCTTGTTTACGATCACATAAATTATAGTCTTTAACATTTGTGCAACAAGCCATCCCCAAAAGGAGGCAATCAAAATAGTGTTGCTAAATAATTCATTTATAAATTGCATTTAGTCCTCAACTCCGGTTAAACCAGTTCTTTAATGTATCTTTCAATAGCTTCGTGCCAATCAGCAAACATAAAATCAGAAGTAAGCTTAAACATATAGTTCTCTAAAATACTATATGCAGGTCTTGGAGCAGACTGCGGATTTTTGGCTTGATACTCCTGTGTTGTTACATGATTGACCTTTGTATTTTTTCCGGCAATTCTGAAGATTTCTTCTGTGAAGTCTGCCCAGTTTGTTGAACCTTCACATGTTCCGTGGAATGTACCATAGTTCTCTGTAGGAAGAAGGTAATGAATTGCCTTGGCAAGTTCATAAGTACTTGTAGGTGTGCCAAGCTGATCCTTTACTACACTTACTTCATCGTATTTGTCAGCAAGACCGAGCATTGTCTTAACAAAGTTCTTTCCATCACCATATAACCATGCTGTTCTGATGATAAAAGAATTAAGAGCAAACTGCTTAACAAATTCTTCACCTGCAAGCTTTGTCTTTCCATATACACTTACAGGATTAGTTTTATCAAATTCTATGTATGGCTTTGTTCCATTTCCTTCAAACACATAATCTGTGGATATGTGAACAAGCTTTGCACCTGTCTCAGTTGCTGCAATAGCAAGGTTTCTGGGACCGATGGCATTTATCTTGTATGAAAGGTCAATATCACTTTCCTGCTTATCAACTGCTGTATAAGCAGCACAATTTATAATAGCAGCAGGCTTTACTTCTCTGGCAAGGTTAAGTACAGCATCAACGCTTGTTATATCCAAAGGAATGATTCCATCCTGCTGAAAAACATCAGTATTAACAAGTTCATATTTTCCTGTTTTTGCAAGTTCTAAATTTATTGCTCTTCCGAGCTGGCCATTACAACCTGTTACAATTATCTTTTCCATTTTTTTTCCTCTCTTTATAATCTACACAAAATCGGACGGCATCACTGCCGTCCGCTCAAGTACATTATCTATCAGTCCGCATATGTGACGCCATTAACCTCAAATTTTGAGAATGAACCACCTTTTTCCTGAATAACAAAAATCATTGTCTTACCTGTATTGAAGACTACTTCATTACCATTTTCATCGTAATACTTGGTTGTATCGTAGTCACCGGTCTTCTCCCAGGTAACATGAATCATTTTACCCTTTGTGATGAAATATCCGTCACGAGTAGTGTCATGCATCTGATAAGCAAGATATCCGTTGTCATCACGTACTTCATGATAAGCTCTCTGAATAATAACGTTTGCAAAAGCAAGCTGCTCTCCGGTTACTGCATCTTTCTGAGCATTGCCGTAAAGTGTCTTAAGATAAACACCCTTTGACTCGTCATATTTAAGTGCTGACTTTGTTACAGGGAAGCAACCTGACATATTGATCTCAGTTGCATCTACAGCTGATGCGCCATAGTCCTCTAAAGTGTTAGGATTTGAATAACCAGTAAAGTTAAAGTGAGAATCACCGGCAAATTCATCTCTGTGTTCTTTTTCAAATTTAGCCTTTTCAATAGCTGCTGTTACATGTGCACCATCTGTAAAGGCTGTATGTTCAGAAGTACTTCCTTCAGGAATTCTGAAAAATGCGCCATAATCAGAACCCATTACACCGCCGACACCATTTAAGTTGTCAACATCATCTCTTGTAAGAATATTCTTAACATAAAGTTCAGGTCCGCCGTAGTGAACAATGATCGGATCATACTCTAATGCTGCGTATACAAAGTAGTCACGAATACTACGGATGTTTCCGATCTGACCAAGGTCTTCCCAGTTCTCAAGAATCCCCATCTGACGGCTCATGCTACCTTCTTCCATTATCTCATAGAAGACAGCTACATTGCTAAGTCCGTACTGAGGCTGAGCCTCTTTGTTGATAGGATACATAACAGCAAGTGGTCTGTTATTGTTGGTTGCTTCATCAACCCATTCATTTGTGAAATAACTTCTTACCATTCCTTCTGCTGGAGGTGTATCATCGTTGTTCTCTTCCTCAACAGGTGCTTCAACAACTTCTTCCTGCTGAGGTACATTTTCAAGTTTCTCTACGCTAAGTCCTGTTACTGACTCATCCCCTGAAGAGCCACAACCAAACAGCATTGTTGCTGCAAGAAGAGTGGCAAAAATTGCTTTTTCTTTTCTCATATCTTAATTACAAATTCCTCTCTAGTTTTTTTACACATGTGCTAGTTTACCACATATGTAGTCTATTCGCCAAGTCCAGTCTCAATTGCCTTAACCAAGGCATTCATAGCCTCTTCCTCGTCCGGACCATCGCATTTAAAGGTTAATTCATCCCCACATTTAATACATGCTCCAAGAACACTTAATACGCTCTTGGCATTAGCTGTATTGTCTCCATAACTAAATGTAATATGTGATTTATAATTCATCGCCACCTTACATAGATTACCGGCAGGGCGTAGATGTAATCCAGTAGGGTTTGTGATTACAACCTTCTGACTTACCATATTATAACATGACCTCCTCAATGAGCTGTGCCAGCTTCTTGGCCTCTTCTTCAATCTTAGCCTGATTTTTTCCCTCAATCATTACTCTGACAAGAGGTTCTGTACCTGATGGTCTGATAAGTACTCGGCCATCTCCTGCAAACTGTTTCTCAAGATTCTCAATTGCTCCTGCAATCTCCGGATATTCCATATATGAATCTTTTTTGTGTGTTGGAACATGAGCATTAACAAGAGCCTGTGGCATAACTTCCATTACCTTCGCAAGTTCTGAAAGTGGCTTACCTGTATTAACCATTACTTCTAATAAATGAAGTGCTGATAAAAGTCCATCTCCGGTTGTGTTGTCATCAAGGAAGATGATGTGTCCTGACTGCTCACCACCGAGATTAGCACCGATTTCCTTCATATGCTCAAGAACATATCTGTCGCCAACCTTAGTCTTATCAATCTGGATTCCTTCTCTTTCACCCATCTTGAAGAATCCAAGATTACTCATTACTGTAGCAACAATAGTGTCCTTTTTAAGCTTGCCGTTATCCTTCATGTATTTGCCGATGATAGCCATTATCTCATCACCGTCTACCATCTTACCATTCTCATCTACAGCAAGGAATCTGTCAGCATCTCCATCAAATGCAAGACCGATATTAGCGTTCTCTGTTACTACACGTCCCATTAACTCTTCCATATGAGTAGATCCGCATCCTGCGTTAATATTTGTTCCATCAGGATTATTGTGAATAACAGTAACATCTGCGCCGAGCTGTCTGATTGCTTCTACTGATGTATAGTATGATGCGCCCTCAGCACAATCCATAACTACTTTCATGCCCTTAAGATTGATATCAACGGCATTTAAGTTATGGTTGATATACTCTTCTCTCGCATCAGTACGATTCTTGATCTTACCGATACCGGCACCTGTTGGCATCTTTATGCCTTCCATATTATTTCTGATAAGTGCTTCGATCTCATCTTCCATAGCATCAGGAAGTTTATAACCATTTCCGTCAAAGAATTTGATACCGTTAAACTCCATAGGATTGTGAGAAGCAGAAATAACTACACCTGCATCAACTCTGTATTTCCTTGTAAGGAAAGCTACACCCGGAGTTGGAATAACACCTACGTTAACAACATTTGCTCCAACAGAGCAAGCTCCTGCCATAAGTGCACTTGCAAGCATATCCCCTGATAATCTTGTATCACATCCAACCATGATTGTTGGCTTATGATTTACCTCTTTTGACAGAACATAAGCTCCAGCCTGTCCAAGCTGCATTGCCAAAAGTGGTGTAAGTTCATCATTTGCTACTCCTCTAACACCATCTGTTCCAAATAATCTTCCCATTTTAAAAACCTCTTTCACTCTTTCTTTTCAACTTTAACGTATACATTTACGGTATTCTTTACTTTAAGTCCATCCGGAAGTGTCCAGTTAACCAAAGCACTGTATGTTCCATCTTCCAGTTCGCCATTTTCTGCATTTTCCATAATACTAGCGGCATCAACCGTTCCACTTATCGAATCGGCAGATACATTATTGATTATAGAAGTCAGACCGCTTAGTGTAAGAGAAACTGTATCATATTCTTCATCAACAATTTCTGCGTTATAACCTTCAAGCTGTCCCTCTAAAGTAATATTTTCTATGTTTATATCAAAAGTCCCTTCAGAAACACTTCCAATATGAACAACTACAGCAGCAGTACCATTATAATCTTTATCACCAAGGATAACACCGTTTGGCAGATAGTCCGCAACATCAACGGTATAAGACAGATTATTGGTAAGTCCCGAAATATCAAGCCCTTCGTCGGTAATAGCTATCTCACTTACAGATGAAATGACATTGTTCTTGCCGGCAATCAAAATCTCTTCCGGATTACTGTCTATCTGTCCTGTGAATGCATATCCGGAAGCAGGCTCACCACTTACTGAGAACTTAAGCGGCACGTACTTGGTTCCAAATATTGTCACATTGACACTAACTGCCTTGGCATTCATTGTAACCTGAGAAGTGTCGACTGTATTTCCGTCTGCATCAAGCAAAGCAATATCAGCATTGGTATAGATATCTGTTGTAAATCCTGTTACATCAACATCTACACCGGCAGACTGAATGTTTTGAATAACTGACTCCGGTCCGTTGATTCTTATCATATTCTGTCCGGTGGATATATCTCCGATAATATATCCATCAGCCAAAGTTCCGGACGTTGTAGCTGAAATAGCAAGCGACTTTGATGCTTTTCTTTCTACACTTAGTTTAACCAAGTCATTACTTGGCACAATTTTTTCAATCTTGTCGTAATACTTGTTAGTTACAACTTCAATACTGACAGTATTAAGACTTGAAAGTTCCTGCACATCCGCTGTAGCCACAATATTATTCTGGCTAAGAGAATCAATTATCGATCTGGGCGCATAAATTGTTATTGAACTAATAGTATCTGTGTTGTCAAGAACTGTATAAACCTGCCCCTGATCAGTGATAAGATTTGTGTTTTTTAATGTCACAGGAATATTGGTATATCTGACCGATATTACCGGGTCATTAATATTGGTAACCAAAAACCAGACTATTATTGCAAAAATTAATGAAGCGAGCTTAAGCCCCCAATTAGCCGTAATCTTTTTCATTTTCTCGCCTTTGCCTTTCTGGCAAGGTGCTTAATCGGTGCCTCTTCAGTATGCTTGTCCTGAAGAATCTTCAAGCGTTCCCGTAGCCTGTCACTGTCAACTGCTCTCTCAAGTTCACCTTCCGATGCAATACTTATCTTACCTGTTTCTTCTGAAACAATTATTGTTAATGAATCTGTTGCTTCAGATACTCCAACACCGGCACGATGTCTTGTTCCAAGTTCTTTACCGATTCCCATATTGTCTGAAAGCGGCAAATAACATGTTGCAGCAGTAACTCTGTCTCCCTTTATTACAACCGCTCCATCATGTAATGGAGTGTTATGCTCAAAAATATTGATAAGAAGCTGACTAGTCACTATTCCATCAACTTCAATTCCGGTGCGCTCATACTCAGTAAGCGGATGGCTCTTTTCTATAACTATAAGTGCTCCTGTTCTGACCTTAGCCATCTCTACACAGGCTCTTACAATCTCATTCAAGGTCCTGTCAGAGAATCTTCCCTCGGTCTTTGGATCCCCAAGTGAAAGCACATTGGAAAAAAAGTTCTTTCTACCAAGTTCTTCCAAAGCCTTACGCAGTTCCGGCTGCAATATTACTACCATAGCTATGATAGCTATACTAAAGACTCTTTCTACTATCCATAAGATAGTGCTCATGTTAAAAAGAGCCGCAACAAGAATAAACACAACAATGACTATGACGCCTTTTAAAAGCGACCATAGCCTTGTATTTTTTGCCCACACCAAAATATGATATACCAGAAATGCAATAATAAAAATTTCCAGTATATCTGAAAACCTCAAAGTCGGCATGTGTAAACTTGTTCTGCTGAAATCAAATAAAAAATCTATTTGGTCCATGGTGTCCCTTTATGCTTCACCTACGTTGTTCTCTTGCACGATTGATTTTTTTAACCTTTCTCTCAGGTGCAGATACAGTAACCTTTGGCACTGCCTTAACGTAGTAATAATAATCGTCATCTTCAAATTGAACCTTTTCAGTCCTGCTGTAATCAAGACTAAATGAGAAAAACTCCACAACCAGCATAAGCAGAGCTGAAATTATTGTTCCAATAATAACTCCCGCAAGAGATATATCCGTATCAAAAACAAGATTCCCAACAAGAATACAGATTATAAGAGAAATTGCTCCTGCTGAAATTGCAATCTTCCAACAATTATCCACTGATGATCTGCGAATTATATAGACAATAACCAAAGTTATAGCAAATGCCACGATCATAACAACCATTGACTTGTTGCCAATTATTCCGGAGATGATTGCCTGGAATTCATTTGCAGCTTCTTCTACACCCTCGCTTCCAAAGCTTGTAGCGTTAGCTGAAAAATAAGAGATCATAAATGAAATCACAAGTCCAAAGCATACAGCAACTACAGATGAAGGAGTTCCAAGAAGTCCCATAGCAAGTGGCATTACATAAGGCAGTCCAAGAAAATAAAAAATTGGTGTAAGTACTACTGCCAATGTATCTTTTGGTGAAAATCTAAAGTAGAGCAAAAACATCAGTACAAACATGATCATAGCAATGAGTGCACATTGAGGAGCTATAGAATAAAGATGCCCCAAAATGAACGCTGCAGAAATCACTACAATAAAGTTTGCCGGGAGTATTGCACATAACAAAGACGCCATCATAACAATAGCAAAATTATTGAGCGAACTCATATATCCGAGTTTGCTGTTGATAAAAGCTATTGAAATAAGGGCTAATAAAAACTTCCAGACATAAGCAAGATAAGTTTCATTCTTAACGTAAAAAATTTTAATATACTGCTTTAATTCCAATAATGATGTCATGATATCACTGTTCCTTTTCGTACATTCTAGCTAGTTTTTTTAAATCTCCATAATACTGTCTCATATTCTTACGCATCTTGGAATAACGATAGGAATAAATGATATATGATGCCAGAGAATACACGCCAACAAGCAGGAGGTAATATATAAGAAACCTCCTGCCTATAGCAAGTAAATTATCCGTATTGTAAAGATTAGATAGAACATTTTCGAAATCGTAAAGTGCATAAGTGCCAACGCAAATAGCAAAGACAACAGTTGCACAAATAACTGACTTTAAAACATTAAAGCCTATGTAATCGCTCCTAAAATAGGAATTGATTGCTCCGTTCTTTTTTCCTTCACGATCCATAAATGCAGCCATTTTGGTCATCAAAATGACTTTGTCTTCATTTAACATTTTTGCTCCTTATGTATCCAGGAAGCGCATTCCAGCCTTTGGCTCTTTTTTAACCGGCTGCTGAAGTGCCGGCTGAGGTCTGGCGAAAGTATTAGTGAGATTATCGGCCATATTAGTCTTACACTTATCGCAATATCTTCCTGTTAAAATTCGGGCCCCACACTTTTCGCACTGAAGCTGAAGTGGTGAATTTTCTGCAAACATCAGCCTTTCCTCACGGACCCACTGCTGAATCTGCTTTGTAGTTACTCCATTATCTTCAGCAATCTGCTTCAGATCAGCACTCGGATTATCCTGAATATAGGCTTTTACCCTCTGAAAATCTTCTTCAAGTGCTTTTTTACAAGCTTCGCATATCGGCGCACCGCCAATGTAGTTGAACATTTTTCCGCATCTTGAACAATTCCGTAAGTTCATAAATCTGACCTCCATTTATCTTAAGTAGTTTGCCCGATAGCAAGGGTTAAAAAATAAATTTTATCAACACCGGCTATCTGAAACTCATGGGCGATCTCATCAATGGTACTTCCAGTTGTATAGATGTCATCGATAATGAGTATACACTTAAATTTTACATCATTTCGAATTATATTAAAAGCTTTTTTCAAATTATTGCGACGTCCGCGAACATCAAGCTCCTTCATAGGGCGTGTTTGTTTCGTCCTGACGATAACATCATCAAATACCGGAATTTCAATTCTTTTCGAAAGCATTTGGGCATAAACACCAGCCTGATTGTAGCCTCTTTTGTATTCTTTTTCCTCATACATCGGAACCGGAATTATGGCGTCAATTCCCAAAGACTTCAGCTTTTTCCCAAGGCGTTTTTCTGTTTCTTTTGCATAGAAATCTGCATATTCCTGCCGACCGAGATATTTAAATTTATATATCGAACCCGAAATGCTGCGATAGTTAAAAACAGAAAAGCCTCTCTTGAATCTATGCTTTGTATTCATACAATCGCCACAGTATTCAGATGTTTCGTCCTTTTTCAATGGCTTTCCGCATTTCATACAGACCGGGCCGCTGACATATTTTATCTTCTCTTTACATTCCTCGTGTATGAGTTCTTTACACTCACTGTATTTCAAGACGTTGTCGCAGACAGGACAATGTCTTGGATAAATCAGATTCAAAAAACTTTCAATTACCTGCATCAAATACTTCTCTTATTCTATCGGTTAATCCTGTGTATCTTTTTAGCTGTTGTTCATTGTCGACCATGTTCATCAGAGTCTGGCTGCTTCCAAGTATACACACAGTACTTTTTGCTCTCGTAACCGCTGTGTACAATAAATTTCTGTTAAGAAGCATCCTTGGACCTCCAAGAATAGGCATTACAACCGCCGGATATTCGCTTCCCTGAGACTTATGTATAGTTATGGCATAAGACAGCTCAAGCTCATCAAGTTCTGAAAACGGATATCTTACTCTCCTGTTTTCATCAAACTCAACTACCACATCCTGAGAATATTCATTAATTTCTTTTACAATACCCATGTCTCCATTGAATACACCCATGCCTGAATCCACAGGAATATTATATTTGCCCACAACTTCCCACTGAGCCTGGTAATTATTTCTTATCTGCATTACCTTATCCCCTTCTCTGAGGATGAGATCTCCATAGACATGTTCCTTTTTAGACTTATCCGGAGGATTCAGATACTCCTGCAAAATGAGGTTGAGCTGAATGGCTCCCAAAGGTCCTTTTTTCATAGGTGTAAGAACCTGAATATCATAGGGATTTGCATCGACATATCCCGGAAGCTTATCTCTTATAAGCTGTACCATATGCTTATAAATGACGTTACTGTCGTTTCTTTCCAGAAAAAAGAAATCCTTACTCTTGTTATCAAGCACAGGCTTTTCACCATTATGAATCCTGTGCGCATTCATAACTATGTCACTCTCTTCTGCCTGTCTGAAAATCTTTTGCAAGAAAATGGTAGGGAACTTCTCGCTGGATATAAGATCAGCAAGCACCTGTCCGGGTCCCACACTCGGAAGCTGAGAACTGTCTCCGACCAATATAAGGTGCACTCCCGGCACAAGAGCTTTTAACAATGCATAAAAGAGATGAATATCCACCATAGACATTTCATCGATTATTATTGCATCAGCTTCAAGCGGGTTGTCCCTGTTTCTTTCAAAATGTACACCGCCCGCTTTAGGGTCATCATCACTTACCTGCCCCGACACTTCCAATAATCTATGTATAGTCCTGGCCTCATATCCTGTAGCTTCCGTCATTCTCTTGGCGGCTCTTCCCGTAGGCGCAGCCAAAAGAATATCCAGTCCCTGACTTGCATAATATTCTATGATCGTATTGATTGTTGTGGTCTTTCCTGTTCCGGGACCACCGGTTATAATAACAATTCCGTTGGAAATACTTTTAAGAACTGCCTGCCTTTGAAGGTCGTCCAGTCTTAAATTTTTCTTTTCTTCTATCTCCAAAATTTGTCTTTTATAAGTTTCTATTTCAGCATCTGTAACTATTTCAGCCTCATTAAGACCTTCAAGCATTACTGCGCATCCCTGTTCTTCATAATAGAAGCTCGCAGCATAGATGTTGTCGTTCTTAGCGATTAGCTTTTTGTCCATCATAAGATTCTGAATCTGAGTCTGTATAATGTCATTATCGATGATCTGTTCCGGGCCAACAGCCAAAAGAGCTTCTGTTCTTGATGTCAGTTCATCGATTGGAAGATAGGTATTTCCATCAAGAGATGCCTGTAAAAGAGCATACAAAATACCGCTTCGGATTCGATACTCAGAATCTACTCTTATCCCTATCTTGGAAGCAATCTCATCAGCAGTCTTAAAACCAACGCCACTGATATCATCCGCCAGCTGATATGGATTTTCCTTTATGATTCCGTAAACCCTGGTGCCGTATTTATTGAATATCTTTACAGCCAAGGTATTGCTGATACCATATTGCTGTAAAAAAATCATGGCATCTCGCATTTCTCTTTTTTCAGCCATCTGAATAGCTATATCTATAGCCTTTTTTTCACTTATTCCTTTTATTTCAGCAAGCCTCTCTGGCTCATCTTCAATAATCCTAAAGGTATCTGCTCCGAATTTTTTTACAATTCTGGCAGCAAGAGCTTCGCCGATTCCCTTAATCGCTCCTGAACCAAGATATCTCTGAATTGATTCAGCATCATCCGGAAGGACTATCTTAAAGCTCGTTACCTTTATCTGTTCACCATAGACAGGATGATTGGTAGATACACCTTCTATCTCCAAAGTATCTCCAATATCCGCATCCTTAAAAATACCGGTGCATGTAATCTCATCACCATCAACTATGAGGCTCACAACACCGTATCCATTCTCTTCATTCTTATATATAAAATGGTCAATATATCCTTTAATTACTTCTTTTTCCATGTATCTGTGATTGCATTTCACGATGTAAGGTGAAAAACTATATGTGTATAGTGGTATGTAAATGGTGTGCAATCACTTTGGGCACACTTGCGTTCCTTTCGCTTCGTAACAGTACCATGCTCGATAAAACCTCGCCAAGTACTGACGAGCTCAAAGGGCCCTTCAGTTGTTTGCACACCACTTACATACCTCGTTCTATGAATTGATTTTCACCTTACATCTATTATCCTTCCATGTAATTATATATGTAAAAAATCAATGTAACATTGTAGTTAATATGTCAAATATTCTTAATCATTTTCTTACGATTTCTGTAGCTAAAGTATATAAAATCCACACTATTTCCATTATTATATGCTCTTATGGTGAACTTAAAATTTTACACGGCATATAAAATATTAAGATATATCGAATCTATATGATTATAAGCTATTTCTTTAAAGCTTACAGGCATATAATATTATCAAAAATGCTCAAATTATAGATATCTGCATATGTTTTTCTAATATAGAAGCATATAAACTTTTTTATTTCTTCTGTTTTTATATGCTTCTATGAATTTAAGCGACATATAAATCATTCAAAAAGCTCCAATTTATAACCATTTACTGTATCATCATTTCAAGTGAAATAATAACTGACCAAACAATTAAATTAGAGAAGACATATTTCTTTTCTTGCTTGCAACTAGTACAGAGCCCCGTATGGCGCGAGCGGCGATTCCTAAAGGGCGTTGAGCCGTCGCGCCGGAGCGATCGACTACAAAAATCTACAAAATGGACAACAAAAATATATCGATTAAGTCCAATAAAGTATAACATATAAAAAACTGCATTGCAGTCACTACAATTGCAATGCAGTCTTAACAATTCTATAAAAATATTCACGAAAAGTATTATCACTCTTCTTCCGAAGCTTCAGGAATATCGTAGTTTCTTTTAAGATTCTCATACAGCATCTGTGCAAAGCCGTTGCTTTGAGTATCTGCAGAAGTTGAACATATTTCCTGAAGGGTCTGGTCCTTAAAGAAATCAACCAATGTAGTAGTTGGTCTGTCAGATGTCTCAGGCTTTAGTGCATCTACAGACTTCTGCATTTCCTTGAACATCTGCTCGAGGAAATATGCCTCGAAACTCTTACAAGCTTCCATAAGTTCATCATCGGAGGAATCCTTCGAAGTACTCTGAACCTTATTTTTTATTGCTTCAGCACTGGCATTCCTGCTCTCCTGCATCGCATAGTCAGTTAATGCCGTTGCATTTAATCCATTGAAATCAAATCCCGCCATGGTTTATTCCCCTTTTATAGCTCATATTATCTCTTGAGCTGGTTAGCAGTCTGCATCATTTCATCCGTTGTCTGGATTGCTGTTGAATTCATCTCATAAGCACGCTGTGCAACAATAAGATTAACCATTTCTGTAGCAACGTTTACGTTCGAACCCTCAAGATATCCCTGAACAATTTCGCTCTTCTTGATGTTATCAGCGTCATTTTCAAGAATAGCTTCACCACTG
>JAEEGF010116289.1_pt1 | contig 13213 bp, 10 predicted proteins | sample 9134171 | NCBI WGS metagenome assembly JAEEGF01 (sample SAMN16246542, study PRJNA631951) | gut metagenome | biome: gut microbiome; feature: rumen; material: AP-attached | host: Bos | place: Iran: Karaj | collected 2018-10
TCTTCCTCTAAATTATTCTCTTCAAGTGCTTCCTTCAGCTTTGCGTTTTCCTCAATCAAATCCAAAGACTTGGCATGTTCTGCTCTAAACACAGTACTAAGCACAATACCCCCACCTACTAGCACCCCTACCAGGAAAATCGGCAATACCTTAGTAAAAAACTTTTTCATCATGCTCCCCTCTTTTTAGATATCATTTACCACTTTCATATACCCTGCGGTGATAATGCCTGCCGGCAAAGCTATAATGGCAATTCCCAACACCGACGACAACATAGTAATAATCCGTCCTGCTGTGGTAACCGGATAGATGTCTCCATATCCCACTGTGGTAAGGGAAACCGTAGCCCAATACACCGCTTCGAAAAAGGAATCAAAGGATTCCGGTTCGACATTGAAAATAACAAGTGCTGATACCAGTACATAAGCTACTGCAAAGAATACAACCACGATCAAAGCATCTTTTGATTTGGACATAACCTGTGAGATAATCCGAATGCTTTTACTGTATCGAAAAGCTTTAAAAACACGGAATATTCTAAGCATCCTGGAAATACGAAGCAATCTCAACATACGAAAGCCTCGATTCAGCATGGTCAAAGAAGGCAATATGGAAATCAAATCAATGATTGCCCAAAAAGTAAATGGGTGCTTGATAAAAGCTACTACTGAATGATTATCCTGCCTATAATCAGCGGTAATAAAACGAAGAATGTAATCAATGATGAATAGTATCATCGAAATTATCTCTATCGGTAAGAAAATAGGATGTGACTCCTTGAATGCTAGCGGTATAATACTTGCCAGAATCACTACCAACATAACTACATCATAAATTTTACTTACAATATCTTGATTTCCAGCGACTTCCACTATTTCGTATATTCTTTTTCGCATAAGTATCTCCCCTTTCGCTTTTTCCATTATACAAAAAATAGCTGCCATTCTCTAGATTGAGAATGACAGCAATATATCCTCTCATACAAAAGTGCGCCTCCAATGAGGCGCACTTTCTAGTTCTATCGTTTATTTGTTGATTTGGAACTCATATGCGGTATTATAAGTAGCCACATACAGCGTATCTCCCTCGATTTCGAACTGTGCAGGCGCAGAGTTCACAGGCATCTGGTCTACCACATCGCCGGTGAATCGATCTAATAGATAGATATAATCCGGTTCTTCGGTGAATCCATAACCGCAGATAATCGTATCATCTACGATTTGGAAGTTTGCAGCGCCAGCTACCATAGGCTCACTTCTAAAGAGCAGCTTTCTTTCAATCAGATCATACGCCACAATATAGTTTGACTTAGGCTCTTCCGAAGCATAACCGGCATGTCCCACTTCTGCATAAAGGATATCCCCTACTATCTTTGCGTATTTTAAATACTCTGTAGAATGTGAAGTATAGCCTTCCTTTTCATCCGGTCCATTACACAAGGTATAAAAATCCAAATCGTATAACAAGTCATCTGTCTGGATGTCATATATGTATAGGGAATTATACATATAGTCGTATTCTACCGTATTTCCAAACATATACTCATAATTTTCATCTTTGTAGTCATGGCCTACCTGGGCAAATCCATGCTGTGCACACCAAGCTTCTGTGTCAAGCCAATCAGACTTTTCCTCTTTTGTCATAGTCAAATTCACATGCTTATTTGCCGCCGTCTGGCCATCAGCCACGTATTTGTCAAAGGTAGGATTTTCGATTTCCGCATGCTGATCCGGAGCTTCTTCTTCCTGGGTTGGAATGATGGTATCCGTATCTCCGTCCTTCTCCTCCACCATTTTTTCCACATCCGGTTTCTCAGATAATCTGTATTCCTCTTTGATTAAATCTGGATAGTCCTTGTATGACAAAGTCACTTCCATATAACCAGTAGCATAGCTGGCAATTTCATAAGGAGAAAACTCGATATAGAGTCCTTCTTCATTAATCACCCAGGTATAGGAATCCTCATCAAATTTATACTGGAAAGGATCCGTTTCTGTGCTATCTTCCCCCGGATAGAAATACAGATCAATTTCTTCCATGGCATCGGGATTTGCTTTTTCCATGGCAGTACGAACATTGGCTGCAAAGTTTTCCTGATCTGCTATTACATCCTGGATACTGATTTCATTACCAGTCTGAGGATCAAAATTTAAGCTTGTAGCACCATGATTGGGATGTGCTCCACCTGCATCATCATAAAAGCCAGTCTTGATAGTAAACAGTTTTTCATCTGCTCGCTCTATATAAACGTTCAGTTGACTTGTGTATTCGACTTCGTAGTCTCTTTCGTCTTCTAATTTCCAGGCACCATACTCTGCTACTGTTTCTTTGGTTTCCTCATTCCATCCCATATTTAGGCTGGCTATTTTAGACCAAAGTCTAGGATACTTATCCTGATACTCTTTGGAAAACTGGATTTCTGGATAATTACCTGTAGCTACAACCTTACTGTCGTACATGCACTCAATACCATGATTGATAATCGTAATGGGCGTCTCTGTAGTATCCTCTTCTACTTTTTGTGTCTCTTCTGTAATATCCGTTTCAAAAGAAAGACCTTGTTCTTTCTCTTCTTTTTGATTGCCGCATCCTGTTAGCAACATAGATGCTACCAAGGCTCCGGTTAATGTGATTGTTATACTTCTTGCTTTCATTTTCATTCCTCCAAACTTATACCATTATATCACAGGGAGGAATTTTCACGCGTATAAAAAAAGGGACCACTCCAAATGGAGTGATCCCTAAATCAATTATGAAGAAAAATATAAAGTATTAGCCAAATTGATTATTTTACTTCTGCATACATGAAGTATTTAGTACCGAAGATAGTAGCATAGATACCATCTACGTTTGTCTTCTGCATGTACAGATCGTTGTAGTAGTAAATCGGAACTACTGCACCGGTAGCCATCAGCATATCTTCTGCTTCGTGCATCATCTTTTCACGTGCAACTAAATCAGTTTCAGCTTTGATCTTGGTTATAAGTTCATCGTATTTAGACCAATCTGGAGCTGCACTTGTAGGATTTACACCAAACTGAGGGTCGTTGTTACCGGAGTTGGATGCAAACATTTCAAGCATGTTGATAGGGTCATCATAGTCAGCTAACCAACCTTCACGAGCAACGTCGAAGTTACCGTTCTTACGGTCGTTTAAGAATGTCTGCCAGTCTTCCTGCTGGATATCCATCTGAATACCTACAGTAGCTAAATCCTGCTGAATAGCCTGTGCAATAGCTACGTGACCGGAACCATCGTTGGTCAGGTAAGTAATAGACAGTGGAGTTGCATCAGAAAGCATATTGTTTTCATCAAATTCATAACCAGCTTCTTTTAACAGTGCAACTGCTTCATCAATGCTGGTATCCAGTGCATAGTAACCATCTTCTACAGGGAAGGTGTAATCTGCATCGTTAGCTTTGAATTCGCCGCCGTGACCATCGCTCATGCCTGCTGGGATGTAGCTGGTAGCTGGCTGCTGATTTGTCTGGCCAATGTTTTCTACGATGTAATCACGATCGATCAGGTAGTTGAATGCAAGACGCATAGCATTTGCCTGCTCAGGTGTCTTACCATCGAAGAGTTTGGAGTTTACGTTAAATGCAACATAGTAGGTACCTAAGTTTTCAGCTACCTTGAAATCAGGCTGCTCTTTCAGAGTAGAGATTTCATCATTAGGTACAGAATCGATATAGTCTAAGTCACCTGCGTTGTAAGCAGCAAGAATAGCTGTATCATCAGCACTTAACATGAAGTGTAATTCTTCTAATTTAACATTGTCTGCATCATAGAAGTTAGGGTTCTTTACATATACCATGGATTCATCATGGTTCCACTCTTTCAGTGTGAAAGCACCGTTGGATACGAATCCAGCTTCCATAGCCCAAGCGCCTGGGTTGGTTTCCCAATCAGGAGCAGCTTCTACAGCGAACTGTGGAACAGGCATAAATACAGGGAATGCTAAAAGGCTCATCATGTATGGGCAAGGAGCGGTTAAATTCCAAGTAATGGTTTTGCCGTCTTCGCTTGCTGTTACATCCAGTTCATCACCATTTCTAGCGAAAAGATCGAACAGGTAGCCATAGTCAGAAGCTGTTTTAGGATCAGCTGCTCTCTTCCAAGAGTACTCGATATCCTTTGCAGTTAATTCTGTACCATCAGACCATTTCAAACCATCTTTCATGGTTACAGTATAAGTAAGACCATCTTCGCTTACTTCTGGTTCTCCATCAGCAAGTGCAGGTACGATAGATCCGTCCTCAGCGGAAGTATACAAACCTACGAAGCTGTTGGATGCAAGGCAAGCACCATCAACAGAAGAGTTGAGGGCTGGATCCAAGTGATCTGGTTCACTTGCCAGGCAAAGTCTAAGTACATTGGATGGATTACCGGATGTCTCTGCCTCAGCTGCAGGAGCATCTGCGGTTGTGTCTGCGCTAGCATCAGCAGCAGGTGCTGTATCTGCAGGAGCAGCTGTAGAGCCGCAACCGGCAAGTAAAGAAACTGCCATTGTGCCAGCAAGTAAAGTTGCTGTCAACTTTTTCATAATGTTTTCCTCCTTTTAGGAAAAATGAATTTTTATAATGACGGATATTGTCCGTTATTACCGTTTCACTTTAGTTACAATGATTACTTCTTATTTGTTATGACATGCCACCATGTGTCCATTGCCTCTATCTGTCAGACTTGGGCATTCCTTTTCACACTGCTCTGTCGCATAAGGACAACGTGTACGGAATGGGCATCCGGAAGGCATATTCAGAGGGCTTGGTACATCACCCTCCAGAATGATACGTTTACTCTGTTTTGCTTTATTTGGATCCGGAATCGGAACTGCAGACAAAAGGGACAATGTATATGGATGAATAGGACTATTGTTCAATTCATCTGCATCTGCAATCTCTACGATTCTTCCCAGGTACATAACCGCAATACGCTGAGAAATGTGGTGCACAACCAAAAGGTCATGTGCAATGAAAAGATATGCTACACCAAGTTTTTCCTGGAGTTCCTCAAACATATTGATAACCTGCGCCTGAATGGATACATCCAGTGCGGATACCGGCTCATCACACACAATGAACTTTGGATTTACCGCAAGGGCTCTGGCGATACCGATACGCTGTCTCTGTCCGCCGGAGAACTCATGGGCATAACGTGTTGCATGCTCTGCGTTCAATCCTACAAGTTCCATCAGTTCCAAGATTTTATCTCTTCTCTCTCCTTTGGAATTGTACAGTTTATGCACATCCAAAGGCTCCCCGATGATATCCTCTACTTTCATACGAGGGTCCAAAGAAGAATATGGATCCTGGAAAACCATCTGCATTTCTTTACGAAGTCTGGTGATATTGGAATCTGTTACTAACTCGCCGTTAAAGCGGAACTCTCCGCTTGTAGGTTTGTATAAATGAAGAAGTGTACGGCCAACTGTAGTCTTACCACATCCACTTTCTCCAACCAGACCAAGTGTCTCGCCAGGTTTGATATTAAAGCTTACACCATCTACTGCTTTTAATGGTACGCTTTTGAATAATCCCGTTTTAATAGGGAAATACTCTTTTAAATCTTTTACTTCTACTAAGTATTCACTATTAGCCATTTGCCTGTTCCTCCTCTAGCTGTCTTTTCACATTCAACCAGCAGGATGCATAGTGTCCGTCAGGCATTTCCATCTCCTGCGGTACTTCCTCCAGGCAAATCTTCATGGCATTCTCGCATCTGGTGCAGAATGCACAGCCCTTAGGCATGTTTAAAAGGTTAATTGGAGTACCACCGATTGGCACCAATTTTTCCTTCATATTATCTACGTTCGGAATAGAACGAAGAAGTCCTTTGGTATATTCGTGACATGGTCTGTAGAAAATATCCTCCGCAGTACCACGCTCACATACTCTACCGCCATACATCACGATGATTTCATCACACATGGTAGCGATAACACCCAGGTCATGGGTAACCAGGATGATAGCCATACCAAGTTTTTTCTGCAAATCAGCCATCAGTTCCAAAATCTGTGCTTGGATAGTAACATCAAGGGCTGTGGTAGGCTCATCCGCAATGAGGATATCCGGCTCACAAGCAAGTGCCATGGCAATCATAACCCTCTGTCTCATACCACCGGATAATTCGTATGGATACTGATTCACACGTTTTTCAGGTTCGTTTACACCTACCATAGTCAGAAGCTCAATACTTCTTTCTGTAGCGGCTTTTTTTGTTTTTCTTTCAGTGTGAAGCATGATTGCTTCATTTAATTGAGATCCGATTGTAAAGGTCGGATTCAAACTTGTCATAGGATCTTGGAAGATAATGCTACATTTATCTCCACGGAAATCTCTCATTTCCTTTGGTGTGAAATCCAGGATATTTTTCCCTTTGTATAAAATCTCGCCATCTACGACTTTGCCGGTGTCCGCCAAAATCTGCATGATGGAATAAGCGGTAACGCTCTTTCCGGAACCGGACTCACCTACGATACCGAGGATTTTGCCTTTTGTCAGGTTGAAGGATACGCCGTTAACCGCACGTACTTCACCGGAATCTGTAAAGAAAGAAGTATGTAGGTTCTTTACAGTCAGAACAGCATTTTCGTTATTCTGACGAACCTTCTCTTCTACATCTATATTTGCCATAGTTAATCTCCAATCTACCTTGCAGTCTAATTATTTTCTAAGTTTTGGATCGAATGCGTCTCTCAGTCCGTCTCCAAGTAAGTTAAATGCCAATACAATCAACACGATCATAACTGCCGGGAATACAAGCTTATATGGATAAGACTGCATACCGGAACGAGCCGCACTGGCAAGGCTTCCTAAGGAAGGCATCGGAAGCGCTACACCAAGTCCGATGAAACTTAGGTAACTTTCTGTAAAGATTGCGGACGGAATCTGCAATGCTGCCGCGATGAAGATTACACTAATACAGTTTGGTAATATATGGCTGCGAATAATACGCCAAGGCTTTGCACCGATAGCTCTGGCAGCCAGTACATATTCGTTTTCTTTGATGGTAAGCACCTGACCACGCACCAGACGTGCCATACCTACCCAGTATAAAAGGCCAAATACGATAAACATGGAAACCATGTTGGTTCCTAGTCTATGTAAAATTGGAAGTGCATCTAATTGAAGTGTCTCTCTTAACACCACAGATAAGAGGATAATAATCAGCATTTCCGGTAGTGAATAGATGATATCCACGATTCGCATCATCACCATATCCACTTTGCCTCCGGCGTACCCCGATATAGAACCGTAAATAACACCGATGATAACTACCATGACCGCTGCAACAACACCTACCAGGAAGGAAACTCTGGTGCCATATACCACACGAATGAAGTAGTCTCTACAAAGCTCGTCAGTACCCATGATATGCGGGAATACCTTGCCGCCTTGCTCGATGTATTTGGTTTCTAATTTAGAATATTCAAACGGTGCAAGGTTTGCTGCGGATTTATCACGCTTGCCTTCTACTGTAATAATCTGTTCGTAACTATAAGGTACAAACTTTGGTGCAAATACCATCATCAGGATGACCAAAATCAATACGATGATACTGCCAACTGCCAGCGGGTTCTTCATGAGTTTTCTCATACCATCTTTAAAGAAGGTAACGGATTCGCTCATGACATCCTGCTGTTTCTTTTCATCATCAGTTGCTTTTTCAAATTTAGATAAATCAATCTGCAAGCTCAAAGGATTTTTCTTTGGCATTGCCATGTTGTTATTCTCTGTTGCCATTTCTACTCCCGCCTATGTCTTATTCAAATTTAATTCGTGGATCTACAATCTTGTAAAGGATATCGCAAATCAGGTTCATGATTACCATCAAAGTTGCCAGGAAAATGGTGGTTCCCATAATCATGGTGTAATCACGTTTTGTAATACAATCTACGAATTTAGATCCCAGACCACCGATGGTAAAGATTTTCTCTATTACCAAACTACCTGTTAAGATACCCGCTGTCATAGGACCCACATAGGTAATAACCGGGATAAGTGAATTACGAAGTGCATGCTTGAAAATAACTTTCAATGCAGGTACACCTTTTGCTCTTGCTGTACGAATATAATCCTGACCCAATACATCCAACATACTAGTCTTTGTAAGTCTAGTAATGTAAGCCATAGGATACAAAGATAATGCAATGACCGGTAATACGATGTTCTGCTCTTGTACACTAAACACCGGCACCCATTTGAGTTTCAAGCAAAAAATCAAAAGCAGCCAGGAACCAAGTACGAAACTTGGCATCGCTGTGGCCAATGTGGAAAAGAATACAATCAATCGATCCGGTAATTTATTTCGCATCAATGCTGCGATACTACCAAAGATAATACCGAAAATCAGGGCTACGATTACTGCTCTAATACCAAGTTTTGCAGAGATTCCAAAGGATTCAAAAATCGTAGTCTTAATGTCACGACCTGTGGTAAGGCTGACACCCATATCTCCATGAAGAAGATTTCTCATATAGTAGTAAAACTGAACCGGAACCGGTTTGTCCAAATTATATCTGGCATTCAAAACCTCCAGCACCGCTTCTGTCTTCGCTTTCTCACCATTAAATGGGCCACCCGGTATCGCGTTCATCGCAAAAAAGGTAATGGCGCAAATAATGAAAAGAGAAACAATTGCAAGTCCAATTCTTTTCAGTACATACTTCAGCATTTTCATCAGCTCCTAAACTTTTGTAAGTGGCTTACCTGTATCGTTTTCGTAAACTTGTATTCCTGTATACAACTAAGCTTGAATCAATTCTATCCCCCTTCTATATCCTTGTCAAGAATATTTCACAACTTTTACATGAAAAAGATTCATTTTAACTTCGGTGTTTAGATTAAAATTGTTCAAAAAGGTTAAAAATCATCAAAAAAAATCAATTATGAACAATTTTTCGTGTTCATAATTGATTTTAGGTTCCAAAAATACATTTTAAATTGTGTCAAAATTGCATGTAAGCAAAATACAATCTTTTTACTTTGCCTACCGGATATCAAAAACTATAGGTTTTCTATCTGCCAATCAATGGGCGTACAGCCATTTGCCTGCAAGAATTCATTTGCTTTACTAAAGTGCTTGCAACCAAAGAACCCTCTGTAAGCAGATAAGGGGCTTGGATGAGGTGCCGTCAAGATCAGGTGCTTGGGATTATTCAGCATTTTCATCTTAGATTGCGCCGGTTTTCCCCACAGCATATATACAATTGGTCTATCCTGCTCATTTACTTTTTCGATAATCGCATCAGTAAAATGCTCCCAGCCTTTACCTTGATGAGAATTTGGTTCATGGGCTCTTACCGTCAGAACCGTGTTCAAAAGTAAAACTCCCTGCTCAGCCCATTTGGTCAAATAACCGTTATTAGGTATATAGCAACCTAAATCCGAGTTTAGTTCCTGGTAGATATTCTTCAAGGAAGGTGGTGCCTCTACACCGGGCTTTACGGAAAAGCATAATCCGTGGGCCTGTCCCTCATTGAAATAGGGATCCTGTCCTAATATCAAAACTTTGACATCCTTTAACGGTGTCAAATGGAGTGCATTAAAGATATCCTCTGACGGGGGATAAATCACTCTACTGTTATATTCGTTCTTCACAAAACTGAACAGATTCTTATAGTAGTCTTTATGGAATTCGGCATCCAGTGCCGGTAACCAATCATTGTTTATCATTGCCATAGTTTATATTCTCACAGAGATGTCATTTTCTTTTAGATAAAGCTTCAAGTCTTTGATTTCCAATTCCTTGTAGTGGAATAAAGATGCAGCCAGTGCTGCTTCGGCTTTTGCTTCGTTGAATACATCCAGGAAATCTTCCTTACATCCGGCTCCACCACTGGCGATGACAGGTATCTTCACTGCTTCTGCCACACGTCTTGTAAGTTCCAGGTCGTAGCCATTCTTTGCGCCGTCGCAGTCCATGCTGGTCAGCAAGATTTCGCCTGCACCAAGTCTCTCAGCTTCTTTTGCCCACTCAATGGCATCTATACCCACATCAATTCTGCCACCATGTTTGTAGACATGCCAGCTGTCTTCGTAACGTTTGGCGTCGATTGCAACTACCACACACTGGCTACCGAATTTCTCGGCAGCTTCACTAATCAGTTTTGGATTATCTATAGCCGCAGAGTTCACAGCCACTTTATCTGCGCCCTCTCTTAATAGAAGTTTGAAATCTTCTACGCTTCTGATACCGCCACCTACTGTAAATGGGATAAACACCTGCTCGGCAACTTTACGCACCATATCTACTACAGTATTTCTGGCATCAGAAGATGCTGTAATATCTAGAAATACTACTTCGTCTGCGCCGGCCTTATCATAGCCCGCCGCAACCTCCACCGGATCACCGGCATCTCTTAACTGCACAAAATTCACGCCTTTTACGACACGACCATCTTTTACGTCCAGGCATGGAATAATTCTCTTTGTATGCATGTTTACTCCTTCTGTGTCTGATTTACGGGTTACAGCTATACATGCAAAAAGTTATCTAAAATCTGCATGCCCACGTCGGAACTCTTCTCCGGATGGAACTGACAAGCAAAGATGTTTCCCTGTTCTACGGAAGCATCTATTTTTACGCCATATTCTGTCTGTGCTTTCACGATACTGCGGTTCTCTGCTTCCAAATAATAGGAATGAACAAAGTATACATAGGAATTTTCCGGTATACCCTTATAGAGCTTTCCTTCTGAAGGATAGGAAAGAGAGTTCCATCCCACATGCGGTACCTTTAAATCAGGAGCATCGGGAATACGTTTAATCTGCCCTTTACAGATGCCAAGGCCTGGCACCCCCGGTGTCTCATCACTAGACTCAAATAATAATTGAAGTCCAAGGCATATGCCAATAAAAGGAACTTCTTTTTCTATTACCTGATGAATTACGGGAATCAGGCCATACTGATTTAGTTTGCCCATAGCATCGCCAAAGCTACCTACACCGGGCAGAACAACACGTTCTGCCCGATAGATATCTTCTGGATTTCTGGTAACAATCGTATCCGCACCTAAATGCTGAAAAGCTCGTTCTACACTTTTGATATTACCTGCATCGTAATCAAGTATTGCTATCACTGTCTTCCATCTCCTCTTCCGGCGGCAATTTATCCGGCAATTCTACCGGCTGTGTTTGCTCCGGTGCAGGCTGTTCTTCTTCTGCCTGTCCTTCTAGTTCTTCTTTGTATGCAGCATCATACAAGGAATCGTAATACTTCTGGCCTTCTTCTGTGTTTGGATCAATGTACTCTTGTCCATTTACAACTGCCTCGATTCGCAAAGTATAGACGTAATTGTCTTGTTCATGTGCGATATCCAAAGCATCTTGTTCGGACAAATTATAATTACTCAAAAGAAGATTCAAAATCTTATCGTACGCTTTTTGTAATCTATCCGTAATCAAGCTAAATGCTGTAAACTTCTGATCCTCTTCATACAAGGAAACACCTTCTACCAGATCATTCAAAGCCTCTCGCTCTTTGCCCATCTTTTTGTGATTTTCATAGGCTGTTACTTTACTTTCCATAGCAAGCGCTGCTTTTGCTCTTTGATAACGGATTTCGTCGCCTTCTTTTAACTTACGACCGGTAAAGAGTTCATATACCTCTTCATAATTATCATGTTCGAAAGCTCTTCTACCACTAACCAACTCAATATAGTTGATGCCAATGGTATTAATGAGCATGATAATTGCCAATAAGGTAGCTACAAAGGCTAAGCTGACAATAGTCTTTTTCTTTGGAAGTTTCTTGGCTGGTTCTTCCGGCTTTCCTTCTTCACCCTCAGGTTTTTCTTTTTTCTTCTTTTCCTTTTTGGGTTTTTTCTTCTTTTTGCCTTTGCCTTCTTCCTCGCCTTCTTCTCCCTCTTCTCCTTCTTCGCCTTCGGCTTTCTCGCCTTTCTTACCTTTTTTCTTTTTCTCTTTTTTCTTCTTCGCTTTCTTACCCTTCTTGCCTTCTTCGCCTTCAGCAGGTGCTTCGCCGCCTTCCGGATTTTCTCCTTCAGCGCCTTCAGCAGGTGTCTCTTCCTCTTCTTCCTCGTCTTCTTCGAAGAGGAGATCCATAATCTTTCCTAAGAATCCTTTTTTCTTAATTACTGAAGGTTCTACACCGGCAGCGGCCATAGCACTGGCAACCGCATCATCACCACCAGGTACTCCATCTAAATCGCCGATATCCGGTATGCCATCTAAAAGTTCATTTGCAGAATTGATGGCAGCCAGGTCTACCGCGATTTCACCTTCTGTAGGTGCTTTTGTTTCTTCTTCGGTTTTGTCTTTCTTCTTTCTCTTGAATAAAGATAATAAGCCACCTTTTTTCTTCTTCTTTTTCTCTTCCGGTGCTTCTACGTTCTCATCAACAGATACATCCTGCAATATCTCATGATTATCAGACATATTAAGCAGTTCTTCAATATCCGCTAAATTATCATCTCCCTGAATTGCTTCCTGAATCTTTGCATCATCTGCAGACAGCAAAGCATCCATCTCGCCTTCGGAAACAGAGATATCCGAAGCAGGAGCTTCTGCCGTAGCATCCCCAATAGAATTCAGCATATCTGAAATCTGATCTTCAGACATATTTGAAACATCATCTGCTGTGACAGGTCCGCCTGTACTAGCAGGTGCATTCAAATCAGGAATATCCGGTATATCTGTAGCAACCGGTACATCCGGAATATCCGGGATATCCGGAATTTCCGGCATATCCGGAATCGCTTCTTCTGTGGCTCCTGCAGCATTTTCTGCTCCATTCAGCATAGCCTCTATTTCATCCGGCGTCATCATATGATTTGGATCATCAACCGCCGGAACTTCAGGTATATCATCAACTGGTGTCATTTGTTCCACTGGTGCCTCTTCTTTTATTTCTTCTGTCGTATTTTCTTCTGCCGCCGACTCCTCCGCAACAGTTGCTTCTTCAGGCGCACTCGCCCCTGCCACCATTGCTGCTATCTCTTCCGGTGTCATCACATGATTTGGATCATCGGATACCGGAGTCACAACAGGTGCTGGTTCCTCTGCTACTGGTGCCTCTTCAACTACAGGTACTTCTTCGACTACTGGTGCCTCCTCAACGACTGGAGCTTCTTCAGGCGCACTTGCCCCTGCCACCATCGCTGCGATTTCTTCCGCTGTCATCACATGATTTGGATCATCTGATACAGGCGTTACAACAGGTGCTGGCTCTTCTGCGACCGGCGCTTCTTCAG
>JAEEGF010330706.1_pt1 | contig 13212 bp, 10 predicted proteins | sample 9134171 | NCBI WGS metagenome assembly JAEEGF01 (sample SAMN16246542, study PRJNA631951) | gut metagenome | biome: gut microbiome; feature: rumen; material: AP-attached | host: Bos | place: Iran: Karaj | collected 2018-10
AGGCAAAATGCTCGTAGAGACGGCTTTTCAGCAGGCGCATTGCCTGTTCCTTGTTCTGCAGCTGGCTGCGCTCGTTCTGACACGCAACCACGATGCCGGTCGGAATGTGCGTGATGCGGATCGCAGACGACGTCTTGTTGACGTGCTGTCCGCCCGCGCCGCTCGACCGGTAGGTGTCGATCCGAAGATCGGAATCCTTGATCTCGATATGGATATCGTCGACCTCCGGCATGACCGCGACCGTCGCCGCGCTCGTGTGGATGCGCCCCTGCGATTCGGTCTCCGGTACGCGCTGGACCCGGTGCACGCCGCCCTCGAACTTCAGCCGCGCGTATGCGCCGCGCTTTCCCGAAACGGACAGAATGATTTCCTTGACGCCGCCGAGCTCGGTGACGTTCTCGGAGATCGTCTCGGTTTTGAAACCGTGGCGTTCCGCGTAACGCAGATACATGCGCAGAAGGTCCGCGCCGAACAGGGAAGCTTCCTCCCCGCCGGTTCCCGCGCGAATCTCCAGAATGACGCCGCGGTCGTCGTTTTCGTCCTTCGGCAAAAGCAGCGTCCTGAGCGCGGTCTCCTGCTCCGCAAGCGACGCTTCGAGCGCGGAAAGCTCCTCCTCCGCAAGCGCTTTCATCTCCGCATCCGGCTGTTCGCTCAAAAGCGAAAGGCAGTCGTCGCGCTCCCGTTCGGTCTGCGTATAGCGATCGAACGCGGCGACGATCTCGGACAGCTCCGCATGCTCGCGCGAAAGCGTCGTAAACGCCTCGCGATCGTCCGTTGCGCCGGGCGCCGCAAGCGCTTCCGTCAGCGCTTCATACCGTTCCTTACATTTTTTCAGTTTCTCGATCATCAATTCCTCACAACGATCACGCGCGGCCGTCCGCCGTAATCCGTCACACATTCACTGTCTTCAAACAGCGCGGAGACCGCGTCTCTCTGCGTCATGCCGATCTCCAGAAGCATCGCGCCGCCCGGCCTGAGATACCGCCGGTATTCCTTTGCGATCCGCCGGTAAAACGCCAGCCCGTCCGCACCGCCGTCAAGTGCAAGCGCCGGTTCGAAGCGAAGGCTTGCGTCCCGCGCGTCCATCTCTTCTTTCGAAAGATACGGCGGATTCGATACGATCAGATCGAACGTTCCTTCGATCCCGTCGAACAGATCGCTCTGAACCGTCGAAAGCGGCACGACGTTTCGTTCTGCGTTTCGTTTAGCCGTCCCAAGCGCCCGTTCGCTGATATCCGCCGCCGTTACCATTGCGCCGCCGCAGACGGCAAGCGCGATCCCGATGCAGCCGCTCCCGCAGCACAGATCGAGCACGTCTCGCCGCTCCGCGGAAAGGCGCTTCAATGCTTCTTCGACCAGCACCTCGGTATCGGGCCGCGGGATCAGCACGCTTTCATCCACATAAAACGGCAGGCCGTAAAACTCCCATTCTCCGAGCACGTATTGGAGCGGCTCTCCGGAAAGTCTTCGCTCGATCTGCGGCTCCAGCGAATTGAACTCCGTTTCGGAAATCGTATGGTGCGGCTTCTGAAAGCCCTTTGCACGCAGCAAAAACGACGCTTCGAGCCGCGCGTCCTCTCCTGCGACCGGCTGAAGAAGCGCCGCGATCCTTTGCTCCGCCTCCCGGACGGTCATGCCCCTACTTCCCCTTTTGCTTCTTCGGATGCTTTCGCCGATTCGTCCGGCTTCGGTTCCTCCGGATCGCTCTCCGGTTTCGGCTCCGCAGGTTTTTGCGGCTCTGCAGGTTTTTCGGCTTTTGTGTCAAACTCCAGATCGCCCTTCGGCGGATGCAGCGCGAGTTCGAACGATGCGATCGCGACCTCCAGCATGTCCTCGGTAGGCTCCTGTGTCGTGAGATGCTGCAAGGCAAGGCCCGGCGCGCGGGCGATGCGGCAGACGAGGTTGTCGCGCTTTGCGGCGGCCTTCAGAACCTCGTAGGAGATCCCGGCGATCGGCAGAATCAGCACGATCCGCGCAAGGCGGAACAGAAAGCTGTTCAGCTTGCTCGCGTCATGCCATACGGAAAAGCCGGGGATCAGCGTGCACAGCGCGGATACGACGGTCGTTACGACGATCGAGACCGCCATGGTCAAAAACAGGTAGTTCGTGCCGCAGCGCGGATGCAGCCGCGTACACTTCGCCGCGTTTTCCGGCGTCATCGGAAGCTCCGCCTCGTAACAGGCGATCGTCTTATGCTCTGCGCCGTGATACATGAAAACGCGTTTGATATCCTTGATCCTGGAAATGCCGAAGATATAGAGCAGAAAGATCACAAGCCGCACGAGGCCCTGCACGACCGCGCTCCAGACGGGGCTCATCTTGCCGAAGATCAGCTCAAGGAGCGAAACGACGCCGATCGGGAGCAGGAAAAACAGCGCGATCGCAAGCACGGCTGCGAGGAAGATCGCGATCCACTTCATGACGTCCATCGCCGATTTGTTGAAACGCTTTGCGAGCCATTTCTCGAACTTCGAAGGCTCCTCCGCCTCCTCCTCGCCCAAAAGCTCCGCCGCGCGGGTCGTAATGCTCATGCCGTCGGACAGCGCCTTGAAAAACGCGTACACGCCGTGCACGACCGGCCACGTCGGGAACGAGCCCTTTTTATATCTTGTCCGCTGATGGTGAAACTCTTTCGCAAGCGAACCGTCGCTGCGGCGCACGACCAAAGCCGTTCCCTTTTCGGAACGCATCATGACGCCTTCGATCACAGCCTGTCCGCCGATATCCGTCTTCTTCATAGTATTTGGATCCTTTATGATTAACATTCAAATCAGTATACCACAGCTTTTGCGCCGTTGCAACGCCTTCCGGCGGATTTCACAGCTTTGCGCGGCAGGCTTTCAGATCGACCCGCCCGTCGGGCAAAAACGGGATCCCCTCCCGTTCGAGCAGCATCCGGCGCACCGGCGCAAAATCGCCGCCTGCGATCGAGCCATCCGCCATCACGACACGGTGCCACGGCAAGCCCTCCGGACAGGCGCGCATCGCGAACCCGACGAACCGCGCGCGTCGCGGGTATCCGATCGCACGGGCGATATCGCCGTAGCTTACGACCTTCCCGTACGGGATGATCGCAACGATCGCATAGACGCTCTGAAAAAACGAATCCGCCATATCAGCCGAAAATCTCCTTTCCCAAGCTCTCCGCCGAATCGTACACCGGCGCGCCGCAGCGCAGCAGCACAGCCTTCGACTGATGTCCTCCGCATAAAAGCGCGCAGCGACAGCCGACGGCGTTCGCGGCTTCGGCGTCGTGATCCGTATCGCCGATAAACAGCGCGTCGCGCGGGTCGATCCCGATCCTCGCCATGTACGCTTTTGCCCGGTCCGTCTTCGATCGGCAGGAGATATCGTCCTGCCCGAGGATCTCCGAAAAAAAAGGCGTCAGCCCGTAACGGCGCACCTGTTCGATCAGGTCGTTCTGCTCCGTGACGGAAAGGAGCGTCTGCACGATCCCGTACGCCTTCGCCGTACGAAGGACCTCCTTAACGCCCTTCTGCAGCGGACAGCCCGCATACCGTTCGCGGTAGCGCGCCATGAATGCTCCTGCGACCGCTTCGAAGGATTCCGTTTCGAAGGTATACCCCATCCGCTCGTAATAGCCGCGAACCGGAAACGCGAAATGATCCAGATACCACGCCTCCGTGATCTCCGGCATGCCGCGCTCGCGCAGAAGCTCGTTTTCGATCGCAAGGCAAAGCCCGGTATCTTCAAGGATCGTACCGTTCCAGTCCCAGATCAGAAGCTTCGGCCGCATATTCGTTTCCTCCGCGTTTGTTTCCGTCAGTTTACCACGGTTTTCCGCCCTTCGCAAGCCGTCCGTTTTTTATGCTTGCGCCGCAAAGGATTTGGGAGTATAATATGATTGATAAAAAATGGTTTATCGGAGGATCATCCATGGCAAATACATCGACCGCGAAAAAGAAAGCGCCCAATAAGACCGGCGCGAAGAAAAACGCGGCTCCCGCAAAGAACGGACAGAAAGGCGGCGCGGTGAAGAACGCGCCCGAAAAGCGTGCGCCGCACGCAATCGTCGAGATCTTCGGCATCGTCCTTCTGGCGCTCGGCGCGCTGTGCGCCGTTTACCTTTACAGCGGCAACGACGACTGGCTCGGCCGAATCATCTCCGGCTACCTTCTGGGCATGCACGGCATGGTCGCGTACGCCGTCCCCGTCATGTTCGTGATCGTGGGCATCTATCTGATCGTCGGCGGCCGCAAAAAGCCCGCGCGCGGCACGCTTCTCACGGGACTTCTGGCGTTCTGGTTCATTCTTTGCGCCTTCCACCTTTGGACGAGCAAGTCCCTCACGGAGCTCAGCGTGTTCGGCGACGGCAAGAGCTTTCTGGATTACGTCAAGCAGTTCTTCGGTCAGTTCCCCGTCGCGTGGAACGAGGGCGTGAAGCAGCAGCTCGGCGGCGGCGTGCTCGGCATGATCCTGCCGACTCTGCTCTATGTGATCGGCGGCAAGCTTCTCTGCTGGGTCGTGATCATCGCGGGATTCCTGATCTCCGTGCTGCTGTGCACCGGCATTTCGATCAAGGCGTACACCGACGCGTTCGGCACGCGTGTGCGGGAAAAGATCGCGGAACACGAGCAGTCCGTCACCGAGGATTACGAGGACGATTACAAGCCCGAGCCCGCGAAAAAGCCCTGGCGAAACGACGTCTCAACGACGATCGACGCACAGCCCGCGACGCGCACGGCGCCCGTCGAGCGTAAAAAGCCCGCAGTGCGCAAAAAGCCCGAGCAGATCCCGTTCGACGAGCTGTTCGACGTGCCCGAGGAGCCTGTGAAGCCCGCGAAAAAGCCTATGCAGAAGCAAACGACACCCGTCGATTACGACCTGGTTCCCGCAAACGGCAGGCTCGCGAAAAAGAGCGACGAATATTTGAACCCGGACGAAGAGGACGAGCTGATCATCACGCCCGTTCCGACGAAAAAGCCCGTGAAAAAGACGCCGTCGTTCTCCGACCTTGCGGAGACGCTCGCGCCGGAGCCTGTTCAGCCCGAACCCGTGAAGCCCGTGCCTGTGAAGCCGGAGCCGCAGAAGCCGGTTAAGAAGACGCCCGCCGCAAAGGACGAGTCCGGAGAGCTTCCGCTCGTCGTGCCGCCCGCGCCTCCCGTTCCGGCCTATGAGCCGCCGTCCATTGACTGCCTGAACAAGCCGCGCGAGACGTTTGCAAAGAGCGCCGAGAACCCGACCGCGATCGCGCATCTTCTGGAGGAAACGCTCGCAAGCTTCGGCATCAGCGCCAAGGTCATCAATATTTCCGTCGGCCCCGTCGTCACCCGCTACGAGCTGCAGCCCGCGCCGGGCGTTCGCGTAAACCGCATCACGACGCTTTCGAACGACATCGCACTCGCGCTCGCCGCGCCGCGCGTCCGCATTGAAGCGCCGATCCCCGGCAAGGCCGCCGTCGGCATCGAGGTCCCGAATAAGGACGCTGCGACCGTGCTTCTGCGCGATATCATCGACAGTCCGGAATTTGCGAACGCGAAATCGCCGGTCACGATGGCGCTCGGCAAGGACATCGCAGGCAAGATCATCGTCGCCGATCTCGGAAAGATGCCGCACATGCTGATCGCGGGATCCACCGGCTCCGGCAAATCCGTCTGCATCAACGATCTGATCATTTCCATGATCTACAAATCCTCGCCGCAGGAGCTGCAGCTCATCCTCGTCGATCCGAAGATGGTCGAGCTTTCCGTTTTCGGCACACTGCCGCACCTTCTGATTCCGGTCGTGACCGAGCCGAAAAAGGCGGCGAGCGCTTTGCGCTGGGCGGTCAACGAAATGACCATGCGCTACAAGAAATTCACCGAGGTCGGCGCGCGTGAGCTTGCACGGTACAACTCGCTGATGGACGACCCGAAGAAAAAGATCCCGAAGCTCGTCATCATCATCGACGAGCTCGCCGACCTGATGATGGTCGCGCCCGACGACGTCGAAGATTCGATCTGCCGCATCGCGCAACTCGGCCGCGCCGCGGGCATCCACCTGATCGTCGCCACACAGCGCCCGAGCGCCGATATCATCACCGGCCTCATCAAGGCGAACATCCCCTCGCGCTGCGCATTCGCGGTCAGCTCCGCGATCGATTCGCGCATCATCCTCGACGCGACCGGCGCAGAGAAGCTTCTCGGCCGCGGCGATATGCTGTTCCATCCGAACGGCGCCGGCAAGCCGACCCGTCTGCAGTGCGCGTACGTTTCCGACGAGGAGGTCGAGCGCGTCATGTCCGGCTTCAAGAAGAACGATACGCAGTTCTCCGAGGACGTGCTGAACGAGATCAACGACGAAGCCAAGGGCGGCGCGCAGGGCGGCGCCTTCGGCGAGGGCAAGCAGGAGGACGATCTCTTGGGCGAGGCGGTCCGCGTCGTTATGGAGAACGGCCAGGCGTCCATTTCGATGATCCAGAGAAGGCTTCGCGTCGGCTATGCCCGCGCGGCACGGCTCGTTGACATGATGGAACAGAAAAAATACGTCTCGCCGTTTGACGGCAGCAAGCCGCGGCAGGTGCTGATCACGCAGGCGGAATACAATCGCGTATTCGGCGGCGGCGCTCCCGCCGGCGATGAGCCCGAGCCGGTCGAACCGGAGGAAAGCGATTTTACGGAGGATTTTGACGCATGAACATCGGCGTGATCTCCTTAGGCTGCGCGAAAAACCAGGTCGATACCCAAACGATGCTGGGCTACCTTAAAGCCGCGGGGCATACGTTTACGGGCGATCCCGAAAAGGCCGACGTGCTGATCGTCAACACCTGCGGATTCATCACGCCCGCCAAGGAGGAGTCGATCGACGCGATCTTTGAGATGGCGAAATACAAAGAGATCGGACGCTGCAGGCTGCTTGTCGTCACCGGCTGTCTTTCGGAGCGCTACCGGAAGGAACTCACTGAGGAAATGCCCGAGGTCGATCTCTTTCTCGGCGTACGCGAATACGAAAAGCTGCCGGGACTGATCGCGGAAAAGCTCTCGCTTCCCTGCTCCCCGCTTGTGAAGCCGGAACGTCTGCTCGTCACGCCGCCTTACCGCGCGTATCTTCGCATCGGCGACGGCTGCAACAATCGCTGCGCGTACTGCGCGATCCCGCTGATCCGCGGCGATCTCAGAAGCACGCCGTCGGAAACGCTTGTCGACGAAGCGAAGGCGCTTGCCGACATGGGCGTGACCGAGCTTTCGGTCATTGCGCAGGACACCTCAGGCTACGGAAAGGACCTGTACGGCGAACCGCGGCTGATTCCTCTCTTGAAAGCGATCGACCGCATCGACGGTCTCCGTTGGGTGCGCCTGCTCTATACCTACCCGGACACGGTTACTCCTGCGCTTCTGGACACGCTCGCGGAGGGCGAAAAGCTCGTGCCGTACCTCGACATGCCGCTGCAGCACTGCAACGACGAGATCCTGCGCCGCATGCACCGCCGCGGCAGCAAAGCGCATATCGAAAGCGTGCTCGATCACATTCGCAAAAACTATCCGGATTTCACGCTGCGCACGACGATGATGGTCGGTTTCCCCGGCGAGACCGAGGCGCAGTTTGAAGAACTCATGCAGTTTCTCAGAGACTATCCCTTTGACCGCGTCGGCGCGTTCGCCTTCTCTCCCGAGGAGGGAACGGCGGCGGAATCCATGCCGGAGCAGATCGCGGACGAGATCAAGGAAGCAAGGCTTGCTGCGCTGATGGAACAGCAGCAGACGATCTCGAAGGAGCGCAATGAGCGTTGGATCGGCCGGGAGCTTCTCATGCTCGTCGAAGAGACCGGCATGGACGGCACCTACGGCCGCACGATCCGCGAAGCGCCGGACGCCGACGGAACGGTCTGCATCGCCCCGAGCTACCGGCATGAGCCCGGGCAGTATATCCCTATTCGGCTCGTAAAAGCGGAGCCGTATGACATGATCGGAGAAAGCTTATGAATACCGCAAACAAACTCACGATCCTCCGGATCCTTCTGATCCCTCTGTTCATTTTCGCATTGCTTTTGCCGAACCTCTGGCAAGGCTTTGCGCCGTATTCCCACTGGGTCGCCGCCATGATCTTCCTCGGCGCCGCAATCACGGACATTCTCGACGGCAATTACGCGCGCAAGCACAATCTCGTCACGGATTTCGGCAAGCTGATGGACCCGATCGCAGATAAAATGCTGATCGTCGCCGCGTTCGTCATGCTCTCCTGCACAACCGACGACGCACATCCGCGGTATCTGCTGCATCTGGTCGTCACGATCGTTTTCATCGCCCGTGAGTTTCTGATCTCGGGCGTACGGCAGATCGCCGCGTCCAAGGGCGTCGTGATCGCCGCAGGCAAGCTCGGCAAGTGGAAAACGACGTTCCAGGACATCATCGTGATCGCGCTGCTGCTCTACGACGAGTTCCCGTTCCATTACCTGAACCCGTATCTCCGGTGGCTGATCGAAGCGCTCGTGTACGTTGCGCTCGTGCTGTCGGTCGTTTCCGCGATCGAATACATTGTCAAGAACAAAGGAGCCCTGAATCTGCATGATTGCTGAACTCATCTGCGTCGGGACCGAGCTTCTGATGGGCCAGGTCCTGAACACCAACGCGTATTTCATCTCGCAGGAGCTTGCGCCTTCCGGCGTCGATCTCTATCACCAGATCGTCGTGGGCGACAATCCGAAGCGTCTCACCGAGGCCGTCGAAACCGCGCTTTCGCGCGCGGACGTCGTGCTGCTTTCCGGCGGGCTCGGGCCGACCGACGACGATCTCACCAAGGAGACCGTTGCCGCCGCCATGGGCAAGGAGCTTGTGCTCTTCCCCGAGGAATGGGATAAGCTCGTATCGTGGTTCACCTCGAAGGGACGGACCATCGCGCCGAATAACAGGAAGCAGGCGATGTTCCCTGCGGACGCCATCATCCTGCCGAATCCGAACGGCACCGCGCCGGGCTGCATCATGGAAGCGGACGACAAGGCCGCGGTCCTGATGCCCGGACCTCCGCGCGAGCTCAAGCCGATGTTCAAAAACCACGTTCTTCCCTGGCTGCTCGAAAAGGCCGGACACCGGCTCTATTCACGCGAGATCCGCATCTTCGGTCGGGGCGAATCGGACGTCGCGTATGCGCTCGACGATCTCTTCAAGAATCAGACGAACCCGACGATCGCGCCGTACGCCAAGACCGGCGAGGTCACGCTGCGCGTCACTGCCCGCTGCCGCGACGAAGCCGATGGCGAAGCGCTCGTTGCGCCGATGATCGAAACGATCAAAAAACGGCTCGGCGACGTCGTCTATGATACGAACGGCCGCGAGCTTGCCGAGGTCTGCCATCACAAACTGATCGAGATCGGCAAAACGCTTGCCGTCGCGGAAAGCTGCACCGGCGGAAGGCTTGCCGACGCGTTCATCAACTACCCCGGCAGTTCGGCGTACTTTATCGAGGGCGACGTGACCTACTCGAACGACGCGAAGATGCGCCGTCTCGGCGTTTCAAAGGAAACGCTCGACACCGTCGGCGCGGTCTCCGAGGAATGCGCGCGTGAAATGGCCGAGGGCTGCCGCAAGCACGCGAACGCGGACTTTGCCCTGTCCACGACCGGCTACGCAGGCCCTGACGGCGGCGAACCGGGAAAGCCCACCGGCACGGTGTTCATTGCGCTCGCAAGCGAAGAAGGCACGGTCGTGAAGCGGCTGAACCTGTTCGGCGACCGCGACCGCATCCGGCACTCGGCGGTGCTGAACGCGCTCGATCTTCTGAGAAAAACCATCTGTACGAAATAACGGACAGGTGCTATACTATAATCAACCCGTAAGATTTGAAAGTGAGGAATACGGATATGTTGGAAAAAGAAAAAGCATTGGAAATTGCACTGAGTCAGATCGAGAAGAGCTTCGGCAAGGGCGCGATCATGAAGCTCGGCGACGCGTCGCGCGTGCCGGTCTCCGTGATCCCGACCGGATGCCTTGACCTGGACCTCGCACTCGGCGTCGGCGGCGTGCCTCGCGGCCGCGTGATCGAGATCTTCGGACCGGAATCCTCCGGTAAAACGACCATCGCCCTGCACATCGTCGCGCAGGCGCAGAAGGCGGGCGGCACCGCCGCGTTCATCGACGCGGAACACGCGCTCGATCCCGTCTATGCCGAGCATCTCGGCGTGCAGATCGAGGATCTGTATGTTTCTCAGCCGGACACCGGCGAACAGGCGCTCGATATCGCGGAAGCGCTTGCAAGAAGCGGCGCCATCGACGTGATCGTCATCGACTCGGTCGCCGCGCTCGTTCCGAAGGCGGAGCTCGAAGGCGATATGGGCGATTCGCACGTAGGGCTTCAGGCGCGTCTGATGTCGCAGGCGCTTCGCAAGCTCACCGGCTGCGTTGCCAAGACCAACACCGTCGTGATCTTCATCAATCAGCTCCGTGAGAAGGTCGGCGTCATGTTCGGCAATCCCGAAACGACGACCGGCGGCAAGGCGCTGAAGTTCTACGCCTCCGTGCGCATGGACGTCCGCCGCATCGAAACGCTCAAGGCGGGCAACGAAGCGGTCGGGTCGCGTACGCGCGTGAAAATCGTCAAGAACAAGGTCGCGCCGCCGTTCCGCACTGCGGAATTCGATATGCTCTACGGCGAAGGCATCTCCAAGGAGGGCTGCATCCTCGATATGGCGATCGACCGCCGCATCATCATCAAGTCCGGCTCGTGGTTCTCCTACGGCGATATGCGCATGGCGCAGGGCCGCGAGAACGCGCGACTGTTTTTGAAGGACAACCCCGAGGTCTGCGACGAGATCGAAAACAAGATCAAGGCACAGATCGAGGAGCAGCGCAAAAAGGACGCCGAGGCCGCAGAAGCCAAGCGCCGCGCCCGCGAGGCCGCGCTCCGCGGCGACGACGATCTCGTTCCCCCGCCGGAGTTTTAAGCTTGCGGCAATGAGATGCCACTCGGGGCATACTATGTAACTTTCGATCACGTTCAGGAAGGTTCTCCGACGGAGAGCCTTCTTTATTTTCCATATTATTCCATATTTACCGATTATTCACGGCGATATTACATTTCTGTGACAACTCTGTGACGTTTCGGACGAATCCCTGCGGTATGATCGTGATCAAACAAAAAGAATGCAGCACTTTTGCTTTCGGGATCGTTATATATAGCAGAACCGATAAAGGAGGTACCTTATGAAACGAATCATCATTCTCTGCCTGCTCCTTGCTCTTATCGTCGCCTGTCAGCCGACGCCGGACGCGGATTTTGTGCCGCAAAAGGATATGACGATAATGATCGAACAGGCGAAGCAAACGCCCGCTTCCGATACGGTGCGGATCGACAGCGGATCGGAAACGCAGGCTACGGATGCAGCTCGCATCGAGACGACGCAGCCGGAGGAGCGCGTGCGGCTTTCTTTTACGGGCAAGACCACCGACGATTTTCGCGTCGAGGTCGATGCTGCCGTCACACGACCGGATGCGCCGATGCCGATTATCCGGGTTGTCAAAAAAGAAATGGATACGGAAACAGCGAATCGGTATTATCAGGTTTTGACGGAAGGAATTGATTTGTATACGGAATACCAGATCAATACGGCTCCGGCACTTGACAAAAAAATCCAAGCCGCGATGGATGCGATTGCCAACGGAAATACCGATCAGCCGATGAAAGATTATCTGAATCAGCTGATTGAAAAACGCAAAACTGCTCCTAATACGATTGGTGAACCGGTGAAAGAGATCGATATTCAAACCGCATCGCATTTATACTCTGTCAACGAATTGCAGGAGTTTCAGATTACCAAACAATCCGTATTCTTCATCAATCGAGAAGTGTATGCAGATACGGCAATGGATTATCGTTATGAAGACGGAGAAACGCAATATGTGCTTGGACGGGTAGCAATACCGTCCGGTTACGAAGAAATCTCCATGACGCCGAAACAGGCAGAAGCTGAAGTATCGGCAATTTTGGAGAAGACCGGACTTTCGGAGTTTCGAGTAACGGATCTGTTACTAACCAAGTATGACGAATGCGGATGCGTTTATGTCGCGTTGTGTGATCGTTACATCAACGGAATCCCAGTCGCGCATCCTGCACAGTCATCCGGAAGCTACATGGGATCTACGACCCCTGCATGGGGCTATGAACAAGCAATCGTTTGTATCAATGATAAAGGTGTTGCTTTGTTCCAATACCGTGCCCAACTTCAATTGGAAGACGTTCTTGTTGAAGATGCAAATCTGCTGTCGTTCGATCGAATTCTGGAAATCTTTCAGAACATGATGTGTACGCATCATGAAGTGGAGGTCGTGGATGAGTCATATGGGAATCAATCCTTGACTTATCACATCACAGACGTCACGCTGTCTCTGCAGCGAATCAGTGAAGAAGGAAGCATTGAATATGGACTTTTGGTACCGGTATGGAACTTTTGGGGGTATGCCTCTGTCGTATCACGAGAAGACGGCAGTGCATATGACTGGAACCATATCGAGGGATGGAAAGGAAAGAAACCCATACTTTCCATCAACGCAGTAACCGGCGCGGTGATCGATCCGGTCAAGGGGTACTGAAGGAGGGATCGGAATATGAAACGAATCATTGTCCTGCTGCTTGTGACATTGCTGCTTGCCTGCGTGCCAACGCCGGAGGAGGATTATATCCCCCAAAAGGATATGACGCAGATGATCGAACAGGCGAAGCAAGCATCCGAAGCAGACGAAGTTCGCGGGGAAAACGGTCCGTCGTCTCCGGTTTCCAAGGAACAGCCGCCGGAGGAACGCGTGCAACTTACCTTTTCTGGCAACACGACTGATCAATTTCGGGTGGAGGTCGATGCTGCCGTGATACGACCGACCGTGCCGATGCCGATTGTTCGGGTTGTGAAAAAAGAAATTGATATGGAAACAGCAAATCGGTATTATCAGGTTTTGACGGAAGGAATTGATTTGTATACGGAATATCAAATCAATACGGCACCGGCCCTTGACAAAAAGATACAAGCCGCAATGGACGAAATCGCGAACGGCAACGATGAGGAGCCGATGAAAGATTATCTGGACGAGCTGATAGAAAAGCGCAAAAACGCTCCCGACACGATCGGTGAACCGGTAAAAGAGCTCGATCTTCAAACCGCATCGCATTTATACTCTGTCAATGAATTGCAGGAGTTTCAGATTACCAAACAATCCGTATTCTTCATCAATCGAGAAGTGTATGCAGATACGGCAATGGATTATCGTTATGAAGACGGAGAAACGCAAT
>JAEEGF010834797.1_pt1 | contig 13212 bp, 9 predicted proteins | sample 9134171 | NCBI WGS metagenome assembly JAEEGF01 (sample SAMN16246542, study PRJNA631951) | gut metagenome | biome: gut microbiome; feature: rumen; material: AP-attached | host: Bos | place: Iran: Karaj | collected 2018-10
TACAGCCCGGACAAACAATTGAAATGCCGTTTGTTTCAGATAAAAAATGGGCACCCTATGCAAAAACATTAGATAATATAAATGCCTTGGAACACAAAAAATATGAATTAGAAGACAAAATACGCGATTTGCACCTTGATATAGCACGTGACAAACGTATTCTGAAAGCGGAAAGCATTTTGGGTGAAATTCAATCCTGCAGAAGAGCTGATACATTTGAAGAACGCTATACAATACGTATTGACAGAAAAACAGGTAATTTAAAATTAAAACTTAAAGAACCGCAAAAAATGTACACAATTAAGAGTGATTTTCATTTGGCAGATGGTGTTATCAGAGAAGCAAACAAAGATAAAGACGGAGAAACCATACTCAAAAATTTCGAAAGACCAAGATCATGGTTTCTGGACAATGTAAATTATGACGACTACACTGCACCTGCAGGAACAGAACTTGTACTCCCAACGGATGCATGCAGACCCAAAACTGCTTGGTATAAATAGACTAATAATTTTCAAACATATCAAATATTTCAAATACCGGTTGTTCAAGTTGTTCGACCGGTATTTCTTCGTCTAATTCCAAAGTTATTGTCGGGATATTACGTTCAACTCCGCAATATGTACCAAAACTTCCGGGTGTAGGATATCCGATACTTGCTTCAACAGGATAACCGATTATATCGGAAATTTTTTGCGCCATCTCTTCTGCCGGCCCGTCATAGTTCACAATTTTGTACGGTGCGTGAAGAGTCAATATCAGCTTTGGCTTGTATTTTTCAAGAACATCTATCACAAACTTTGTTTCAATCTCGCTTGCCGGCTCTTTCCCGCCATAATAAGCACTCGGGTCATCCCCTGCCGCACTGCCGTCTTGTCCGAAATTTTTTGTCGGGAAATTACGGTTTAAGTCCACACCATTTGCATTTACTCTGGCATTTACCCCCATTCCGTCAGGATTTAGACATGGAATAAAAAGAAGATTGGATTTTCTCTGTTCCAAATACTTGTCAATCAGATATTTTCCCTGCGGCTCATCTCCGTGAAAAACCCCAACAACAAGAACTTTGTCCTCGCCTGATCCACCTATAAGTCTAATTTCATTCCCGAGTTTAGTGGTTGCAGATTGTAGAATATTCATTTACCCCTCAAACAATGCCTCAATAAAATCTTCCGGATCAAAGGCCTTTAAATCCGTCATTTTTTCGCCGATACCAACAAGTTTTACCGGTAATTTCATCTCTTTTGCTATCGCAATAATTATTGCACCTTTGGCACTGCCGTCAAGCTTTGTCAGGGCTACACAAGTCAGATTTACACACTCAGCAAAAACTTTTACCTGCTGTAAACCGTTTTGCCCTGTGTTTGCATCAATAACCAAAATGCTTTCCCTGAGTGCCTCAGGTGCTTGTTTATCAATAACAGTTTTTATCTTTTTCAATTCTTCCATCAAATTGAATTTGTTTTGCAATCTGCCCGCCGTATCAACCAAAATTACGTCATAGTGTTCATTTCTTGCTTTTTGTATCGCCTCATAAACCACTGACGCCGGATCAGCTTTATCTCGTCTTACGATATCAGCTCCTGCACGCTCAGACCAGATATTCAACTGTTCTTCCGCCGCAGCTCTGAAGGTATCACCTGCTGCTACAAGAACTTTCTTGCCCTGCTGCCTGAACTGGTATGCCATTTTGGCAATCAAAGTTGTTTTTCCGGCACCGTTCACACCTGTTATAAAATAAATATTTATCTCACCGTCTTTGTAGTTTAATTCTGTAGAGCCGGCTTCAGACAGTGTTTTTTTAAATTCTTCCTTCAGATAATTTTTCAGCTGAGAAGGTTTTGCATCTTTTTTGGATCGCAGATTATCAACAAGTTCTGCCGCATAACCAACACCTAAATCCGCACCGATTAGTGTATCTTCAATATCATCAAGCGCGAAGGGCGAATATTCTTCCTCAGTTTCATCAATATTTGAAATAACGTTTCCAACAAGATTTTGAGCAGTATTAGAAACTGCCTGTTTAAAATTTTCGATTTTGTCCTTAAAAAACCCGAACATTAGCCCTCACCATGTCCTAACCGCATCGGAGCAAAGAAATATTTAATCCCGCTATTTTACGGCTTTGTCAACAATAACTTTTGCCAAAATACCGTTTATAAAAGACGCACTGTCATCAGTTGAATATTTTTTAGCCAATTCCAAGGCCTCATCAACAACGACCTTCATTGGTGTTTCTTTTATATACAACATTTCACACAGAGCTATGCGCAAAATATCTTTGTCCATTTTAACCAGTCGGTCAATATCCCAGCCGGTTGAATTTTTGCTTATAATACTGTCAATTTCCTCGTGATTTTCGTGATATGTTTGTGCAATTTTTATAGCATAATCTTTTACATCACTTTGAGAATCAAGAGTCGTAAATTCTGCGATTTCCAAAGCCAAAAGTGCCTTTTCGGCAATTTCAATCATACCGTCAATCTTGGATTTGAAATCAGCAGTTGTCATTTGCACCGGAACAGAAACATTTGAAGCATCCATTGGTCTGTTCAAATTTATTTCGTGTTCTGCTTCGTAATCGTCAATCCTGTTTTTTATATCCAAGAGTGAACCCAGTGAAGTTTTTATATCTTCACTTGCACTGTCTGATAATATCCTGACTGACTTTAATATAATATCGTCCAAATTTTCTTTGGAATAATTTGTAATTTTTTTGTCAAACTGAGAAAAAAGAATAAATGCCAATTCTCTTGCTGCTCTGCGGGCCTGCATATTCTACCTCTTTATCTTTTCATAACTGTCAATTTATGAATATGCTAACATGAAAAATTTTCTATAACAAGTTACTTGGTCACTACTGACAAAATATAATTGTCTGTAAAGTATTTGTTTGCAACTCTTATAATATCCGCATCAGTTACACTGTTTATGAGATTTATATATTTATCTTTAAACTCATAACCTCTGCCGGAGGCCTCATACCAGCCGACATTTGATGCTTTGTCCAGGTTTGTTTCGAGCCCGAGAATGTAGTTGCCAAGCAACTTTTCTTTAGCATCAGCAAGCTCTTTATCGCCCACATATTCCGTTTTGAGTCTGCGAATTTCTTCAAACAAACCCTTCTTCGATTTTTCCAAGGTCGCAGGATTCGTTCCGATGTATAGCATAAAACTTCCTCTCAACACATTTGGCGAATATCCTGAGCCAAGCTGATATGCAAGTCCTTCCTGTTCTCTCAAATCTTTAAATAATCTTGAACTCATGCCTGAACCAAGCAAGGAATCTATGACTTGAAGGGTCGCAAAATCCTTCTCATTCAAAACCCCGTCAACCTGCCAGCCCAATAATATCCAGGCAGTTTCCGTTTCCATCTTTATTGTTTCTTCTTTTGGAGCTGAAACTTTTGGAATTTTTTCAGAATAATTTTTGTATTCAAAATTTGCACAATTTTCTTTTGCTTTGAAAATTTTATTCAGCTCCTGAACGGTTTTGTCTTTGTCGACATTACCATTTATGGAAATCACAATATTTGCGGGATTAAAAATTTTGCCATAGTATTCAACAATATCATCACGTTTTATTTTTGGATAATTATTTTCCAATACTCTTGCCGATATTGAATACGGTGTATTGTGATAAATCATATCGCGGTATTGCTCAATTGCCTGCTGAAGCGGGATATCCTTGTCACTTTTTATACTGTTTAACTTGTCTGATTTAACTTTTTGGAGTTCAACTTCATCAAACAATGCGTTATTTACCACTTCACCTAAAAGTTCCAGCGTTTTATCATACTCATCCTTTGTCGTCAGAACCTTGATTGAAAAGGCATCAGCACTGGCCGCCGGCGTTATATCAATTCCGTTATCCTCCAGCACCTGTGATAATTCAATGTGAGAATAATTTTTTGTACCCTTCAGCATTGTTGATGCCATCAGTTTCGCAGTTCCCGGGATTTTATCCAGCAACTGACCACCTTTTGCGTGAATACTTATTGCAATAATATCATTTACTTTGTTTGGGGTGTATAAAAATGTAGCGCCATTGGAAAGTTTATATTTTTGAGTTTCTTTATTCCGGCTCACCAATTCCGCAGTATAATTGTTTTCCGTTTGATTTGACACAGGAATTTCTTTTGCACCCTCCGGAAGCAAAATAGAAATTGCGCTCTTATCTTCCCCAAGATACTTATTAGCAACTTTTTTAACCATTTCTTTTGATACATTTTTAATATTGGTCAAATAATTATCATAATATTTGATATCATTGGTCAAAGCCAGCGTGTAACCTATTTCTGTTGCAATATTTGTAACAGATTCTCTTGAATAAAAAGTGTTTCGTTCAATTATATTTTTTGCCAGATTCAACTGTTCATCCGTCACACCATTTTCCTGGATTCTCTTTATCTCATCAAAAATTGCATCCTGAACAGCTTTGCATTTTTCCGGCTCGAAACTCGCAGTCACATAAAAAATACCGTCATCCTTCAAAGTTGAATTTCCTGCATCAACCGAAAATGCAAGACGTTTCTTTTCCTTCAGAACCTGATTCAGTACTGATGAACGTCCGCCACCCAAAATTGTTGACAAAACATCAAGAGCATAAGATTCATTATCCGAAATCGGTGTTCCTCTGAAACCTATAAGTATATAGCCCGATTCCGTTTTAATATATTCAACTTTTTTTTGCTGCTTTGTAAGCTGAGCTTCCTTTGGATAAATCGTTTTTGTTTGTTTTTTGTATTCGGAATTAAAAACTTCCTTAACTCTTTCCACGGCCTTATTTGTATCAATGTCGCCAATTATAACCGTTATCATATTTGACGGCGCATAATGTTTGTTATAAAAATCCAAAACTCCTTCACGTGAGATTGTTTCTATAACCTCGCTTTTCCCTATGACTTTTCTTTTGTAAGGGTGAGTTGTATAAAGCATTGAACTCATATTTTCCTGAAGAATCCTTGAAGGAGACTTTAAATCTTTATTTATTTCTTCAAGAACAACTTTTCTTTCCTTTTCCATTTCATTACGGGGAATCATAGGATTTGAAAGCATATCTCCGTGAAGCTCCATAGCCAAATCAAAATCTTTTGACGGAATTGTTACGTAATAATGAGTAAAGTCTTTGCTTGTAGCGGCGTTTGTAATTGCACCTTTTGTTTCCAAAATCTGATCAAATTCGCCTGCCGGATGATTTCTTGTTCCTTTAAAAAACAAGTGCTCCAAAAAATGAGCAACTCCGTTATTTGAATCTTCCTCATCTATTGAACCTGTCTTTATCCAGGTATCAATTATTACAATCGGATTGTTGTGAACCTCTTGTACAACAACAGTTTGCCCGTTATCAAGTTTGAACATCTGTGCCTCAGATGCCCAGACAAAATTCCCTAACAATATGATTGCTACGCTTAATATAAATTTTTTCATTATTAACCACCTTTTTCATAATTATACAGGCAATATAAAAATTAATCACATTGACCGTGAGAGTAGTTTACACAGGCATCTGCATAATTATATCGGTTGACTTGAATTTCTTTGGAGATTTCATCTCTATATAAGATTTTAGAACTTCAAAAGTTACTTCGCAAACTTTTTCGTTTGCCTTCAATTCGTATTCACCCTTATAATCAAAATCGTTTACTGCTATCTCTTTGAAAACATCTCTCATCTTAACAGGTAACAGTTTTTTGTGATGCATAACCTGCCCGGCACAACCTTCACAAACAACACCGCCAAGCGTCGGAACAAAATACATATTCTCATCTGCAATGTGACGGTGACAGCACAAGCAATCCTCCAATTCTACTGAAAAACCCGACTCAGCCATCATTTTTAGCTGGAATTTTATAACCGCAAGCATAATCTCAACTTTATTTTCTGCAGTCGAAATTGCATCCAAGGATTTGTAAAGCAGGTCATAAACATTGGCGGAACACGGATCATCCTCAACGCCAAAATTATGCACAACCTCTGTTACATATGTTGAATAACAGATTTTGTCTATGTCTTGTCTTGTTTTGTAGAAAGAATTTAAAACCTCTGCCTGACAAATTGTATCCAGATTTTTACCTTTATGAAGCATAAGAGTATTAGCAACAAGCAAGTCCATACGAGCACCTAACTTACTCTTGGGCTTTTTTACCCCTTTAGCTACCCCCCTAATTAGTCCTTTCTCCCTGGAATACATAACAATAATTTTGTCAGATTCGCTAAGATTATAAGACTTTAAATTGATTGCGTCTGTAACAAAACTGTTTTGCATTATATTGTCTTATTTTTACGATTATTCGTCTTTGTTAACACCGGTACCGTAGTAGATACCTCTCATCATCTGTTCAATTTCCTGTTTATTATCAGAGTATGCAATTGCCGTTTCCTTAGAAATCTTGCCTTCGTCATACAATTTGAACAAGGACATATTCATAGTAATCATGTTGTTGAAGGAACCCTTCTTAACCAATTCATAGATTTGATCAAGTTCATTTTTCTGTATAAAGTCTTTAACCGTCGGTGTAACAACAAGAACTTCAACCGCCGGCAAACGGGTTCCGCCTTCTGCAGTCGGGACAAGTTTTTGAGAAATAGTACCACGCAGTGAGTTTGCAATCTGGTTTCTTACGAAAGGTCTTTCCCCGGGTTCAAACAAGTTGATAATACGTTCAACTGTCTGGACAGAGTCGTTTGTGTGAATTGTTGATACAACGAGGTGACCTGTTTCTGCAGCTTTCAGGGCAGATTCAATCGTTTCTCTGTCACGGATTTCACCGATAAATATAACGTCAGGGTCTTGTCTTAATGCATATTTTACACCATCAGGGAAGGACGGTGTATCAATAAGCAACTGACGTTGCGATACAATAGATTTTTTATTTGAGAATATAAATTCAACAGGGTCTTCAATAGTAACGATGTGTTTTGAAGATGTTGCGTTGATATAGTCAATAAATGATGCAATTGTAGTTGATTTACCTGAACCTGTAGGTCCTGTGACCAACACCAACCCGTTGTTAAAGGTTGCTAATTCTTCCAGTGTATCAGGTAAGTATAATTCTTTAAAAGTTTTGATATAATAAGGGATTGCACGAATAACCATTGCGGTTTTACCGAGTTGACGGCTCATATTGATACGGAATCTTGAACAGCCCGGAATTTCATATGAAAAGTCAATATCGAAAAATCTTGTAATCCTGTCTTTCAAGTGTTGAGGAGCAACTGTTCGTATAACAAATTCTATATCTTCACTTGTCAAAGGCGGCAAATTAATTCTCATAATCTGACCGGAAACTCTTATTGCAGGTCTTTCACCTTCACAAATGTGTGCGTCAGAAGCACCAACAGACACCGCCTGCCTTAAAAAGTCCTCTATATAGAAATCGTTACTGCTGCTCATATACTATCCTCTTATTTTATCGCAATTATATATTATCACATAATTATATTTTACACAATAATTTTGACATGGTATCATTCACTTGTTGGAAATATGGATATTGAAATTATTAAGGACAGTGTACAAAACAAGAATTTTATGATGCTTTTTGCATCTGCCGTATTTATGTGCGGAATTCTCGGTTGCTTCTACAATTCTGCCATAATGCTGGGTGCTGTAATAACTACCATATTGGTCATTTTGCTATATTTAAGAATTTTTGATATCAGAAAAATTATCCTTTTTACAGCAATTTTTTATGCCGGCTTCTTCTTAACATTTTGTAAAACACAAAACTATGATAACCTTATCCAATATGCGCCGGCCAGGGTTGAAGTTACGGGAAGAATAACCAGCATCCCGAAAAAAGACGAATATAATAAAGTAAAGTTTATACTCGAAACAAATACTCTTGATAAAAAGGAATTAAAGGCAAAAACACTTGTCACAATATCAGACGTACAAAATTTGAAACGACCTTTGAATATCGGTGAAAATATTTCGCTTTCCGGCAATCTGCGAAAACCTTTCACTTCAACCAATCCGTCACAGTTTGACTACAGTGCATACCTCAGAAATTTTAATATTTTCACCACGCTTTACGCACAGTCAGAAGATATAAAAATTCTAAAGAGCAAAACCTGTTACAAGTGGAAATTTTTGGGAAAATTAAACGAAACAAGAAACAGAATTCTTGACATTCATTCAAAATATCTGAAAAGTCCCAACCTTGAAATTCTCGGCGGAATAGTATTCGGGGATGACGCAATATCACCGCCGGATTACATAAAAAATTCCTTCATAAATTCGGGTCTTTTACATATTTTAGCGGCCTCCGGAATGAACGTCGCTTTGATATACACCTTTTGGTTTTTCATTTTAAGATTTTTGGGAGTGCCTTTTAAACCGAGAGTTTTATCGGGTATTTTTATCATAACCCTTTATACACTGATGACAGGGCTTGGAGCATCCGTCATTCGTGCGGCACTGATGCTTATTTTTGTTCTTATAGGCAAACTCATAGATCGGGATGCGCACAGCATTGCACTGTTGGCTTTTGTTGCAGCACTTATGCTTATATATAACCCCGCATACATAAACGATGTCAGCTTTCAGCTATCATTTATGGTAACTCTTGGGCTTTTGCTCTCCGTTAATATGATTTGTGAAAAACTTCCGGACATTCCCAACTGGATAAAAGTTCCCGTAATTATTCCGATTATTGCGCAAATTTGGGTTGCTCCTATCCAAATGTTTTATTTCAACTCCTTCAGTTTATATTCTATTTTTGCAAATATTGCAACCGTAAGTTTGCTCAGTATTATAAGTTTTGGAGGGTTTTTAAGCTCGGTAATTTCAATCTTTCCACCGCTCGCTGACTTTACCTGTTTTACTTTTGATTTTTATCTGAATTATTTACTAAATATTCTTGTATGGATCTCAAATTTCTTCGCCAACCTGAAATATTGTCTTTTGCAAACTACACATCCGTCTATAATTCAAATAATTATTTATTATGCTATGATTGTGGGCGCGACATTTTTATTCAAGTATAACAAGTTCAAACAGGCCTGCCTGACAATTCTTACAATTAGCATACTGTTATTTATAACAACGGTAAGACCTGTATCACACAATCTTGAAATAATTGCTTTTGATGTGCAAAACGCAGATTCCTTCCTTATAAAAACTCCCAAAAATAAATATTTTATGATAGATACCGGCAAAACGCCCTACCAAAGCGGTAACTCTCAGGCAAAAATTATTATGCTCAAATACCTAAAAGACAGAGGTATCAAGAAACTCGAGGGGGTTATTGTAACTCACTTTGACAACGACCACGCAGGCGGAACGCCTGAAATAATTACCGGTACAAAAGTCAAAACTCTGTACCTGAATTCAACCAAAACAGACACCCAGACCGGCGCAAATATCTACAAAACCGTAAGACAAAATCACCAAAGATATAAAATTGCACAAAATAATAAAGAAATTTACCGCGAAAAAGATTTTAAAATAACAACCTACAAAGCCAATATAACCGGCAAAGACGAAAGTAACGGGAATTCAATTATAACCCTTGTTTCATACAAAAATTTTGATATGCTATTTATGGGTGATGCAGGAATTGATGCCTTTGAACAAGTTAAAAATAACATTCCTCACGAAGTTGAAATTCTGAAGGTCGGTCACCACGGCGGCCCAAACGTTGTCAACGGTGATATGCTCAAGCATTTGGATAATCAAATTTCACTTATTTCAACCGGAATAAACTATTTTGGGCATCCGAATAAGGGAACTTTGGACGTCTTGAGAAACACCGAAATTTTGAGAACAGATTTGCTCAATTCCATCAAAATTACATCCGACGGGAACTCCTATAAGACATACAATTACAATCCTCAGGAAAAGAAATATCAAGCTATATCTGAATTTCAGACGAAATAAAACTTTTGTAAACACCCCATGTTAAGAATGTAAAGTTTGCATTATCCCTGGCTTTTATGGGTCAAATTTTTGCTCAAAATTACCTCGAACTTGATTTTTTTACTCTTTGATGATATAATTAGTGTACAAAGTACATTCAATAAGGACGAAATCTTATTAACAGTAGGAGAAAAAAGTAGGCCTTGGAGAATTTCCAATTTACAACTAGAGGATTACATTTTGAAAAAATTATTACTATTCACAATTGCACTTGTGTGGATGTGTTTTGCACCTGTGCAAGCAGCCAATGTCAGTCAGGTTAAGGCAGCGATAGTAAAACATTCTATCGAAATGGGCGTAGATCCGGCAATTACGCTAAGTATCGCCAAATCAGAATCAGGATTCCGACAGGAGGCAAGAAGCCCTCGCGGTGCTGTCGGAGTTTTTCAACTTATGCCCTCCACCGCACGAAGAATGGGCTTGAACCCGTATAACCTGGACGATAATGTCAAAGGCGGAGTTATGTATTACAAGTCCATGTACAAGATGTTTGGCTCAATGGAATTAGCACTTGCGGCTTACAACGCAGGTCCGGGGAACGTAAAAAAATACAAAGCAGTTCCTCCATTTAGAGAAACAAGAAGATATGTTGCAAGGATTGTGGCTGACGTTAATCATTTGAAGGCACATCCGGATCCTGCAATAACAGAAGGCACAACTGCTTCTGTTGTCGACTTGGCAAACAAGACAGTTGTTCCAATGGTTAAGATTGAACAAGCCAGAAACTTAAATGCTGAACTGATTAAAAGTAAACCTGTAGAAATTGAGGTTAAATCAGAATCAGTTGCAATCTAAGGAGTTAGAATTATAAAAAACGAGGTATGTTTTCATACCTCGTTTTTTGTCCCGTAAACTATAAACCCGTATTTTGATAAAGTTTTAGCTCTTCACACAAATCGAAGACGGAAATAAAATCGTTCAGTATTGTATTGTACTGTGAAAGCTCGGTAAGCGGAATGTCAAGTCTGCCAAGAGAAAACAGGTCCTCTTTTGTCGAAATAGAGATCAAAAAAGTATTGTCTACAAAGCTGCATGATATTGAGCTGCCGGAAAATGCTTTCCTCACATTTTTGTATCTATCCATAAAAGCTGTTGTAAGCAAATACCTTGCCTCAACCTGATCCGTCGAGTAAACATCAAACTGCTTTGAAAAATCTACATCCTCAAGTTCGACCTTCGGATATTTGCAATATGGCATAACATTTTTAGGCATCACAATTGTATGCCCTTTAAAATTTTTGGGAATTCTCGCATAGATAACAACTCGGTTAAATCCATATCTTGCAACCATTGTTTTTATGTATGCGTGTTTTGACAATTTAAATCTTTTACAGGATTCCTCTATTGCCTCAATATTCGTACTATTATTAGACATTACATCATCAATTAGCAATGATAACTCCGCTATACATATTTCGGTATTTTTGTATGTTCCTTTGATAATATCATCACAAAAAATCTCATCAAAATAGGGAAAAATTTTTGATGTTTCTAAAATTCTTTGGTCAACCATATCCTTTGTTACTGTTTTAAAATCACCAAAAGCCGAAAGCAAAACATTCATAACTTTTTCTTTTAAAGCATCTTCCAAAGTGTTTCTTCTAAGATCAAATTGACTTTTTATCAAGGGAATCAATGCTTTAGACACAAAAATGGTCAGAAAAATAACAGCTAATATAGAAAAAATTAAACCAATTGTACCTGCGAACATAAAAAAAATCGGTAGCCAAAAGGGAGAGGGACCAACAAAAAAACAAAAACAAAATGCATAAGATATGACGGCAGCCAATAACGCATCATCCTTTGCTTTTTCATGTGCGGCTATTCTCTCAGGTTCCATCTCTTTTAATATCGGCAAAACTTGTTCCTGAAAAATTTTCCCGAATTTTAACATGTATTCTGTGCTCTCTCTAGCCATACCCCCCCCCATTTTATTATATATTATCCAGAGATAACACGCAAATATTGTAATTATACGAGATAACTAAGGTTACCTCACTCCCTCACAAAGACAAAATACATAATCAACAAATTTTATATTTACCCCCTGTAAACATTTGTAAAGTTATTCACTAGAATTAGTTAAATAGTATTATATTTTTTGTCCGTTTGTGGTATATATATTTTGTACATAATTGAATTATATATAAAAATTATAATTCAGAATGGAGGCAAATAAATGGCAGTAGGACAATTCGTATTTATGTTACACTCACACCTACCTTATTACAGAAAGGCAGGTATGTGGCCGTTTGGTGAAGAAAACCTTTACGAATGTATGGCAGAAACATATGTTCCTCTACTTAACGCAATCGCAGAATTGTATGATGAAGGGATTCAAGCCAAATTAACAGTTGGTATTACTCCTATTTTAGCAGAACAACTAGCCGATGAACATTTGAAATTAGGATTTGTAGAATATTTGGATTCAAAAATCAAAAGTGTTTCCGAAGATTTGGAAAGATATCCTGATGAAAAAGTTCCTCATTCACAACATTTAAAATACCTGGCAAAATATTATTTTGACTGGTTCAACAACATCAAAAATTCTTTCGTAAACAAATACGGAATGGATTTGATCGGGGCCTTCAAAAAATATCAGGACTTAGGATGTATTGAAATTACAACTTCAGGTGCTACACACGGATTTTCTCCGTTATTGGCAACTGATAACAATTTGAATGCACAATTCAAAGTTGGTGCAGACACCACAAAAAGATTATTCGGCAAAAAAGCAAAAGGTGCTTGGCTGCCTGAATGTGCATACCGTCAGGGTTATGAATACACAGGTGCTGACGGACAAAAACACTGGAGACCTGCTATTGAAGTAACTTTGCAAAACAACGACATTGAATACTTCTTTACAGAATCTCACGTAATTGAAGGTGGAAACTCAATCGGAAACAGACGTGTAATCGGTGTTTACGGAAACATTGAATACATACCGCTTCCGGAAAGACCTGCAACAGGTTATGATACATATTCAGCATATTGGTTACCTGATGCACAGGTTGCAGTTATGGGAAGAAACGACAGAGCCGGCTATCAGGTATGGTCAGCTGCTGACGGATATCCGGGCGACGGGTGCTTCAGAGAATTCCACAAAAAAGACGACAAATCCGGTATGAATTACTGGAGAATAACATCACCTAAGACAGACTTAGGCAACAAGATGTTATACGATCCGGTAATCGCCTTCAACAAAGTCAATGAAAACTCAGACCACTATACAACAATGCTTTACCACCTTATGAACGACTACAAAATGTCTCATAACGGCAAAGAAGGTCT
>JAEEGF011214393.1_pt1 | contig 13212 bp, 11 predicted proteins | sample 9134171 | NCBI WGS metagenome assembly JAEEGF01 (sample SAMN16246542, study PRJNA631951) | gut metagenome | biome: gut microbiome; feature: rumen; material: AP-attached | host: Bos | place: Iran: Karaj | collected 2018-10
GAATTCGCCGTAATTAAAGAAATCAAAGACCGGCTGATATACGGTATAAAGAAGCTCTTCCACCTTTCTTGCTATATCAATGTCTATATCCGGATGATCCTTTATCACAATGTATTTTGAATAGTCTACCTGCCCTCCGTCAATGCACTTAACTTCCACAGAGGTTTCATAGCCGCTGGTCTTGTCCGACACTGTGATGACAGCCGTCCCGGCAGATACACCGGTCACATTTCCTTTTCCGTCCACAGTAAGGACACTCGGATCCGAACTGCTCCATGAAAGATCCGCGCCGGAATAACCCATCGGTTCAGCCTTAAAGGTCTTTGTGTTGTTTTTGAAAATGACCAGCCGTGTGTTTACCAGCTGCAGATAAGGATCGATTATCCTAAGCTCATAAAACGCCTTGTCGCCTGTTTTCCCGTTCGTCAGAGAAACACGCGTTGTCCCTGCCTTCTTCGGCTCTATCACGCCTTCGGCATTTATCGAGGCTATATCAGGATTGGAGATCTCGTACACAACCTCAACGTGATCGTAAATGTCAGAAGCCGCAACGACCTTCTTTTTCTCATTTGAAAACATCTGGCCGTCAAAATCCGCAAGATACAGCTTTCTTCCCATCTTTCCTATAGCCACCGGATCGATGGTTTTACCGTCTTCATCCTTGAAATCTCCGGCGTCCTCAAAATTGACGCGTAACGTTCCGTTTTCGTAATCCTCAAATGCAATGTCGGCAATATAATACTCTGCCGTATTATTGGCAAACGACACGCAGATCCTCAACTCATCCGAGGCATTATCATCCACAGAATAATAAGCTGAACCCAGCAAATAGACTCCGCTTTCGACTTTAAATGCATTAACGCCGTGGATCTGCTCTGGACTGCCGGTTTTCCCACTAATATCATTCTTGGAAATAAGGACTTCTTTACCTTCCCTGTCTCTTCCGTATACTTCGAGCAGACAATCAAGATTTTCACTGTTTCCGCACGATTCCGGAACGAATAACATCACATTTGCCTTACCCTTTGTGAGTTCACCCGCACGAGTGTCATTTACGGTAAGATCCAGATATTTACCACGACCGCAGAGCATCCTTGACGGAACACAGAGCCCTGTCCCTGCTTTGTTGATGACGGCACTCTGTTCGTCACCGTCCTCATCGACGATCGTATAATCTTTTTTTACTCTCTTGCCTGTAAGGTAATTAAAATCTGTCAGTTCAAGGGAGATATCCGACAGGTCATATGTCCGATAGCCATGAGTAAAATCAAATACCTCAAAGCCAAAGACATCAATGACCGGCTTGGTGTTGCCTTTATGGTGGGTTTTTATCATCACGGTCAACTCGCCAAGATCGTTTATGCTCTCATCGTAAGGAATCGCCAGTTCAAAAAAGTGATCTTCCGAAAGCGTCTCAAGGACAAAACTCGCTTCTGTCCAGACAATACCCAAGTATCCTTCCGCATTAACATGAGCTTCAAAAGCGTATTCACCGATATTTGCAGCTGTTCCGGGTATACGGACAAAGAGTCTCAGAATTCCGGATGTAAGCTCATCCGTTTTATTGAGTTTGGCAAAAAGATTGGTCTCACTTTCATCCCACCATTCTTCTCCATTATCTGCACCGATCTCAAACCTTATTTTTTCGTTTCCTCCAAGCAATGTCATGCCGACAGGATTTGCAGATGTATATGTTTCTGCCGGTGTTTTTGGTCCTGCTGCGACCTCACTCAGAAATACGATCTGTCGAAAATCCCTGTCATGGATCATTATTCCTGTATCGCTTAAACACTCTAATTCAAATACATTAAACCCGGTATCCGAAAAATCCTCTTCGCGGTACTTTGCATCACGATCATCGATCTCATAGTCATAAACAGTGATCCTGTTGGTTGTCGTACCATCATGGTGAACCTTTAGGATGAGCTTTACATGATTTTCGGGGTTTTTAAACGAGTAATTCACAGAGATCGTGAATTTCGATCCATTTGCACTTATCTGCCGGCCCGGGATTTCTTTTGTAGTCCCAAAGTCCTCCCCTTTGTCGCTTCCAACCCACCATTCAAGTGTATATATTCCGTCAACTTTGCCTTCGATAAAAACAGTAGCCCTTGCTTTACCGGAAGTGAGGTTTTCACTTGTGCTGATCTGTCTTTCCGCATCTAACTCGCTTGAAAGCCAATAATCGTCACCTGTTGCCGCTTTGCTCATAAAAGAGTATCCGTTGATCTCCTGAAGAGACCACGGAGTCGGAGTAGGTGTGTTTGTAGGCGCGGGAGTATATGTAGCGGCAGGCGTGCTTGTAGGCATAACTGTATTTGTAGCGGCAGGCGCATTAGTGACAGCAACAGTCTCCGTAGGCACCGGCGTACCTGTATCCGCAGTCACCTCTGTGGGTACAGGCGCTGTCGTGGTTTCGCTTGCAACAGCTCCGGTCGGCTGCTTCGGCAAGTCTTCCTGTACTGTGTTGTTTCCGCATCCTGTCAGTAATAACAGGCATCCGATAAGATAAACAGTTTTTTTCATCCTGGGTCCTCCGTTTTTGCCGTATGTTTATCAAATACCTCAAAAAAAGAGTAACACAGCAGTTTTCAAATATCAACTTTTTTCCCTGTGACGTTTGTCGCAGAAAAAATAGTCCCCTTCCGGAAAATCGAAAAGGGACTTAAAAGTTTTTATTTTATATTGGTCCAGTCTAAATACATGTAGTCAGAGTGACCCTTGCTGTCCATGACCTGAACGTATGCCTTTACCCTCCAGGCATTGTCGGGAACGGTAAAGGAAAACTCACCGCTGCTTTCTTTCGACTGCTGATCGAAGACGGGAATGCCATCATCGCCTTCGTAAACAGACCATACGCACGTAACGGTACAATCCCCAACTCCTCCGGTGTAGCTGTAGGTGAGAGAGAGCTTATCACCTTTGGAAGCGGTCTTCTGTGCAGTTTTTGCGGTTATTATCAATGATTCGTCCGAAGGAGCCGGATCGATAGTGATCCAGTCGGAATAACAATAGTCGTATGTATACTCATCCCCGTAATCAGCCACCACATAGAATCTCACCCTCTGTGCATTCTCGGGAACAGTAAAGAACGCGTCCCCTGCAGCCTCATCGGTATAAGTAAACTCACCGTATGTCTGTGTATAACCGGATACCCATATCCAGCTGTAAGCGACGTTATATTCTTCGCCTCCGCCTGTAACCTTATAGGTTGCTTTTACAGTATCACCTGCTGAAGCCTTTGTCTGCCCGGTTTTAACGGTCACGAGGAGATATGGGCTTTCGGATTCAGCTTCGGGAACGGGTGTGGGCGTGTTCGTAGCAGTGGGTTTCGGTGTCGATGTCGCCGTGGGCGCGGGTGTATTAGTCGCAGTCGGCTCAGGTGTCGCAGTCGGCTCAGGCGTTGCGGTGGGCTCAGGTGTCGCTGTAGGCTCAGGTGTTGCGGTCGGCTCAGGCGTTGCGGTAGGCTCGGGTGTCGCTGTGGGCTCAGGTGTCGCTGTGGGCTCAGGTGCCGCTGTGGGCTCAGGTGTTGCCGTTGCTGCTGTCGTGGGTGCAGCTGCACTTGTCGGAGCTGCAACGTCCGGTGTGTTTTTGGCGTTACCGCAGCCTGCCACAGAAATGATAAGGCTAATGACAGCCAGCACCGTGATAAACTTCTTCATGATCTTTGCAGAGTCCGTCGGCCGGACTCTCCTCCTTTTTTGTCATAGGGTCAAAAATGCCACGACACATAATACCACTTTTTTTGCAAAATGGAAGAGGAAAAAACCGGCAGCATCATGTTTTCTGCCATTTATCATTCATTGACGTTTTTTACAAACGAAAAAACCGTAAACCTCATTTTCTTTGATGACAACAATGATCGTACTATCATCGTCCCCGCTGCTGTAAATCCGGGCTCCGACGTCAAAAGTGTTGCTTTCAAGATCATTTTCGGGAAGGCGCGACGGCGATATCCTCTTTGTCACTTCCCCGAGAAAACGATTCTCGTCGATGCTGATCTCGGCTGAAGAAACCCGCTTTGCTTCGCCGTAGAGTGAGCCGTTTACCATTACACTCAGATAATTAGTGTTGGGCGCAGGAGTATTGGTCGGAGTCAGGGTTGTCTCCAATCCCTCACCTGTTCCTCCGTTTTCTCTATTGGTACCGCACCCGGAGAAAGGTAAAAGTACAAACTGCAATAAACAACAGAATAGAATACACAGTAGACTGTTGTACCCACGTTTTAATAAAATGAACCTGTCCATGCTGTGTAGATTATCCCTCCTGTACTCATCATCACAGTCTGTGTTACGAAATAGCTTCCCGGCCCACGGTATACGACCATTTTCCGTCTGCTCCTTTTCGGGCAGTGCACTGACCAAAGAAATAAGCCCCTAACCCGCTGCGCCATTTGTGCGCGTCAAACGTCATGAATTCGGGATCCGAACCGCCTTCTTTATTTGTCTTTATTGAAAAGAACAGACCGTCTTCCCACCGGAGGTTATCCTTATCAATATAACCCTGTTCACAGAGTTCTTCCCACGTTCCCGCGATGTAAGGAATATCATGCTTTGATGCAAATTCACGCATTACTGTTTCTTTTTCAGCTTCAGTCAAGTGAGAAAGTTCAGACAGATCAATACCAATCTGAGATATTCCGAGATTCAGCCCCAAATCGACATTCCATAGATCTTCCAGTACTTGCAGATACAGCTCACAGATATCTGTCCGTATATCAATGGCGCCGCTGTCCGGACCGTAAACAGCCACATCTGCAGGATTCTGCCAGGGAATGATAAGGATATCATTCTCGTCAATCTCATATGTGGAGAGAATAGCTCTCATCTCCGAAAGCGTTGCGCCTTTCAGATTCATCAGGCAAACCACCAAAACGACACAGGCAATAGCAGCGATCAGGATGATCCAAAACGCGGGCTTCTTATAGTTCGCTTTTCCGGATTCCGTAGGTTCGTTTCCGCTATTCATACTATTATTCATGGCATACCTCGCAAAAGAAAGCTGTCTCAGATCAAAACACCTGTAACCGTTACTATCCATGATCCATTATATTATAGTTATCCTTTTTGGACAATAGCAAGCCTTGCGCGCATCAGATCAAAGGTATAAAATATTATAAACAAGGAGGCGGAAAACCCGGATCATGAACCAGTTGTCTTTTTTTCCTGAAGAGAATACGGATCCACGTGCTCCGGAGACTGTAAACTGGAACCTGTGGCACGGCTGTACCAAGGCAAGCGCGGGCTGTCTGCACTGCTATATGTACCGCCGCGACGAGTCCATTGGAAAGGACCCTTCTGTCGTCCAAAAGACCGACAGCTTTGACCTTCCGGTCAGAATATTAAAGTCGGGCAAAAATAAGGGAAAATACAAGGTCCCACACGGTTCCCACGTATATACATGCTTTTCCTCGGATTTCTTTCACAAAGATGCGGACGAATGGCGGGACGATGCATGGGATATGATGCATGAGCGGTCAGACTGCACCTTTTTCATGATCACAAAACGGCCGGAACGGATAGAGGGGCATCTTCCGAAGAGCTGGGGCGCAGGCTGGGAGCACGTGACCATCGCCGTCACGTGCGAAAATCAGGAGACCGCTGATAAGCGCCTTCCCATCTATCTTTCACTCCCTCTCTTCGACCATTCCGTAATGGTCGAGCCCATGCTTTCCGCGGTGGATCTGAGACCATATATAAAAAAATACAGAGCCGCAGACGGCAGCTCTGTCATAAAGCATGTCACAGCCGGGGGTGAATCGGGCCCCGGTGCACGTCCCTGCGACTACGCATGGGTTGAGGACCTGCATGCGCAGTGCACGGAAAACGGTATATCATTTTATTATCATCAGACCGGAGCAAAGCTCATAAAGGACGGAAAGCTCTACAATATATCAAGGGCTTTCCAGCACTCGCAGGCACACAAAGCAGGGCTTGACACTTAGCTCCGCTGCCTATCTCAGCCGAGCAAATACGATCTTTCCCGCAATGAACAAAACCGCCGAAAGCGCCGCAAAGATGAGCACAAACCAGTTTATCTGCTCCTTCCAGCGCATTGCTATGAGCACCGCATCGGGAATGAGCATGACAATAAAAGGAACCCACATCAGAAGGCTGACAGACTCGCCGTTCATCACGCGCATCATCATAAATGTGAACATAACGACCAGCACAAAGGCCGTTATCGCCTCCAGGACATGGAAAAGCGCCGCATGCTCTATGGACGAATGATACATGACGGGGATCGCCATGGAAAAAACGACAAGATAGATCAGCGAATACCAGAGTTCAAATGCCGGGGCTCCGTTCCGTGCAGTGATCACCGTCCTTAGCAAAAGACCCACGATAAGGACTCCGTATGCCGCAAACTGTATTCCGGGTATCGTATGTTCTGTATGGACCATTCCGGACAGGAGCAGCACTCCCGCGGTGATGCAGAGCATATTTGTGTTGACGGTGGCATCGCCTGAAAACAGGGATCGCAGAAAACCGCCGTTAAAACCGATGAGGAGGATCACCGTCGCGGTCAGCGACAATATCGTCAGCAGGTTCACATAGGAATCAAAACCCGATGAGAAAAGCCCCCGTCCGGACAACACGGTCCTTACGATGCTCTGTGTCCTCTCGGCAAAAAGGATAACGAAATAAAGTAAAAACGACCACGAGATCACTATCTTTACCGTCTGCATGATATCCTCCTTCAGTTCATCTTATAGACACGCACATGATCAATGTAAAAATGTGCAGGAAGCTGCGCTGTATCAATGTCTCCGCCCCATGAGCCAAACTCTGCCGAAATTATCATGTCACAGGGCACGGCACAGGTCCCGTCTCCGTATCCGTCTCCCGGGAAATCAAACACAAGGCAGCTGTCATCCGTTCCGTCCAGATAAAGCCTATAGCCGTATTCATCCCATAGATACCATGCCTCATGCCAGCGGTCAAAAAAGGATCCTCCCGGATAATGTTCTCCCGGGTAATAGGTCTCAAAGGCGCTCTTCAGGTCCTTTTCATAACCGTCCCAGTGAACGCTCATGCTAAACTCGTCCGTATGAGGAACGTATTCGAAAATATCCAGCTCGGCGCCGTCTGTCGCGCCATTGCCTGCCGAACCCTCCTCCATCTTATCTGTCAGAAGCCAGAAAGCATACCAGAGTCCATCGGCCTTTTCAACCTTGAACCGAATGTTATAAAGGCCAAACGCCTGTTCATACTCGCCCGTCGACCGTATGCCGCCGCTTATCGGAGTCCCGTCTTTATCAATGGCGCAGGATATCACAAGATTCCCGTTCGTGACCTCGCAGCAGGAATCCCTCCACTCGCCGCCGGCATCCTGCCTCTCCTGTTCAGGGCAGTGTGCCCATTTTCTTTCGTCAAAATGATCAAAGTCATCATTAAACGTGAGTGTGTACTTCTTTCCCGCAAACGTGATGTCCTTGGGTGTAGTTGTGGGTGCAGTTGTGGCTGTGGGTATGGGCGTGTCGGTTGCGGTGTGCCTTGTCGGTCTTGGGGTTGCAGATGAGATATACCCGCCTGCGCATCCCGAGCAAAAAAGAACAGCAAAGAAAACAATGAAAAGAGCAAAAGAATACCCGCTCAAATGTGCGAAATGCAGTTTTATCAAAAAGCGTATCATAATTGACATCCCGGAATCGCAACCATTTATCCTTGCTTCAAATTGTAAGGTCTGATATCGTACACGTCAACAATCTTACCTGATGCCTTAAGCACATCTAAATCATACTGATTTTGAATGTTCAGCCAAAACTGCGGAGTTGTTCCAAAGTAGATTGCAAATCTCATAGCAGTGTCAGCTGTAATTCCTCTCTTGCCGCTTATAATATCACTGATTCTTGACTGAGGGATGTGTACCTCTTTAGCAAGTCTATATGCTGTTACATTCATTGGCTCCAGAAACTCTTCCTGTAATACTTCTCCAGGTGATACAGGCTCTAAATATATCATTTAGGTCACCTCCTTAGTGATAATCACCGATTTCTTGAATGATCACATTTCCATTATTCCAGTAAAAACAGATTCGATATTGATCATTAATTCTAATACTATGCTGTCCCTCTCGATCACCTTTTAATTCTTCAAGATGATTGGACGGAGGTATTCTCAAATCATTGATGCTCGCAGCCGAATGAATCATTACAAGTTTTCTCCTTGTTATCTTCTGAATGTCATGAGGCAGCTTTGGCGAAAATTTCATATTCCATATTTTTTCAGCTTCTTTGTCATTCCATTCCGCTATCATTTACTTCTGTTCTCCATTAGTACTTCTGTTTTAAAGATACACCATTTTATCCATTTTGTCAATTTGCTTCACAATAAATATCTTCCACTTTCTTATTCAAAGACTTACTTTTTCTTACAAAAAATCATTATCATTGCACCAGCCACTATAAGCAAAGCAAGTCCGCCTCCAAAAAGAATTAACCATTTTTTATTTCCAAACTCTTTTTGAATTTGCAAATTGGAAGTCTCTATATCTTCTCCCCATTTAGTTCCTGTTCCTCCATTCAGCTCATCAGATGCTGGAACGCTAATTGTGCTTACCCATTTTAAGACTTCTTCAAATGATACAACTTCTTGATCGAACATATATTCAGAGTCATAACCGACGGAAAAGCACCCAGAAGCCGTTGTGCCTTCAAACAAAACAGCTATAGGATACATAAAGCCCGGCTGGCTTCCAAATATCCTGACTTTAGGATCGTTGTATCCGGAATAATCCCGCTCGTTTATCCATTCATAGAGAAATCGTGTTTTCTCATCAAGTGTCCCGACTGATGATATTTTAAGTTTCCCTTCGTTTTCAATTATCTTCTTTTGCTCCTCGGCCGATAGTTGCTCTTTTGCATTTTCAGACAAAGGAAGCCCTTTTGCAAGTACAACCCTATACCTCCTCCCGTTAAGAAATACCGGAAGTTCCCAAGCATAATGGCCGGTCTCTGCAATTTCCATTATCGATGCAGAATCTTGCTTTCCGGAAGCAAAAATATCACAGTCATTATATACCTTAATTGCATTTTTATAATCAATTAAGATTGACTCTTTTTTATCATCGGATTCTTTAGCTATAGCCAACACTTTAACCCGTATGGAGTCCTCCAGCCCTTTAGCTATTTCATAATCATTGCTGGATTCCAAAACATCCTCATCATTAACGACTTTCTTTTCAAGAGCGTGAACATTGTTCACAGGAAAAGCCATTAAGAGAATCATTATGAAAACTATTATCCTTTTAATCATAAATCAGCTCCTACTATTAAATAAGTCATAGCCTATCTTTACCTTTTCTATAGGTTTACATCAACCCCGGAATCAATTACAACTATGTCAGCATTTATCATTATCTCCCCCACCTTACCGATATTTCTCAGACTGCATTCTGTACAACCTTGCATATTCCCGGTCATCTTCCATCAACCGGGCGTGAGTTCCGTACTCCTTGACCTTTCCGTGATCCATGAGAAGTATCCTGTCCGAATCCTTGCAGACGGCGAGGCGGTGCGATATGTATATAAGCGTATTCTCGCCCGATCGTTTCTGTATGGCATCATATATCGAGGCCTCCCGCAAAGGATCGATAGACGATGTCACCTCATCGAATATATTGATGAGACCGCCTTTATACAAAGCCCTCGCTATCGCGATGGTCTGGCGTTCTCCTATCGATGCGGATCCCCCCGCACTGTTTATCAGCATATCCGGCCTATCCGCAAACGTATCGGCGCCAAGTTCATGCAGGATTTCCCTGATACGGTCCTGTTTGCAATCCAGAAAGCCTATATTTTCCGAAAGGCTGCAGTCAAAAAGCTGATAATCCTGAAAGACGGCTGTAATGCTGTCCCAGTATTCTTCTATTCCCATATCCCTGATATCCGTCCCGTTAATGCAGATGCTTCCGGAATATGTATCATACAGTCGCAAAAGAAGCTTTATCAGCGTGGTCTTCCCGGCCCCGTTTTCTCCGACGATCACCAGCTTCTGACCATAGGAAATCTTAAAACTGACGTCATCCAACGCAAGGCTTTCCCCATCACCGTACCTAAAAGAAACGTGGCTGAATTCTATCTCAGGCCTTGAGGGCATGTGGTTTTGCCTGGTGGAGCCACCGCAAAAATTCTTTTCGGGTGAGTCCATGACTTCGCGGTATTGGCTCATATACGTCTGTGTTTCTTCAATACTCAGCCATCCGGCAAGTACCGTATTCAATATCCCTTTAAACTGCCCGGCTGCGGTTATATACATGATCAGCAGACCGGCGGTAAGCGAACCGGTTTCGAAGCGATAAGCAAGAATAAAATATACGGCCGCGGTTTCGGCTCCTCTTATCAGATACTGAAAAAATCTGATAAAGGCAGTACGTAACTGATTTGCAGTATACTTTCTGTCGGCGCGCTCTGCAGCCTTTTCCATCTTTCCCGTAAAAAGAGACTGCCCATCAAAAGTGATGATATCTTTGATTCCGGGGAAATAACCCTCAAGAACGCACATCGGGTAGTTCATGCCGTGCATTTCGGGCGCGATATTCTTCCTGAAAATATTGTTTTCTCTGTTGATCCTGCTGTCAAGCATTATCTGGGCCACGGAGGCAACAACCAGCAGAAGCAAGGCGCCCCAGTCGAGAGTCGCTATGACCGCCACTATAGCTATGATCTCGATCATAGATGAAAACAGCAGTCTGATCGCCTCATCACCCTTGGATGTCAGCTTAAAGACAGCATTCTCGGCGCAGGTATATGCTTCATTGAATTTTTTGCTGTCAACATCCTTGTAGTCGATCCGGGTCATTTTACGGGCGAGTTGAAGCAGCATATGATGTGGCAGATAGTAGCCTTCCTTCTCCAAAACCCGCGTCAGCACACGATCCGCGTATGTAAGAACGGCCAGAGCTATGGCAAAGCACGCGATGACGAGCATCATCCACCCTTCTTTTTGAGGATCGGAGAAGCACTCGACCACTACCTTTGGCATAAGTACGGTGATCAGCATAAAACCGCACCTGATCAGGCCAAGCAAAAAACTGCACAGATACATTGTGGGCCTGACCTTCATCTGAGCTTTGAAAATGAAGCGGATATTATTATATGCGGTTAAAAGCCTTTCCTTTAAAGCTTTCATCAGTCTTCTTCGTACCCCTTCGCCTGTAACCGGAACATCTTTCGATATATCCCGTCTTCAAGTTTCATCAACTCCTCGTGTGTTCCTTCTTCAGCAAGCCTGCCGTCTTTGATCACAAGTATCCTGTCGGACATGCGGCAGCCCGCAAGTCTGTGCGAGATGTAAACGGCCGTTTTTCCGCCAGTCATTTTCCCATACGTTTCATACATATCATTCTCCGCTGCCGGAGACATTGCTGCCGTCGGTTCATCAAAAACCAAAAACGGACTATCCTTGTACAGTGCTCTCGCAAGGAGCAATTTCTGCCGCTCGCCTCCAGACAGCGATATCCCATCAGGGTCGAATCTGCGGGACAGCATTGTCTTGTATCGTTTGCTGAGAGATCCTATTTTTTCAATAAGCCCGGCCCGGTCCGTGATCATGTCCAGCTTACTGCCCGCGTGATCACATTCCTCATATTCCTCTGTCTCCCGCATGACTATATTTTCACCTATCGAATAATCAAAAAGCACCGCATCCTGATAAACCGCCGAAAACTGCCGATGATATGCGGCTACATCCGTTTCTTCCAGATTCTTGCCGTTTACCAGTATTTTTCCTGTATCCGGCCTGTAAAGACCTGAAAGCAGCCTTACTATAGTGCTCTTTCCCGCGCCGTTTTCGCCGACCAGCGCTATTTTCTCACCCTTTTGTATCTTAAAGCTCAATCCGTCAAGTGCCTGCTTTCTGGCACCCGGATAAGCAAACGACACATCCTTGAACTCTATTTCCTGTACTTCGGGGCCTGATCCTTCAGCCCCGGAATGCCATCCGTCATCTTCAGCCAGGAAGTCATTGTACTCCTTAAGATATCTGCTCTCCCGCCAGATTGCCACAGCACTTTTTGAAATGGAAACGAAGTTTCTGAAGACCAGCCGGGTAACGTTGGCGGCGATGAAAAAGGTACCTACCGTGAAATCATCATCGAAAGCCATGACCGCAAATCCAAACGATGCAAACAGGCCTATTCCTTCCGACAGCGCAGACAGAAGATCTATCTTCATTCCCTTCCTGTTTTTCAGGCGGAGCAGATTATAGAGTTTTTCACGCGCATCATTGAACTTCGCAGCCAGGAATTCTTCCAGCCTGAATATCCTTATTTCCTTAGCGTAAGTGCTCTTTGTCATCGACCACAACGCTTTGTGCATACTTTCGGTCGTCTCGGCATAGGAATCTTTCAGTTCGAGATCATACCTGGTATACAGCATTTCTGCGACAGCCCCCACAACAGCCAGAGCAATGATCATGCAAATGCTGTAAAAAGAAAAAAACGGATATATCACAAAGAGAACAACTGAAGCAACAATCTTAACAGATCCGCCGGAAACGGCTTCGATAATGGCTTTTTTCGATTCACGACCCATAAATAATCCAAGTAGCTGTCTTTTTCCGGCAACATCTTTTTCAAAGGCGTCAAGCCTTAGACTGCCGAACTTTCCGGCCAGCGCACCTGAAGCAAGATTGCGTTGCAGATGATACCATCTGTTCTTTCCGGCGGTGCAATACGCCACGACGGTATTTAAGCCGATCTCGCCAACAGCCAAAGCACAGACATAAAAAAGCATTCCCTGCATTCTGTTTTCAATGAGGGAATCAATGATCCTTCCGGGGAGATGAGCGTTTATAAGCGAAAGAGCCTCAAACGCCAGCTGGCATCCGATCAAGCATAAGAAAAACCGCTTTTTCTTCATTTTGAAATATCCTTGACAATTTTAATGCTCATCTTAAACATTTTTGTTAAAGTTCTCTGTTACGATTTGATTCCATTTGGTTTCAGCTGTCCATATCACATGGTCTGTATCAGCTAATGTTATCAAATTGTTATCACGGTAGCGTTATCACTCTCATCTTACTCACCCCAAAAATCTATACTATCCTGAGTTCTGAGATTTATACGAAACAATCTCCACATGAAATCTTCCCGTTCATAATATATGTCTGTTACATAAATCGTATCATTCTCAATTCTATAAAATGCATAGTTTTGCTCTACATGCAGAAATCTATACGGAGTAGGTATCCCCAGCATAGCCTCAACAGA
>JAEEGF011641933.1_pt1 | contig 13211 bp, 10 predicted proteins | sample 9134171 | NCBI WGS metagenome assembly JAEEGF01 (sample SAMN16246542, study PRJNA631951) | gut metagenome | biome: gut microbiome; feature: rumen; material: AP-attached | host: Bos | place: Iran: Karaj | collected 2018-10
CCCTGGCTGAAAAGCACGCACATTGCGCCGCCATCCCCCTGATCACTTACGCTGTGCCGGTGGAGGAGATCAAGGCCCTCGCTGAGGAAGGTTATTTCTTCATGAAAATCAAGATCGGCCAGGCCGGCACACAGGAAGAGATGCTTCAGAAGGACATGGCTCGCGTAAGCGAGATCCATGCCGCGCTCAAGGACATCCATACGCCCTACACGGACAACGGCAAGATCCCGTATTACTTCGATGCAAACGGACGCTATGAGAGCAAGGAGGCCTTGCTGAAGTTCATCGACCACCTCAAAGCCATCGGTGCCTATGACCAGGTGGCCATTATCGAGGAGCCTTTCGATGAGGCGGCCGACATCGATGTGAGTGACATCCCCTTGCGTCTCGCTGCGGACGAGTCCGCCCACACGGTCGCAGACGCCGAGAAGCGGATGGATATGGGCTACCGCGCCATGGCGCTCAAACCCATTGCGAAAACAATGTCCATGAGCCTGATGATCGCGAAGGCCGCTTTCGACCGGGGCGTGCCTTGCTTCTGCGCGGACCTGACCGTCCCGCCCGTGATGGTGGAATGGAATAAAGCCGTCGCAGCCCGACTGCCTTCATTCCCCGGCATTGGCGACCTCGGCCTCGTGGAGACCAATGGTCACCAGAACTACGTCAACTGGCAGAAGATGCGCCAGGATCTCCCGGATCCGCAGGCCCCCTGGTCCATCGTCAGAGGCGGCGTCTTCACCCTCGACGACGACTACTGGGCTCGCTCCGGCGGTATCCTCGAGCCCATCACCCGCATGGAAGAAAAGTACGCCCGGATCTTGCAATAACGCTTAAATGGACAATTAATCTCAACTCTGAAAATAATATTCAATTCGTTAAGCTTATGACAAAACAAATGTTAAAGGTGCCATATGAAGCGCCGGATATTTGTATCAGGATGATGGGCATTCGGTCTGTTATATGTACATCCTGGGAAAACGGAGATATCCCGGATGAAGATTATAACAGTTTTGATGAGGAATAACACGTCATAGCCATGAAAAAGATTTATGCAATAACGGGTATCCTTGCCCTTTGCCTGGCCGGAATGTCTTGTGTCCATGAACTCAATGAAGAGCAGATCATCGACCTTTCTTTAGGTAACAAGGTTACCCTTTCCGTTTCTGATGCAGACTGGGAATCCACCAGGTCAGCTTTTACCCCTGGTGAAGGTATTAAGCTTACAAAAAACGAGGAAATAGGTCTGTTATACGACAATGGTTCATTGTATGTCGGGAACGGTAGCTCTTATGCCATTGCTGCCACTCCTGACGGTACCGGCAACTATAGTTTTACTGCCCCTGACGCTTCCTTGGATAAAACTTGGTATGGTATAGTGCCTTTCAGCAAAGAACTGACCCGGGCGACTCCAAGCACCAAAAATCTCTTGATCACGTTTCCCGCCATCCAGTTCCCCGGCCAAAACACCTTCGACCCGGCTACGGATTTCCTCGTGTCAAAACCATTCACCATTGAAGGAACCGGAGACAAGACGGCGAGTATCAGCGCTTTCAAACGCCTTACAGCACCATTCAAGCTTCAGATTACGGGACTTAAGCCCACGGATAAGATTTTTGCGGTCACCTTCGATTTAAGCCAGACTGCATCGTCAGCGGATTTGAATACGATGGCCGGCAGATGCAGTTACACCGCTGGAGCTACTCCCGATGACGTTAAATGGTCTGCAGTAGCGCTCGGCTTGACAAGGTCAAACTCCCTGAGTGCCGTTTATGACGAAGGATTGGAGAAGGTAGGCGACTGTTGGCCTGTATGGTTCAACGTGCGCCCCATAACTATTTCTTCCGGCAAGAAGATGACCGTTACGGTGTTTACTGCCGACGCCTGCTACACAAGGACCGTCAATATTAAGGGCGGTACTTTCAAGACCAATCGCATCAATTCTTTCACCGTCGACATCAAGGGAAGCGGTTATACGGAGGAGCCTGCAATCAGCCAGGGATTTTTCCACAACGGGATGCCTGCAGCGACGTCGAATTATCCTACCTTGACCCCGCAGACAAAACAATTGACCGCGACGGACAACGTGACTCGTGACTGGGAAATCAAGGCATTCAACTGGAAAGCCTCCAATCTGGACGGAGGCAGCACGCTTCCGGACGCCCTGGGTTTCCCCTGCCGGACAGAAGAAGCCAGACAGGGGTACATAAAACTGCCGGCAGTCGCAGGGAAAACCATTACGAAAGTGCGGCTTTATCTCGCTCCCGTGTCGCTCCCGGAGAACAAAAGCTTTCCTCTGAAAGTCTACAAGACTGTAAATGGTGCCGAACAGCTGGTCTACACCGTTACCAATGTAACCATGCTGGACCTGGGACAAGGATACACCCGAGGTGGAATTATCGACATAGCTCCGGGCGAGGACATGACTGGCATGACCCTGAAATTCGAAGCTCAGGTAAACTATAACGCCTACGCCGCTCTTGTGTCGCGTATCGTGCTGTTTACTGCCGATGCTTCCTAGGGTCGTGTAAGGCGCCTGCTTTTAGGCTCAAGTACAAATTAGGCTCGATTTGCACCTTGAACCCTCAATTTGAGGTTATTCAGGTGCAGAAAGAGCCTAATTTGTACCTCGAGCCAACTGATGATGCCTGTCAGGCCTTTTTCCTGAAGAGGCTGGCGATGAGGAAGATGATGATCCGGACCAGCGCCAGGAAGGCGTAGAGGCCCAGGGCGATGACCACTTCGTAGCCGATGGTGGTCAGCAGTTCGATGGCCGGACGCTTGAACATGATGATCCCCACGAGGTCGAAGATCACGGCGGCGACGAAGCAGCCCAGCAGGATCCAAAGCTCCCGCTTGATGAATTTGGAATCTATAACGATCGGTTTCATAGGGATCTAGAAATTCATGTAAGGAATCTTGTACTCGTCCGGGAAGGTCACGATCCGGTGCTCGTCCATCGCCTGGTTGGCCAGGAGGCACAGGGTCGTGGCGCAGTAGGCCTCTTCGACCACGTTCTCCGCCTTCTCACCCGTGATGCAGGACTGGCAGAAAGCCGACACGATGACATCCGAGCCGTCGTTGACCACGCCGATCATGCTCTGGCCGGCGTTGACGTCGTAATGCTTGTCCAGGATGGCGTGGGGCACGTATTCGCTCTTCAGCTCCGGCCTCCAGCTCGGTCCGGCGGTCGGCACCGCGGCGAAGAGCCCGGTCCGGACCTGGTCCAGCAGCTGGCGCACGCCGAAGATCATGTTGTCCTCTTCCAGATAATAAACGCCCTTCGCCAGGTCCACGGTCGCATCCTTGCAGAGGATCTGGTCCTCCATGCCGTTGAACTTGTTGGAAATCAGGGTCTCGTAGTTGATCTTGCGCCCGTCGGCGAAATGGAACACGCAGTTGCAGCTGTCGTACACCTCGCGGCCGTCCTTCCAATAGACGATGTCGCCGTAGCCGCAGACCTCGACCGGCATCTTGTGCACCACCAGGGTGCAGACCTCCAGCTGATGGGAAGCCAGCTCGGTCATCAAGCCGCCGGAATACTCCTTGTACAGGCGCCAGTTGATCTTGCGCTCCAGCTCCGGGCTGGGCACGGGACGCCGCCAGTCCGCGTTGCGGAACCAGTGGCAACGCATCCCGACCACGTCTCCGAACTGGCCGGAGGTGATCATCTGCATGCCCCGGACGTACTTCTCGTCATACATGCGCTGCATGCAGAAATACAGGGCCCGGTCGCTCTGCGTGTAGGCGTCGTACACGGCCTTGCACTCGTCCAGGGTGCGGGCCATGGCCTTTTCGCAGAAGGTATGCTTTCCGGCCGCGAGGCTGTCCAGGGTGATCTGGGCGTGCGCCCCCAGCGGGGTGGCGATGATCACGCCGTCGATGTCCTTGCAGTCCAGCAGTTCGTGATAATCGGTATAGGTGCGGGCGTCCGGGACCATGGCGTGCGCGGCCTCCAGGTTGACGTCGTAGTTGTCGCACAGGGCCACGATCTTGGCGTGAGGGATCTGCAGGAGGTTCACGATGTGGTACTGTCCGCGGGAACCGGTCCCGATGATGCCGATGCGCGCCTTCTCCTTCTGAATCTCCGCCAATTTCTCAGGGGTGCAGGACTTCAGCCAGGGAGTGGTGGCCAGCAGGGCGGTACCGCCTGCGATGCATCCCAGGTCCTTGATGAACTTTCTCAAGCTCAGGTCGACTCCTTGTTGCTTTTCCATTTATCTGTCGTATTTCTTAAGCAGTTTCTTGGCATCCTTCTCGCCACATTTCATGGCCTCGGCGATGGTGACATACTTGCCGCCGCGCTCCAGGCTCATGTTGGACGCTTTCATGAAGGCGAAGATCTCGATGGTCTCCTCCGGGGTGACCGGCAACTCTCCGGTCTCGAAGAAGGTCAGGATGGCGTCCAGCAGGGGTTTGTAGCCTTCGTAAGCGCCCATGGCCACGCTCTTGCCCTTCTTGAAGAAGGCTTCTCCACCGTAGATGTAGGATCCGCCGACCAGGGCCCTGAAGCAGCCGAGGCGGCCGTCATTCCAGCAGCCCGACACGATGTCACCCGCGTCGCTATGGATGCGGCTGACCTTTTCGCAGCCCGTTCCCATGACGGTATAGAGCATTTCGACGCCGTGGATGCCGTAGTAGCCGAAATCGGGATGGGTAGGCTCCGGGTTGTGGGGGGAGTAGCAGTCGGCGCCCCAGACTTCGCCGTACTGCCCGGCCCGCAGTTCCTGGTTGCGCCCCGCGAAACGCAGGGCGGAGGAAGAGAAGGTCTTCACCCCGTACTTTTCGGCCATCTTGAAAATGGCGATGGTCTCGCCGAGCGTGGCGCCCATCGGCTTGTCGATGAAGACTTTCTTCCCGCTCTTGAAGACCTCGATGGCCTGCTCGAGGTGCAGGCGGCCGTCGTTGGTCTCGATGAAGACCCCGTCCACCTGGTCCAGCACTTCCTGGATGCTGTCAACGACTTTCACGCCATATTTCTGGACTTCCTCGATGTACTGGGGGATGCGCTTGGCGGCGCTTTCGATGGTGGTGGTGCCGTAGGGGTAGGCGGCCACGACCTCGAAGCGCTGTACGATCGGGTCGTTGCTTTCCGGATCGTTCAGCAGCTGGGAGAAACGGGCGGAGTGGGAGGTGTCCAGGCCGATGATGCCGAGCCGGAAGACTTCCTGGGCGTTTGCGCCGGTACATATTGTGACAAGAGCCACCAGGGTGAGCAGAATGCGTTTCATTTGGATATACGTTTTCAGGATACACAAATGTAGCATATTTATCAGGTTTTTTCTTACATAATCCGAATAGTTTTATGCTTATTTGCGGATGCTAGGGAAAAACGAACAACTTTATGCTTTTTCGCGAACAAAGAAAGCCGTAAAAGTTGCATAGAAAGTGGATTATGGGTATATTTAACGATAATAAAACCTACCTCGAAAACACTATGCTGATCCATTCCTTTTTCGTGGACAAACTCAAGGTTGACGTCTACGACACCAGGCAATCCATGGGCGAAGGGGCCGGACGATATGCGGTGGAAGCCATCAAGGATTTGCTCTCGAAGAAAGAAGAAATCTACATCGTCTTTGCGGCGGCGCCGTCTCAGAACGAGTTCCTCCAATATGTCTCAGAAGCCCCCGGCATCGACTGGGGCCGCATCCATGCCCTGCACATGGATGAATACATCGGCCTCCCGGAGGACGCCCCCCAGGGCTTCGGCAACTTCCTCCGCCGGGCCATCTTCGACAAAGTACCCTTCGCTTCCGTCGACTACATCTACGCCGACGAAAGCATCGAGAATACCTGCGCCCGCTACACGGCCATTCTGGAGAAGCACCCCGTGGACATCGTCTTCATGGGCATCGGGGAGAACGGCCACATCGCCTTCAACGATCCCGGCGTGGCCGATTTCGACGACCCCGTCGCGATCAAGAAAGTGGCCCTGGACGAAAAATGCCGCAACCAGCAGGTCCACGACGGCTGTTTCGCCAAGCTCAGCGAAGTCCCGAAGTACGCGCTCACCCTCACCGTGCCCACGCTCTTCAAGGCGGACAAGCTGATCTGCGTCGTGCCGGCTCCGACCAAGGCCGACGCCGTCCGGGCGACGGTCTGCGGCCCGGTTACGGAGGCCTGCCCGTCCACCATCATGCGCCGGCACAAGGACGCGCGCATGTTCGTCGATGCCGACAGCGGCAAGTACATCCTCTAACGCCATGAAAAAGTCACAGTTCGTCCTGTCGCTCGTCCTGCTGGCGTGCCTGTTCTTTATTTTCGGGCTCGTCTCCTGGGTAAATGCGACCCTGGTGCCCTATTTCAAGGTGGCCTGCGACCTGGACACCCAGTTCAAGAGCTACCTGGTCACCTTCGCCTTCAACATCGCCTACCTGGTCGTGACCATTCCCGCGGGCATGATGCTGTCCCGGATCGGATACAAGAAGGGCACCCTCATCGGCATGTTCATCCTGGCGGCCGGCGCCCTGCTCTTCTGGCCCGCCGCGCGCACCAGGACCTACGGACTTTTCCTGCTGGCCCTCTTCACGATGGGTACGGCCATGGCCATCCTGCAGAATGTCGCGAACCCCTTCGTGACGATCATCGGCCGTCAGGAAACCACGATCCGGCGCTTCAGCATCATGGGCGTCTGCAACAAGACGGCCGGCATCCTGTCGCCGATGCTCTTCGCGGCCGCGGTGATCCGTCCCCAGGACAAAGTCATCATGAACCAGGTTGCCTCCGGCGAACTGGTCGGTGAGGCGAAAGAGCTGGCGCTCAATGAGTTGGTGCGGGGCGTCATCCCGCCCTACATCGTGCTGGCCATCATTTTCGTCATCTTCGGACTGCTTTTCTACAAGTCACCCATCCCCGACATCAACCCCGACAAGCGGGGCGCCGAGAGCGGGAATGGGACCGAGCGCCGTTCCATCCTGGCCTATCCCTATCTGGTGCTGGGTATCATCGCGCTCTTCTGCCACCTGGGCTCCCAGCAGCTGACGGTCAACACCATCGTCGGCTACGCCGCCGAGGCTGGCTACGCCAACGCGGCGATCTTCCCCTCCTTCACCCTGGGCTGCATCCTGATCGGCTACCTCTTCGGCGTGGTCACGATCCCCAAACTGCTGAGCCAGAAGAAGGCGCTGCTTGTCTGTACGACTTCCGGCATCATCCTTTCCCTGCTGGTCCTGGTCCTGCCCATCCGCTGGTCGGTGATCTGCCTGGTCCTGCTGGGATTCTCCAATTCGATCGTCTATTCCGGCATCTGGGCGATGGCGATCCCGAACCTGGGCAAATGGACCAGCCTGGGCAGTTCGCTGCTGGTGATGGCCCTCTGCGGCAACGCCATCATGCCCCTGCTGTACGGCGCTGCCTCCGACCGCATCGGCCTGCAGGCCGCGTATTGGCCCCTGCTCCCATGCTTCCTCTTCATGTTCTTCTATACGGTTTACGGTCATAAGATTCAGACATGGTCACGAACATCATAAACGGCCGCATCATTGCGGGCGACAGCATCGTCGAAGGCGTTCTGGTCCTGAAGGACGGCATCATTCAGGGAATCAACAAGCGCAAAAGTCCGGGGGCGGAGGTCATCGACGCCGAGGGGCGTTATGTCAGCCCCGGATTCATCGACATCCATACGCACGGCGCGGGCGGGGCGGATTTCATGGACGGGACAGTCGAGGCCTATCAGACCGCGACCCGCATGCACGCCACGCATGGCACGACGCTCCTTTACCCTACGACCTGCACCAGTTCCAACGAGCTGCTGTTCGAGTCGTTCGAGACCTACCGTAAGGCGCAGGCCTACTGCCACGACGGCGCGATGATGGGCGGTCTTCACCTGGAAGGCCCGTATTTCGCGCCCGAGCAGGCCGGGGCCCAGGATCCGGCTTACCTCCGCTGCCCTTCTCCGGAGGACTATGAAGCGATCTTGGCTAAGGGCGGCGACATCCTCAAGCGCTGGAGTTTCGCGCCCGAACTGGATGGCGCGCCCGCCTTCGCCGCGGCCCTCAAGGCGCGGGGGATCCTGGCGTCCATCGGGCACACGAATGCGACATTCGAGCAGTGCGAGGCTGCTTATCTGAGCGGCGCGGAGCATCTGACCCATTTCTTCTCTTGCATGAGCACCGTCACGCGCCGCAACGCTTACCGTTATGCGGGCGTGGTCGAGTACGGCTATTATCAGGACGGGATGAGCATCGAGATCATCGCGGACGGCGTCCACGTGCCGCAGTCCCTGCTGAAACTGGTGCTGAAGATCAAGGGCGTGGACCGGATCGCGCTGGTCACGGATTCCATGCGGGCCGCGGGCATGCCGGAAGGAAAGAGTATCCTGGGCGGGCTCGCGGAAGGACGGGAGGTCATCGTCGAGGACGGCGTGGCCAAGATGCCCGACCGCAGCTGCTTCGCCGGCAGCGTCGCCACGACCGACCGGCTTGTCCGGACCATGGTCCAGATCGCGGGCTGCAGCGTGGTCGATGCAGTCAAGATGATGACGCTGAATCCCGCCCGTTTCATGGGCCTGACTGCCCGGAAGGGCACCATCGCCCCGGGCAAAGACGCCGACATCGTCATCTTCGACGACGACATCCGCGTCTCCCACGTCCTCATCGCCGGCCGCCGGATCGTTTAGCCCCTTCTTTCACCGGAGGGTGACGGAGGTGGGGAAGCCGTTGAGGGGGAGGGGGATCGAGTGGCCATTGATCCAGAGGATGGGGTTGTAGGGGCCAGTCAGGGCCAGGTAGAAGCGGTCTCCGTCCAGGCAGGCGCACTGCGGCATCATCAGGGTGCCGCCATTTTCTATCATATATTCCGTATGGCCGACGCCGGCCGCCGTGACGCGGCCGTCCTTTCGGCAGACATAAGCCGCCCCGCTGCCGTCGGGCGCGATTGCCAGCCAGTCGCAATGGTCTTCTTTCATTTTCAACAATTGCTTTTCAGACCAGAGACCGGTGTATAGTTTTCCGTTCCAGTCGAGTCGGATTAATCCGCTGATCCGGATTCCGGTATCGGTGCGGAGGAGGCGGAAGCCGGATTTCTGGGCCGGGGTCTGGAAGGTGGTGGAGAGGTCGTACTTCTTGGAGCCGACAAAGAGTACGGGCTCACGCTGCTTCCAACGGCAGACGAGGCAAATCACTCCGTCGAAGCAGCGGATGTCGTACAGTTGGGCGATGCCGTCGGGAAGGGTGACTGCCTCCTCCTTTCCATCTCGGACCAAAAGCCATCTCCCCTCCTTTTCATAAAAGAAACAGGGCTGTCCGCCGTCGGCGAAAAGGGCCCCGTCCCGTCCGAAAGAAGGCTCGCCGAAACTGCCGTGGATGCGCCCACTCTCGCGCGTCAAAACGGGCTTCCAGTTGCGCCGGAGTACGAATCCGCCGTCTTCGTCGAGCCGCTGGGAGAGAGTATAGAGTGTACCGTCGGCCGGGCTAGAGATGGGATCGCCGCCAGAACCACCGGCTGTTTCATTTATCGTTAAGATTCCCCGCAGATACTCCCGCTCTTGGGACAGGAACACCGTCCGTCCGTCGCGCCGGTAGACGGTCCCTGCCTCCGTGATGCATTGGGTGTAAAGGTGCCCGCCGCTGAACTGGTGTCGGTCGGGATCGAGACTCACAGGACGGCCGGCACCGGCCTCCAGGGCAAGCACCGTATCGAAGGCGGCCATCATTGCACCGGCGGCGGGGGAGGCGGCTACTGCACCCGAGAACAACTCAGCGGCCGCCCTGTCCCGCATCCGGAGCAGGAGCAGTTGCCCGCGTATGTTCCCCCGGGCCGTGTCCCGCCGCCAGTCATAGCCGTCGGGATAGGCGACGGCCGTGACGAAAAGCCCGTCCGGCGGGATGACAACCGTCCCCCCGGTCGAATCCGTCGCCACCCCGTCCCGGGGCGGGCGGTCGCCGTCGTGATGCGGAAAGGTATCGCCCCGGCGAATGGTCAGCTCCGGGGTCAGCCGGTCGCAGCCGAGCGCCGCAGCCAGACAGAAAAACAAAAAGGCGCCGTATCGCGCCAGGAAGCGGGCAAGCGACCCGCCGAAGAGCGAAGATTTCATAGTCAGTCAGTTTCCCGCAAGGTAGTGAAAACCGCCGGCACGACAAAGAAAAAACCCTATCTCGCGACAGGGTTTCCGATTAGTTTTTAAGTTTTTTAGTGGAATGATGGGTTTTTTATAAGTCGAACCGTACACCGAGCTCGAGGTTGAACATCACGTTCTGTTGGGTGCGGATGCTCTTCGGCTGATTGGCGCCGAAATAATACCGGGCGCTCGGGTCCACATAGAATCCCAGATTGTCGGAAAGCTTCATCTGGACACCCAGGCCGAGGGCGGCGGAACCTTGCAGTCCGGGAACGTTCTGCTTCCAGACTTCCGTGCCGCCGGATCCCGGGATGGTGTACTTCTGCACGATGCCCTTCTCCACGGAACCGCCGGCGAAGGCATACATCGTCATGACGCGGTTGGAGACAAAGTCGTAGTACAGGTTGACGGGGATTCCGATGTACTGGATCGTATGTTTGATGTTAGAATTGACGGGTTTGATGACGGCCCCTTCCTTGGTATAGGATCCCGGGAAGGAACGCATCAGGAGGCTGTAGCTGACGCCGGTGCCGAGGGCCCAACGGTCGGACAGATAGAACTTGGCGCCCAGGCCGAAGGAAAGCGGTATGCCGTAACGGGACTCGCCCTCTTCCGTGATATAGGTGGTCTTGCCGGTCTCGGACTGGGCCTTGGCGGCAACGGCCATCATCCCGCCCCGGAGGGCGGCCGTGGCCTTGTCGTTGGTCCCTACGAGGCCCTTGACTTCCAGGGAAACGCCGCGGCGGGTCTTGCTGTGCGCATCTTCCCACGCCATGCGGGCGAAAGGATCGCTCCAACCGTCGACGGTCTTCTCGGAGACTTCTTTCTTCTCGGCCGTCTTGGCGGCGGGAGCCTTCTCAGCAGGCTTCGCAGCCGGCGCGCTCTTGGTCGTCGCGGACTCGACGCCGGGGGCGGCGGAAGCGTCCTTGGCGGGAGCAGCGGCCGGTGCGGTGGTCGCGGACTGCGAGCCGTCCGGCATCGTCTTGAACTTCGCGCCGGTGTTCGCGGCACGCTTCACGGGACGGTATGTAGGACCGGCTTCGGCCGGAATGGACTGATTCTGAGGGAATTCGGCCTCAACGGCCTTCTTGACCTCCTGCGCCTCGGCGGCAGGCTCTGTGACCTGCGCCACGACGGGGCCTTCTCCGGTCGTCACGACCGAAGGATCGCTGCGGAAAGTCCCGCCCAGCACGAGGGCGGCCGCGACCGCGGCGGCGGCAACCAGGCCGGCGCCGGCCCACCACCAGGGGGCCGCCGTCTTCGCGGCCTTCGCCGGAATCCGTGCGCGGATCGCGTCCCACGCGCCGTCGGGAGCGGGCTCCCCGGCATTCGCAAGCAGCGACCTTACTTTCTGATCAAACTCTCTATCTGTCATCACTCAATTCTCTAATTTTACTTTGCAACAACGTCCGCGCCCGCTGCAACTGGGATCTAGAAGTGTTTTCCGTAATCCCCAGGGTCTCGCCTATTTCCTTGTGGGAATAGCCTTCGATCACATACATGTTGAAGACCGTCCGGAACCCGGGAGGCAGCGCTGCGACCATTTCCATCAGTTCCTTGTAGCCGATATCCTCGAAGGCCGTGGTGCCGCCGCCGACCAGGCTCCGCGCCTCCTCGATGTCTCCGGAATCCTTCAGCACATCGGCTTTGCGCAGGCTCATGAGCGCCGTGTTGACAAAGATCTTTCTGGCCCACCCCTCGAAGGAACCGATCCCCGAGAAACTATCCAGTTTGGCGAACAAGGTAACGAAGCCGTCTTGCAAGACGTCCTCCGCTGCCATCCGGTCACCCATATAACGGATGCAAACCGCGAACATTTTCGGCGCCAGGAGGTCATACAAACCCTTTTGAGCGCCTGGGTCCCCTTTCTTGGCAAGGCGGATCAGTCTCTTCTCGTCAGGTTTCAGTGCAAGTGTCTCCGGCATGATGCCTTCGTTCGTCGGTTTATTAGATGCGTCAGGTCCGGAAAATGTTGCATCTTTCCTCTAAAAACTTCCCGAACCTTTTCACGAAAGTAAGCAAATTCCTTTGATTTTGTACTATTTTTGTAACGGGATGAAAGGTATGAGAAAAACGTTGATGGCGGCCGCAGCCGCCTGCGCGCTGATCTTCAGCGTCATAGGCCCCGCGCCCGCCCAAAGCAAGAAAACTCTCCAGGTCGAGTCCGGCCTGGTCGATGCCGTCGCCCTCTTCGACGCCGGCCAATACAAGGAAGCCTCTTCCCTGCTGAAAGTCCTCTCCAACGCCGACCCCGCTAACGACGCCGTCCACTACTATCTCGGAATGAGCGCCGTCGGCCTGAGGGACTATGACACGGCCGTGGCCCAGCTGCGCGAAGCCGTCCGGCTCGCCCCCTCCAACTACTGGTACCGCGACCGCTTGGCCCGCCTCTACACTTCGACCAACCAGCCCGAGCTGGCCATCGACATATACGAGTCGCTGATCAAGGAATTCCCCAAGAAAACCGACATCTACTACACCCTGGTCCAGCTATACATGCAGAACGGCAAGACCGAGGACGTCCTGCGCACCCTCGACGAGATCGAAACCGTCGCCGGCAAGGACGACATGGTCGCCCTGACCAAATATGACGTCCTGATGCGCCAGGAGAAACCCGACGAGGCCTACGCCCTGCTTGAGTCCTACAACGAGACCCTGACTTCCCCGCGCATCCTGGTTGCGATGGGGGACCACTGCGTGTCCCAATTCAAGGACACCCTGGCCCTCAAGTACTACGGCGAGGCGCTTACCTATGAGCCCGGATTACCGCAGGCGCTCCTGGGCATGTCGGAGATCTACCGCTACCGGGGCGATTTCCCCAACTATTTCGCGACGGTCACGGAGTTCATCCGGGGGGAGGCCTCCCCGCTGGAAATGAAGACCCGCTATGTCCAGACGCTCTTCCAGCACGCCGATCCCCAGTTCGCCCGGCGCTTCAAACCCAGCCTCGACCTGCTGGTGGATACCTACCGCGACCAGGCGCCGCGGGACAGCAGCGTCCTGCAGACCGTCGGTTCCTATTATTACAATACGGGCGAAGGCGCGCGGGCTGTGGAGACGATGAAGGAGTGCTGCGAGCTGTATCCGGAGAGCATCGGTTCGCGCGGGATGTACGTCCAGCTCCTGACCCTGCTGGAGCAGTGGGAGGAGGCCG
>JAEEGF010043852.1_pt1 | contig 13210 bp, 17 predicted proteins | sample 9134171 | NCBI WGS metagenome assembly JAEEGF01 (sample SAMN16246542, study PRJNA631951) | gut metagenome | biome: gut microbiome; feature: rumen; material: AP-attached | host: Bos | place: Iran: Karaj | collected 2018-10
CTCTGTAATCTCCGTCGAGGGCGTGCCCGGATCGGCATAGACACCGCTCAGTCCGGCGTCCAGTGCGCCCTGAGCGATGGCCTCGTCTCCTAATAACAGTTTCTTCATACGCTTTTCAGTTTTTGTTGTTTATAGTCATTCTGATTGCAAAAATACGAATTATTCCTGGCATAAACAAGAAAAAGAGCCGCAAACCTTTCGATTGCAGCTCTTTTTATGTCGCTTAATGATGATTTCGCTTACTTTTTCACCTGAGCAACGATGGCCTTGAAAGCCTCGGGGTTGTTGAGGGCGAGGTCAGCGAGCACCTTGCGGTTGATCTCGATGCCGGCCTTTGTCAGGGCACCCATCAGGGCTGAGTAGCTCATGCCCTCCATGCGGGCGGCAGCGTTGATACGCTGAATCCACAGGGCGCGGAAGGTGCGCTTCTTGTTTTTACGATCGCGATAAGCGTAGGTAAGACCCTTCTCCCAAGTGTTCTTAGCTACTGTCCAAACATTCTTGCGGGCACCAAAGTAACCGCGAGTGAGTTTCAGAATTCTCTTACGTTTTGCACGTGATGCTACGTGATTTACTGATCTTGGCATAGTTTTCTAATACTTTAAAATGTTTGACAATAGGTGAATTAACGGAGACACAACAGGTCGCGAACCTGCTTCATGTTCGATACATCAACGATGGTAGAACCTACCAGGTTGCGCTTTTGCTTCTTGGTCTTCTTCGTCAGAATGTGACTGTGGTAAGCATGGTGTCTCTTGATCTTACCTGTACCGGTGAACGAGAATCTCTTCTTAGCACCGGAGTTTGTCTTTACTTTTGGCATTGTTTTTAAAATTTTATTTGTTATTATTAATAAGCGGGCAACTACGCATATACCGGGCGCGCCACCCTTTTCTATTTACAATTTGACAATTTACAATTTGACAATTATTAATTTACAATTTGACGATTTTATTCGTCATGCCGTGTCACGAAGGTCACGAAGGTCACGTGTCATTAAGGTTTTCACCTTTTACTCGGGAAACTCCTCCTCCGTCAGTTTCTTCAGCGCGTCGGCACTGATCTTGGCGTTGGCGAGCATTCCGCCGTTGGCAGGCGTCTCCACGTCGATGTCGGCCACTTGCTGACGGGCAGCACCCTTGGCCTCAGCCTCGGCAGCCTCACGGTCGCGGGCCTGCTGGCTCTTCTTAGCAGCACCGGCCTTCTTCGGAGCCAGATAGAGGAACATCTTCTTGCCTTCCAGCGAGGGCATACCCTCCACCTTGGCAACCTCCTCCAGGTCGTTGGCAAAACGCAGCAGCAGCACCTCGCCCTGCTCCTTGAACAGGATGGAACGGCCACGGAAGAACACGTAAGCACGAACCTTGTTGCCGTCCTCGAGGAACTCACGGGCGTGCTTCAGCTTGAACTGATAGTCGTGCTCGTCGGTCTGAGGTCCGAAGCGAATCTCCTTCACCTCCACCTTCACCTGCTTGGCCTTCATCTCCTTCTGGCGCTTCTTCTGCTGGTAGAGGAACTTCGAATAGTCGATGAGACGGCACACGGGCGGATTGGCGTTAGGAGAAATCTCGACCAGGTCAACGCCCTGGTCACGGGCCATATCCAATGCCTCACGGGTGGGAACGACGGTGCTTCCGTCCTCTCCTACAATACGTACCTCGCGGACACGAATCTGCTCGTTCACACGGTACTGTTGCTTCAATTTGTCGTTCTTCATCAACTGTTTTTTACGAAATCGGCTGCAAAGTTACGAATAAGTGAGCAAAAAACCAAAGGAAATCCCATTTTTCTTTGTTTTTTTCGAACGAAATAAAAAAAAGCCCTCCCCGAAGGGTGGGCCTTTATCTCATTCCACCTCCCCTCCCCCCCGGGAGGGGTCAGGGGTGGGCTTCCTTAGTCCTCCTGATACTCAGGACGCAACTTGCGAACCGTCTCGCCGGCACGCCACATCTCCTGGTTGCGCATAGCCTCCAGCTCCTTCTCCAGTCCGGCACGATAGTCGGCCTTAGAGTTGGCGTCGATGGAAATCTGAGCCTCGTTACCGGTCTGCACCGAGTAGTACAGCCATTCCATGACGGGCTTGATGGCGTCGTGGAAACGGGGAGCCCAGTCCAGAGCACCACGCTGGGCAGTGGTAGAGCAGTTAGCGTACATCCAGTCCATACCCTTGGCACCGAACAACGGGCCGAGGCTCTGTGTCAGCTCCTCAACGGTCTCGTTGAAAGCCTCAGAGGGAGTGTGACCGTGCTCGCGCAGCACCTCGTACTGAGCCAGCAGCAAGCCCTGGATGGCACCCATCAGCGAACCGCGCTCACCAGTCAGGTCGCTGGTAGCCTCGCGCTGGAAGGTAGTTTCGAACATATAACCTGCACCGATGCCGATACCAAAGGCCAGTGTCTTGTCCTTGGCCCGACCCGAAGCGTCCTGATATACGGCATACGAGCAGTTCAGTCCGCGACCCTCGCAGAACATGGTGCGCAGGGAAGTACCGCTTCCCTTAGGTGCTACCATGATGACATCGACGTCCTTCGGAGGAACAACGCCGGTGCGGTCGCTCCAGTTGATGGCGAAGCCGTGGCTGTAGTACAGCGTCTTGCCGGGCTTCAGATATTGCTTGATGGTGGGCCAAACCTGAATCTGACCTGCGTCGGAGAGCAGCATGCAGAGGATGGTACCCTTCTCGGCAGCCTCCTCGATGGAGAACAGCGTCTTGCCAGGAACCCAGCCGTCGGCAACAGCCTTGTCGTAGGTCTTGCCCTGACGCTGACCGACGATGACGTTAAAGCCATTGTCGCGCAGGTTGCAAGCCTGACCCGGACCCTGAATACCATAGCCGATGACGGCGATGACCTCATCCTTCAATACTTCACGTGCTTTCTCAAGTGAGAACTCCTTGCTGGTGACAACAGTTTCAATAACGCCACCAAAATTCATTTCTGCCATGTTGTTGTGTTTGTTTTTAAATATTAAACTTACCCCCTTGCACCATGCCAGTCCTGCACGAGAACCGTCGTCTTGTCAGCGCAATCAGCAGGCTACACGAGCCACTGACTAAGGGCTTAACTACAAAAATCGACCGCAAAGGTACGAATAAGTAAGAATAAAACAAAATAAAATTTGGAATTTTAACCATTTCTTTGTAAATTTGCACACAATTAAAAGGAATTTTACTCATGACAACACCCACCACCGAACGCGTGCTCAGCATCTTCCGTGAGCTGAACCAGATACCACGACCCTCCCACCACGAGGAGAAAGTAGCCAACTACCTGTGCCAATTCGCCGAGCGGCTCCACCTGGAGTACGAACGCGACAAGCAGAACTGCGTCGTCATCCGCAAACCCGCCACACCGGGCCACGAGCAGGCAGAACCCGTCGTACTGCTCAACCACATGGACATGGTGTGCGTCGGCATGGCCAATCCCCTCACCGACCCCATCGATGCCTACGAGGACAACGGCTGGCTCAAGGCTCGTGGCACGTCGCTGGGCGCCGACAACGGCATAGGACTCTCCATGGCTCTTGCCGTACTGGAGAGCGACGACATCGTACACGGACCCCTCGAGGTCATCACCACCACCAACGAAGAGGACGGCATGTCGGGAGCAGCACAGCTATCGGCCGACTTCCTGCACGGACGCAAAGTCATCAACCTCGACTCCGAGGACTACGACACCATCACCACCGGAGCTGCCGGAGCCTGCCTGCAGTTCCACCGGCTGCCCGCCACCCGACAGGAAGCACCCGGCGGCAAGCGGCGCTGGTATCGCATACGCTTCGAAGGAGGACTGGGCGGACACTCGGGCGTCGATATCAACAAGGGACGCTGCAGCGCCGTCATACCCGCATGGGCCATCCTGACCGCCGTCAACAACGAATACGACTTCGACGTAGCCGCCATCAACATCGGCGAAGCCAACGCCTCCATCGCCTCGTCAGCAGAAATCATCGTCTGCGTACCCTCCGGCGAAGCCGCCGAATACGTCAAGGCTCAGGAAGCCATGATCAACGAATGGCTGCGCGAGGAATACCCCGACGACCCGCATCTGGCCTGCACCATCGAGAAGTGCGAACGCATGGACACCATCCTGCCCGCCACCGCCGTCGAGGCACTGCTCGCCTGTCTGGAACTCACGCCCCAGGGCGTTGTCAAGATGAGCGACACCATGCCCGGCACCGTAGAGACGTCCAACAACGTGGGACGCATCACCACCGAGGCCGACCACCTCTTTATATCCACGCACACGCGAAGCTTCATCGACGCCGACATGGCAGCGCTGAGCAGCGACATAGCCGACACCTTCCGCCAGCACGGCGGCACCAGCGAGGTCATCATGTCCGCTCCCGCATGGCAGGAAGACCAGCACTCGCCCTTCCTCCAGCTCACCAGCGACACCTTCAACGACGTCCTCGGCTGGCGCCCACGCATGGTCGCCATGCACTTCGTCCTCGAGGCCGGCTTCTTCGTCCAGCACTACCCCGGCATACAGATAGCCAGCATCGGCCCCCGCATCGTGGAGCCCCACTCCACCAGCGAGCGCATACAGCTCTCCACCATCGACGACATCTGGCGCGTCCTCCTCGAGTTGCTCCGCCGACTGGGGTAATCCTTTGTATTGGAATTTGTGACCTACAAAAGTTAAAATGCGGCAATCTTTCTAAATGAGAAATATCCTGCTTCAGGTAACATGTCCTCATTTAGTTCGGAAGGTTGCAGAATGCATGTAGCCGTCAAAGAGCCGTTCTCTGATTTTACGATATAAAGGGCATTGTCCACTTCAGGATGAACGTATGCATCACGGAGGTCAAGTTGACCACCGATGAAAGCCATTAACCGTGGTTCTGAAATTTGTACACCAAGGTAACTGTACCCGCTTGCTTCATGTTTGAAAAGCGTACAAAGATAGCGCATCCCTGTGGCATCGGTAGCCGTAATAATCTGTGGAACATCGTAGAATTCAAGTGTTGTGATATGTGTAAGTCGTCTCATAGGGCAAGCATGTGTTTCTCCCAATTTTGTGTATATTGGACGAAATACTTATTTCTCTTTAATATTTGCATTTCTTGCAGCACGGATATCGTCAATGATTTCCTTATCAGTTCTATCGTCCTTCCAAAGGCCGGCAAAAGCTTTTTGCACATCCCTTCTCTTGATGCTCTCTCCACACTTCTTCGGCCAAATACTTGTCACTACGGCAGTGCAGGTCAGCAACTCCCTCCTCAATAAGATTGGCTGTCTCAGAGCTATAATATATGTCGGTGGCTTCATCAAGCGAAACCCCAAACATCTCACTGATACAGAGGATAATCCTTGCACATTTCGTACTTCTTAATATCTGTTTGCCTTCTTCGCTCATAACTGTTCACTTTTTATAAAAGTCAGACATGCCTGCAACATCTTTTCTGAACGAATACAATATTGTATATTGGGCTTTTCGAACCTTAACAATCCGAGTGCTTCATTCTGTGAAATCTCACCAGCAAAATACCTGTCAAGCGTAATGATCACTCTGTCATTGGCTATGCCTCCAACTATCAAATCGTAATCGCCAGCATTTTTCCCATCACGGCACTGCGCCACGAATTCAAGCCATTGCTTGTCATAGCTGTCAAATCGCTTAACATTCCACTTGCTCTCTTCGCAAAGGAAATCGTAGGTATTAAGCCAAGCTTGCTGGCCTCTTCTGATAAAGCGTTGAGCGTATCTTACTGCTTGTTCGTGAATCGAAGTAAGATAAAACCCACGGCCAAAATCAAGGTATTGCCGTGAATGTTTAGTGTCAGGCTTTTCGACGCTGACATTCGACGAATGATATAGTTTCATGCTGGCAACACTCCTTTCTCTTTCATATAATCTGTAAGGTCTTCCATAAGATAGCGCGAACTGAAAGTATGGAGTACATCGTATGAAGGAATGATGTAACCATATAGAATATTAGAGTCTTTCAGGCGCTTATATACCTCCTGCTGTGAAAGATTCAGTTGTGCTGAGAGCTTCCCAATACAGTAGGTCACGAATTCCAATACTACTTTGCTGTCGATAGCATTTGACGTTGTTATTTCCATAACTGCATCCTTTTTGCTGCAAAGATAAGCAATATTTGGGAAACAACCAAGTTTTCGCTGAAAAATGTGTGGCGAGGGCCGCTCCGCCGTCTGGGGTAAGGGAAAATCAAGGTAAAAGGCTACTTAGAATAAGGTGTGCGTTCATGAAGAGTACGAAAGCTCTCGACCTTTTCTTCTGTCAGAGTGCCTTCATCCCACATTCTGTTAATCTCGTCCTCAGCTTTCTGAGCGAAATAGTTAGAGACAGCTTGTTTCAAATCATCCATAGCAATTCCTTTCTGAAGCCGTTCATCATTTCAGAAAAGGTTTTGCCTTCTCCGCGAACCATTTCCAATTCAGCTTCGTCAATACGTGCGTTTAGCTCTTCAACAGTATATGGAGGCTGTCCGTCGTTGAAGTTCTCATATAATTCCAGACCTTTCTTCTCCATATTTCTATTTGTTTTATTTCGTCTGCAAAGATAAGCAATATTTGGGAAACAACCAAGTTTCACCGAAGAAAAATGGCGGCGAACCTCACGGTCAGCCGCCAAAAATACTAATTAACAAAAAAACGGGGTCAGAACAACCCCGCTCTATTTCAAGTGAGTTGCATGTCCAAGAAGGACAAGCTACTTAATATTCATCATCGAAGTCCAATTCACGAGCATCGCCTTCACCGCTACTTATGTTTTCTCCTCTTTGCAATGACTCTACTAACAAGACGTGCGTTGCAACTTTAACGACCAGAACAATAGGGCTAATATATGTCTTTTTCATATTTGTGTCCTCCTATAGATTATTTCATGATTACTTTCTTACCATTCACGATGTACAGACCCTTAGCAGGCTGAGCAACACGCTGACCAGCGAGGTTGAAATACTCACCATTAGCCTTTAGCTCCTGCTTCACAGTTTCAATGGCAGTAGTTCCGTTATCTTCAAAGCTAATAAAGTCAAAACCACGAGCAGAAACGGGAGATATATCAGCAAGAGTAATATAACCCTTATACTGACCAACGGTCACACCACCTGTACCGACAACTTTACGAATCTTGTTTCCCTTTACAACGTAATTTCCATCAGGAACAGTTATATTATCAGCAGAAAGGTTACCCATCATGCCATAGCCAGCAGTTGCTGCAGTATAAGAGCCTGAATAAGTTGCTGCAAGAGTATTACCTGTTGCCTTGAAGATATATGCTTTACCGGCTTCAAGAGCATCTACAGACTCCAAGTTAATACCTGTCAAGCTTTCGCCACTACCTACAGTGCTCACAATCTTAAATACTGTAGCACCTGTAACAGTTGCATTAAATGGCAAACAAATTGTACCAAAGTTGCCACTTGTTACACTACGAGTGTACCCAATCCAGCCATCAGGAGCTGTAGTCTGAATAGTAGCATTGTCTGTTACCCATGTTTCAGGATAGCTGAAATTTACAGTTACATCACCACTCTTATAGGTATCACTACCATTATCACTAAAAACAATTCCATTATATGAATCATTAAATGTTAAGTCATAATAACCAGAATTGGAACTATTTTCCGATATTGACGGACCAGGAAATCCTTGACTACAAACATTCGAACCACTTACATATCTATATGCATGAACCGAAGACCAGTCATTCCCTTTTTTAAAATGTACAGTGTATTGATTTCCTTTAGGATAAACAATTGATAGATGAGCATAAGTTTGTTTATCATTGTGTTCATACCATTGCAAATGAAAAACATAATTACCAGCAACAGTCGTCGTTAATTTCATATAATTACTAGTTTTTTTATAGAGAGTCCAGTCTGTACAGCTAGAACTAGTCATTGCTCCATTTTCTACAAACCACTTTTCACCACCTGAAGCTTCTATAAAAAAGTAATAATCACAACTTGCCGATAAACTTACCGTTACAGTTTCCTGAGAAGCTGCACCACTGTTGGAAGAGAAGGCTAATCCTGAATATGAATTCCAAGAACCTTTTAAGTAATTTGTCGCACTCACCGTACTTACCATCCCCACAAACAGGATGAGTAAAGTAATTATTTTTTTCATACGCTTAAATTTTTTAAGAGTTAATATTATTAGTTAGTACTTTATCTCAAAGTCCCTGTGCCTATAACTCCCTGATTCGGCGTATCAAAATTTTAATCTGTTCTTTACGTTACGACATAAAAAAAGGTGTGGGAGCTATAACTTTCTCGTCCCACGAACTGAGGTTCTAGCATACCCATGCAGTTGAACGAGCAAGCATAGAACCCACTAATGATATGATGCCGCTCACGCCTCAGGGCTGTGAGCATGCGCTATAATCATACCAAGTGAGCATCTACCTTTGCTAAGTCCATGACTACATGATTGTGAATTTGCTAGATTCCAGTTCGTCAAGAACGGAGCGTTAGTAAACGCCTTTTCAATATGTCGTGACCCTCACGAAGTGGCTGCTGGCAGGTGCCAAGCAACGCTTAGTAACTCGGAAAGTCGCTGCAAAGGTACATAAAATATCTGAACCTCCAAAAGATTTCGGAAATTTTCTCACATTTTTAATGCAAAAATTTGCGCAAAGGTTTGCTCACTCCTATACCTTATTATATATATAGGAGACGCAAGGATGAGAATATTTAATATCAGTTGTCAGAAAAACACGCTTTTTGCTTGGTTGGTTCGCAAGATTTTATTACCTTTGCAGCGGCTAATCAACAAAGACACTTAACTGACTGTATTGCTGTATGGAACAGAACATTTACCAAATGTCGCTCATCATAACAGGCATCATCAATCTGGTGATGGGCACCTACCTGCTCTTTGGAGGACATAAATACACGAAATACCCCATCTACCGCATGGCGCGCATCTGCACCACCATCTGGATCATGGCCTTCGGCATCGGCTACGAGCTGCACGCCATCTTCATGTTCCGATTCACATGGCCCTCGGCGGCGTCGGCACTCACAGCCACCTACTTCCACCTGGCAGGCATCTGCTTCAGCTGGGGATACACGTCGCTGCTCAACCCCATGTACCTGACACGGCGCATCGCCATCCGCGACGTTGCCATCTACGTCATAGGACTCATCAGCTACTGGACGGTGGCGCTGCTCTTCCGACAGGCACCACTGCTCACCATGCTGTCGTTCTGCATCTTCTTCGGCTACGCCTTCTACGTCACCTACGTCTTCTACCGCACCTACAACCGCGTGACACTGCGACTGATGAAGATGTCGATGGGCAGCGTGCGCGAATTCGTACGGTGGATGCAGATGTGTACCGACCTCATCATCCTCTTCGGCATAGGCAGCGTGGCAGTCACCGCCACCTTCCCCTTCAAGTCGTGGCCCTACCCGCTGCTACTGACGGCAGGCGTCGGCATGTTCGGATACATGGTGTATTCCATCGAGAAGTACGGAGGCGTCATCGATGCCGCCACGAAGGCTACGCTGAACGTCGCACTGGACAAGGAAAGGGAGAACAAGAAGAAACAGTAAACAGCGAAAACTACACGACAACACTACAACACTACACACACCATGAATACCACCATTACCTCGCTCCTACTCGCATGCGCACTAGCACAGCAGGGCATCAGCATAGAGCAACAGGAGATTACGGGAACCATCATCTCGCTGACACTCATCATCGGCTGCCTCATACTCATCATCTACTTCCGACACCAGGCAGCCATGCGACTGGAGGAGGCGTACTGCCGACTGGAGATAGCCAACGAGAAGGCAAAGGAGTCGTCGCGCATGAAGACTTCGTTCATCCAGCAGATTTCTCACGAGATACGCACACCGCTGAACATCCTGTCGGGATTCTCACAGATGCTCACCAGCGACATTCAGTTAGACGACGAGACATGCCACAACATACGACAGCAGATCATTGAAAACACGGAACGCATCACGGGGGTGGTCGATAAGATGCTGGAACTCTCCGACGCCTACAGCCGCACGGTCATAGAGCGCAACGAAACGGTTCCCGCCATCCTGATCGTAAACGAAGCCGTGGAGCGTAGCGGCATCGGCAATGCAAAACACATCACCTTCGACATAGAGGACAACGGATTGGCCGAAAAGATGCTCACCACCAACAGCCGACAGGCGGCAAGGGCGCTGGCGCTGCTGTTAGACAATGCCATGAACTTCACCAAGGAGGGAAGCGTCAAGGTGAAGCTGAGCGAACGGGAGGGCAACTTGCTGATAGCCGTCGAGGACACGGGCATCGGCATACCACCGGAGGAAGCCGAGCACATCTTCGACGAATTCGTACAGCTGGACGTCTTCCACACCGGAACGGGCATCGGACTGACCGTAGCACGCTCCATCGCCCGCCGATTAGAGGGCGACATAGCCCTCGACACCAGCTACAGCGGCGGTGCCAGGTTCCTGTATATGTTGCCGCGAATCTTCGTCAGGTAACGCTTCATGCCGTCACCATCCTTATGGTCGATAATCTCTAACAGTTCCTTCAGCTCCGTACGAATCTGCGACACCTGGTCGTGGGTGTAGGGATTGAAGAGTATTTCCTGCAACAGGTAGTCATCCTCGCTCAGCACTCCCTTGGCAATGCGCATGTGGCGCTTGAAGGTGGTGCCCGGTGCATCCTGATGCTTCATGACGGCAGCAAAGACAAACGTCGAGACAAAGGGAATGGACAGCGAGTAAGCCACCGTCTTGTCGTGCTCCTCGAAGGTGTATTCGTAGATGTTCAGCCCTAACTTCTGGTAGAGGTCCTTGAAGAAGATGCGTCCCATGTAGTCGCCCTCGCTGATGATGATGGCGTTCTCCTCGGACAGCTGGTTCAGATTGGCAAACGTAGGACCGAACATGGGGTGCGTGGAAACGTAGCGGCGACCTGTCTTCTCGTAGTATTCCTTCAGGTCGGTCTTCACCGATGCAATGTCGCTGACGATACAGTCCTGCGGTAGGAAGGGCAACACCTGCTCGAAAACGGGAATGGTATATTTCAGCGTCACGGCATTGATCACCAACTCGGGCTTGAAGGCACGAATCTCCTCCATGTCGGTGAAACGCTGACAGTTATACGTAAAGCGCATGCGCCTGGCATCCTTCTCAAAGACGGCCACCTCGTGGTCGAAACTCAGCAGGTCGATGAAGAACGAACCCATCTTGCCTGCACCCAATACTAATATTTTCATAGAATTGAAGAGTTTAAAAATTGAAGAATTGAAGTTTTTTGTAGAATTGAAGAATTGAAGTTTTTGAGAGCCGCATGGACTTCAATCCTTCAATTCTTCAATCTTTCAATTTTTATTTATTAACAATTTCTATCTGCTGACGGACGGACTCCTCGTGGATGCTCTCGAAGACCTTGGCGACGAACTCCGGCGACATGCCGCTCAGGGCTCCCTGCACACCGCGCTTCTCCAGAATCTCGTTGTAGCGTCCTGCCTGCAGCACGGTCATGTTGTGCTCCTTCTTGTAGCGGCCAATCTCACGGCACACCTCCATGCGCTTGGTCAGTATCTCCATCAGCTGGTTGTCCAACTGGTCAATCTGCTTGCGCATCTGGTTGATGCCCTCGGTAGTGGCATGCTCGTCACGGACGATGAGCAGCGACAGGATGTAGTCAAGCACTTCGGGAGTCACCTGCTGACGAGCATCGCTCCACGCCTTGTCGGGATCGCAATGGCTCTCGACAATCAAGCCGTCGAAACCTAAGTCCATCGCCTGCTGACACAGGGGAGCTATCAACTCGCGGCGACCACCGATGTGGCTGGGGTCGCAGATGATGGGCAACTCGGGAATGCGGCGGTGCAACTCAATGGGTATCTGCCACATCGGGGCATTGCGGTAAATCTTGTTGTCGAACGACGAGAAACCGCGATGGATGGCTCCCAGGCGCTTGATGCCTGCCTGGTTGAGACGCTCCATAGCGCCTATCCACAACTCTAAGTCGGGATTGACGGGATTCTTCACAAAGACGGGCACATCGACACCTTTCAGGGCATCGGCCAAAGCCTGCATGGCAAAGGGGTTGGCAGTGGTGCGGGCACCAATCCACAGAATGTCGATGCCGTACTTCAGCGCCAACTCAACATGCTCGGGGGTAGCCACCTCGGTAGAGATGAGCATGTGGGTCTCGTCCTTCACCTGCTTCATCCACGGCAGGGCCTTCTCGCCGTTGCCCTCGAAACCGCCGGGCTTCGTTCGCGGCTTCCACACACCGGCACGGAAGTTGTGGCAGCCCTTCATAGCCAGCTGGCGGGCGGTGGTCATCACTTGCTCCTCGGTTTCAGCACTGCAGGGTCCTGCAATGACGAAGGGGCGTTCGTTGTCACTTGGTAAATTAAGTGGTTCTAAGTCTAATTCCATAACTTTGAAAATTGAAGAATTGAAGAATTGAAGAATTGAAATTCCTCAAATCAACTATTCTGTTATTCTTTTGTTTTCTTTATTGTGTTAACTAACGTTCCTATAATAATACGCAAATCTTTTGATATCGACTCGAATTCTTTCGCTGTCATATAATCAGCTTTCTCAAGTAAAGTCAGCCAATATTTCGTTTCATTTGCTTCTTTTAATGCAATATAGAGCTTTGATATGAAGTCTACAGTACTTTGAGCATGTTCACTTTCGGCAATATTTGCCCCAATACTCGTCCCACAACGAAGTAGCTGTTTCGACATTACATATTCATTCTTTTCGTTACATAAATACTTATATAGATTTACAATACGAAGGGAGAAATCCATACTCAAATTGGCAATAACAATCTCTTTCATGCAAAACTTCAATTTTTCAATCTTTCAATTCTTTAATTCTTCGAAGCGCAGCTTCGAGTTTCTCTTCCTTGGCACACAGCGAGATGCGGATGTAGCGCTCGCCATTGCTGCCGAAGATGAAGCCGGGGGTGATGAAGACACGGGCATCGTGAAGAATGTGCTCCGTGAGGTCTTCCACCTGATTATATTTATCGGGAATGCGTCCCCACAGGAACATACCCACCTGCTGCGGGTCGTACTGACAGTCCAGGACATCCATGATTTGCTCGGCATAGCGGCGACGGCGGGCGTAGGTGTCGATATTGTACTCGCGGTGCCACTCGTCGCTGTTGTTGTAAGCCACGGCAGCAGCCAACTGGATACCACGGAAGGTGCCGCTCTCGATGTTGCTGTGCACCTTCAGTATCCACGAGATGAACA
>JAEEGF011754324.1_pt1 | contig 13210 bp, 11 predicted proteins | sample 9134171 | NCBI WGS metagenome assembly JAEEGF01 (sample SAMN16246542, study PRJNA631951) | gut metagenome | biome: gut microbiome; feature: rumen; material: AP-attached | host: Bos | place: Iran: Karaj | collected 2018-10
GCGTCGGTAAAATCGTGCTGCTGCCCATGATGTATGCGTTGCTGATGGGCGTGGCGACAGCGCCCCGGTTTACCAAGATCTCCAGTGAAAAGAACGTCAAAACAGCCAGTTCCCTGTTAGGCGTTACTCTGATGCTGCTGATGGCCAGGTACGGCACCCTGGTAGGTCCCAGCCTGCCTAAGATCCTGGCGGCTTCTCCCGCACTGATTCTGCAGGAATTCGGTAACCTGGGCACCATCATCATCGGTGTTCCCCTGGCAGTGTTTGTAGGGCTGAAGCGGGAAGCCATTGGCGCTGCCCACTCTGTAGCCCGCGAACCTAACGTAGCCCTCATCGGCGAACGGTTCGGCCTGGACGGCGCGGAAGGCCGCGGCGTTATGGGCGTTTACATCTGCGGTACGGTTATCGGTACCATCTTCTTCGGTCTGATGGCCAGCCTGGCGGCGGCGTACCTGCCTTTCCATCCTTATGCTCTGGCTATGGCTGCCGGCGTAGGCTCTGCCAGCATGATGACCGCAGCCGTAGGTTCCCTGTCTGCCATGTTCCCCCAGATGGCAGACCAGATTGCGGCTTTCGGCGCCGCTTCCAACATGCTGTCCGGTCTGGACGGTCTGTACATGAGTATCTGGATGGCTCTGCCCTTCGCGGAATGGCTGTACAGAAAATCCTACCGCATGAAATACGGTGTGGATCCGGAACCCCCTGTTGTTAAAAGTCTGGAAGAAGGAAAGGAAGGTGAAGCAAAATGAAGATGAGTGAAACCTTGGGCGTTTTATTGATTTGCGGCTTCCTTTCTTTAGTAGCTAACGTAGTGGGAACGAAAAACGGTTTTGTGGAAGCCATTCCCGGCATGCTGTTCCTGATCGCCCTGGCCTTTTTGGGCATCTGGCTGGGCAAAGTGATTCCCGGCGGCATCCCCGGCGTTGCTTACGTGGTAACCATCGGCTGTATCCTGACCGTTCCCGGCGTGCCTTGCGCAGCCGCTATCTCGGCAGCGGTATCCAAGGTCGGTTTTATGCAGCTGTGTACTCCGATCCTGGCCTATGCCGGTGTCGCTATCTGCAAAGACCTTGACGTATTTGCGGAAAGCAGCTGGCGTATCGTTGTGGTAAGCTGTGTGGTATTCGTCGGTACTTATATCGGCTCCGCCATCATCGCCCAGCTGATCCTGAAAGCGATTGGTCAGATCTGATAATCTTAGTTGGCTGAAACAGAGTGCCGGACTGAACCGTTTTCCTTACAGAAATGTCGTGGGAACGGTAAGTCCGGCATTTTTTTATGTCTGAAAGGTGTTATATTTGATACAGTTCGTTAACAAATTTTATTTTTAGAAAAATATCTTATACAGTTATTCGAAAAATAATAAGCTTTCTGCTAAAATTGTAATGATATCACTGCAAACTATGGTTACAGAAAGAGGGGCAGCACGATGAAGATTATAAATCTCTTAAAAGGAACGAAACCGGGTGTATCCTGCGAACTGTTTCCGCCGAAGCAGGGAAGCCAGCTGGCCAATGCGCTGGAAATTGTTGATACGATTGCGCAGCAGAAACCGTCATTTATCAGCGTGACCTACGGCGCCGGCGGTTCCAATGCCGGAGAGGCGGTTGCCGTTGCGGCGGAGGTGCACAACTGCGGCGTGCCTTCCATGGCTCACCTTACCTGCATCAATGCGGATGAACAGAGGATCGAAACGGTGCTGGGGCAGTTGCGGGATAAGGGCATAGATAACATTCTGGCACTGCGTGGCGACCTGCCGGACGGGATGACGCTGGAACATGCGGAGTACAGGCATGCCAGCGACCTGGCAAAGAAGATCAGATCTTTTGGGGATTTCTGCGTTGGCGGCGCCTGCTACCCGGAAGGCCACCCGGAAAGCAACGGACTGAACGATGATATTGAGAAGCTGAAGATAAAGGTAGACAGCGGCGTAGAGTTCCTTGTGACCCAGATGTTCTTTGATAATGATACCATGTACAATTATATGTACCGGCTGCTGGCCCACGGTATTACAGTACCGGTGGTGCCAGGGGTGATGCCTGTTACCAATGCGAAGCAGATCCGGCATATCTGTAAACTGAGCGGCACAAAGCTTCCCCTGCGGTTCCGTGCCATTGTGGAAAAATACGGTGACGATCCCGAGGCGATGAAACAGGCGGGAATCAACTACGCTACGACACAGGTACTGGACCTGCTGGCCAATGGGTTCATGGATGTGCACATTTATACGATGAACAGGCCGGAGATTATTGGCGGGATACTGCAGAATCTGTCGTGTATTGTAAGGAATTAGAAGATGATAACCTTCAATAAAGCAGAAGCGCTTCGTTATTTCCGTGCGCAGCCGGGTGATGCGCAGGCGGAGGCTGCGATTGATGTTGCATATCAGAAACTGAAAAGCGAACTGCAGCCCCGGTATACGGTAAAGCGGTTTGGGTGCAGCATCGGCAGTGAAGGGGACAGTGCAGCCCCTTCCCTTGTTTTGCTGGACAACGGTACGGTGTTCCGCAGTAAGGCGCTTGCCCGGTACGTGGAGAATGCAAAGGAACTCTTCCTGTTTGGGGCGACCCTGGGGAGCAGAGTGGATGTTTCGTTGCGGCGTATGGCGCTGACCAGCGTGGCGGAAGCAGGGGCCGGTCAGGCCGTGGCGGCAGCGCTCATCGAAACATATTGTGATGACTGTTGCACGGAACTGCAAAAACAGTTGCCTGAAGGGAAAAAATTGAAATGGCGCTTCTCTCCAGGCTATGGGGACTGGTCCCTCGAGGAACAAAAGATTTTGTTTCCGGTACTGGACTGCGCCCGGACCATCGGTCTTACGTTAACAGAAAACTGTATGATGGCACCGGTGAAGTCCGTAACAGCAGTGATTGCGGTTGCGGAAGCCTCGGGAAGACACGGATCCGGAAACAAATGCCTCCGCTGCAGCAAAACAGACTGTGAGTTCAGGCAAAAACAGTTTTAACGTTATTTATGATCAGTTCCATGAGTCATTGTCATGAAATGAAGAATTAACGAACGTTTCCTTACGAATCCTGCAAGGGGGAAGCAGTATGTCAGTCCTTGATTATTTAGGTAAAGAATTATTATATTTTGACGGCGCCATGGGTACGCGCCTGCAGGCTGCCGGCTTAAAGCCAGGCGAACTGCCGGAGGTGTGGAACATTACTCACGGTGATGTTGTGGCAGATATTTACGCCAGTTATGTCCGTGCCGGCGCCAACATTTTAAAATCCAACACGTTCGGCGCCAATGCGCTGAAGATGCAGGATTCCGGTTATTCTGTGGAAGATGTGGTGCTGGCAGCTTTTGAAAATGCGAGGCGGGCGTTCGCTTCTGTTCCGGAAGTGCCGGACGGGAAAAAGTTTACTGCCCTGGATCTGGGCCCTACCGGTAAGTTGCTGGCGCCTTACGGGGACCTGCGGTTTGAAGAGGCGGTTTCTTTATATGCGGAAATTGTCCGGGCCGGCGTGAAAGCAGGGGCAGATCTGATTCTTGTAGAAACCATGAGCGACACCTATGAGGCCAAGGCAGCCATCCTTGCCGCAAAGGAAAACAGCAATCTGCCTGTCTTCGTAACATTTACGTTTGATAAGGACGGCAAGCTTCTGAATGGCGCCGATGTGGAAACGGCTGTGCTGATGGCTGACGGGTTAGGTGCGGATGCCGTGGGCTTTAACTGCGGTCTGGGGCCGGACCTTGTTGCGCAACTGATGCCCCGCGCCCGCCGCGTTACCAACCTTCCCATTGTTGCCAACCCGAATGCAGGGCTGCCGACGGAACAAAACGGTAAGACTGTTTTTACCACCGGACCGGAAGAGTTTGCGGAGTATATGCTGGACGTGTACCGGGAAGGTGGCTCGGTGCTGGGGGGTTGCTGCGGAACGGATCCCGGCTACATCCGCCTTGTGGCAGAGCGGACCAAAGGCCTGAAACCTGTTGCTTTGAACGCAACTGCGGTGCCAAATAATACGGAAAAGAAAAATTCCGTAACAGCGGTCACCGGATACGGTGCGCCGGTATTTTTTGATAAGGAACCGGTGCTGATCGGGGAACGGATCAACCCTACGGGCAAACCTGTATTAAAAGAAGCCCTGCGTAACGGGAATATGGATTATATCTGCCGTCTGGGTCTGGAGCAGCTGGAGAACGGCGCGCATGTTTTAGATGTGAACACAGGCCTGCCCGGTTTAAATGAAACTGAAACCCTGTGTAAGGCAGTGACTTCTTTGCAGGCTGTCACACCGGTGCCGCTGGAAATCGACACATCAAACTGCGAAGCCATGGAACGGGCGTTGCGTTTATACAATGGCAAGCCTCTGCTGAATTCCGTTAACGGCAAACCGGAATCCATGGCGAAGGTATTTCCCCTGGCCAAAAAGTACGGCGCGGCCGTGGTGGGGCTGTGCCTGGATGAAACCGGAATTCCGGATACGGCAGAAGGCCGTCTGGCCATTGCTGAAAAAATTATCCAAACGGCAGCGGAATACGGCATCAAAGCGAAAGATATCATCATTGATCCACTGGCCCTGACGGTAAGTACTGACAGCCGCAATCCTGCCATTGATCTGGCGGTGATCAAAGCCCTGAAGTCAAAAGGTATCCACACGGTCATGGGTGTATCCAACATCTCCTTCGGACTGCCAAACCGGGACGCCGTGAACAGCGCTTTCTTTGCCATGTCCCTGGCGGCAGGGCTGTCTTCTGCTATTATGAACCCCCAAAGCGGGCGCATGATGGAAGCGTATCGCGCTTATTGCGCCCTGAGCGGCGCCGATGAAGGCTGTAAGGAATTTGTAGCTCATTACGCTGACGCGCCGAAAACAAAAACCACGGCTGCTGTTTCGGAATACACGCTGTACGATGCCATCGTGAAAGGGCTGACGGAACAGAGCGGCAGTGCCGCCAGGAAACTGCTGGAAGAGAACAAATCACCGTTGGAAATCATCAACGGGTTTATTATTCCGGCGTTGAATACCGTAGGCGAGGGTTTCGGCAAAAAAACGCTGTTCCTGCCCCAGCTCCTGATGGCGGCGGATGCAGCCAAGGCGGCTTTTGACGAGCTGAAAAAGCAAATGCTGAATGGTACGCAGAACAGTGAGACACAGGGCGATACCATCGTGCTGGCGGTAGTGAAAGGCGACATCCATGATATTGGAAAGAATATCGTAAAGGTACTGTGGGAGAACTACGGTTACCATGTGGTTGATCTGGGAAAAGACGTACCGGCCGAAACGGTAGTGGAGGCAGTTGAAAAACATCAGGCACGGCTGGTGGGCCTCACTGCCCTTATGACCACCACTGTTGCCGCTATGGAAGATACGATCAGCGCGCTGCGCCGGAAAACAGACACAAAGATCCTGGTGGGCGGTGCTGTCATGACGAAAGAATACGCGGGTGCCATCGGCGCGGACGGTTATGCGCCGGATGCGGTGGCTGCCGTTGATTACGCAAACCGGATATTCAAAAGGTAACGAAAGATTTTTTGTCCTTCCACAAAAGACAAGTATGTATCGCATATTTTGAAATGTATTCGTCAAGAAGATTTTTGCTTGCTGAAGATGGATAAAAAAGATTTTTGTTGTTTCATTAAATGAAAAAGACAGCAAATCATATTTTTAATAATTATTTTATTACAGTTTCCCAAAAGTTGCCATAGAAAGGGAAAAATGCTATAATACTCATATGTCAAAAGAAACACTGAAAAAGGCAGGTATACTCCTGCCGGTTTTCAGGGTTTCCCGGATAGTCATCCAAATATGAAGGAGGAGTATTTCATATGAAAATGAAAAAATTTGTATCTGCCTTTTTAGCTTCTGCAGTGGCTTTGAGCCTGGTTGCCGGTTGCGGCGGCGGAGATAAAAAGAAAGCCGAAGAGAAAAAACCGGCGGCTGCGGCTACTGTAAAAGTCGGCGTATTCCTGCCCCTGACCGGCGATAACGCGGGCGGCGGCGAATTGGAAATCCGCGGCATCAAACTGGCCAACAAGCTGCATCCGGAAGTTAAGGGCAAAAAGATCGAGCTGGTCATTGCCGACAATAAATCCGACAAGGCTGAATCCGCTAACGTAGCGGCCCGCCTGATTGAAAAAGACAAAGTTAAAGTTATTCTGGGCACCTACGGTTCTTCTCTGGCCATGGCTGCCGGTAACATCGTAAAAGAGGCAAAGGTACCCGCTATCGGTACCAGCTGCACGAATCCCCAGGTAACCAAAGGCAATGATTACTACTTCCGCGCCTGCTTCATCGACCCGTTCCAGGGCACTGTAATGGCGAACTACGCGTTCAGCAAAGGCGCCAAGAAAGTAGCTATCGTACAGGAAGTATCCAATGACTACTCCGTTGGCCTGGCAAAATTCTTCATCGATGCGTTCAAAAAGCTGGCCGGCCCGGACAGCATCGTGGAGATCGCCAACTATCAGACCGGCGACAAAGATTTCAGCGCCCAGCTCACCAACCTGAAAGCCAAGAATCCTGACATGGTATTCGCTCCCGGTAACTTCACCGAATCCGCACTGTTAGTAAAACAGGCCCGCCAGCTGGGCATGACGATCCCCTTCATGGGCGGCGACTCCTGGGAAACCCAGGACTTCCTGAACGTAGGCGGCAAGGATGTTGAAGGTGTGGAATTCTCCAGCTTCTTCGACAGCACCAATGCAGCGACCCCGGAAGCCAAGAAATTCCTGGAAGCTTATGCCAAGGAATATAAGGGCGAACAGCCCGGCGGTCTGACTGCCATGGCTTATGACTGCTACCTGATCGCGCTGGCAGCCATGGAAAAAGCAGGAACTGACGACAGCCAGAAGATCCGCGACGCTATCGCAGCTACCAAAGATCTGGAAACCGCTACCGGCAAGACAACGCTGAATGCTGACGGCGATCCCATCAAATCTGCAGTTGTTAAAACTATTAAAAACGGAAAGTTTACGTATCTGAAGACTGTTAATCCGGAAGACCTGAAAGCACAGTAAAGTTTAGATTGCTTCCTTTCCGTCGGAAAGGAAGCAATTATTTTTTATCTGAGGCGCGCAGCGGAACGCAGGCTCAAGTCGCAGCGTATGCACGGCGCGCTACCATTTTATCTGAGGTGCTGCACACATGGAGATTTTTCAAGCTATCACAAATATGACTGCGGTAGGCTTGGCCCAGCATATGGTCAACGGTATCTCCCTGGGAAGCCTGTATGCCCTTATCGCCATCGGTTACACGATGGTGTACGGCATACTGCTGATGATCAACTTCGCCCATGCGGATATCGTTATGATGGCCTGCTATTTTGCCTTATTCGGCATAACAACGTTCCACATACCCTGGTATCTGACATTTGTCCTGACAATTGCCCTGACGGCCCTGCTGGGTGTAACGATAGAGCGCGCTGCCTACCGTCCGCTGCGGGATGCTCCCAAGAATTCCGTGCTGATTTCGGCTATCGGCGCATCGTTCCTGCTGGAAAACCTGGCCACCTATGTATTTACCGGCCGGCCCCTGCATTTTCCGGACATTCCGTTCCTGTCCAGCATGATTTCCGTAGGGGGGGTTCAGATCCAGGCCATCTGTCTGTTTATTCCCATCGTTACGGTCATCTGCCTTACGGTTTTGCTGCACATCGTTAACCATACCAAGACCGGTATGGCCATGCGGGCTGTATCCAAAGACTATGAGATTGCCCGGGTCATGGGTGTGAACATTGACAATATCATTTCCATCACCTTTGCCATCGGTTCCTCCCTGGCGGCCATCGGCGCCATCATGTGGGGCATCCGTTACCCCGGCATTACGCCGTATTTAGGTGTAATGCCCGGCCTGAAGTGCTTTATCGCGGCGGTAATCGGCGGCATCGGCAACATTAAAGGCGCGGTTATCGGCGGCTTTATCCTGGGTCTCGGGGAAATCCTGATTGTAGCGTTCTTCCCGCAGTTCTCGGGTTACCGCGATGCGTTCGCGTTCCTTATGCTGATTTGGATCTTATTCTATAAACCTACCGGTTTATTAGGCGAAAAAACGACGGAGAAGGTGTAATCATGAACAAAAATAAACGCAATATCATGCTCACCCTGGTCGCTCTGGTCGTTCTTTTCGGCGTGGCCTGTTTCGCCCAGACGGAGATCGACTCCTATGTCCGGCGTATCATCAACCTGTGTCTGATCTACGCCATCATCGGCCTGTCCATGAACATCACCAACGGCTTTGCCGGACAGTTCTCCCTGGGGCAGGCGGGCTTCATGGCCATCGGCGCCTATATGGTGGGTATTTTTACAGTACCGGTCAACCTGCGGGCTGACGTGTTTTACGCGACGCCCATGCATCCATGGCTGGTCAACATTTATATTCCGTTATGGCTGGCCCTTATACTGGGCGGTGTTCTGGCGGCGGTGGTGGCCGGTCTTATCGGTGCGCCGGTGCTGCGGCTGCGGGGCGACTATCTGGCGATTGCCACCCTGGGCTTTTCGGAGATCATCCGTATCATCATTACCAACGCGACGTCCGTTACCAACGGGGCGCTGGGCATCAAGAACATTCCGCCGCTGAACGACGTGCGGTATATTTTTCTGGTGACGGCGATTTCCTACATCATCATCACGCTGCTTCTGAATTCTTCTTACGGCCGTGCGTTTAAAGCCATCCGTGAGGACGAAATTGCGGCGGAGGCCATGGGCATTGGACTGTTCTATCATAAAAACCTGGCCTTTATGGTCAGCGCGTTCTTTGCCGGCATCGGCGGCGGTCTCTACGGCGCCCTGCTTGGTACAGTAGATCCCAAGAATTTCCTGTTTACCATTACGTACAATTTCCTGCTGATCATCGTGCTGGGCGGCATGGGTTCCATCACCGGCAGCATGTTCGGCGCTATCATCGTTACCGCAGGGCTGGAATATCTCCGTCTGTTTGACGAGCCCCTGGAACTCATGGGTGTTGCCATCCCGCTGTTCCGTCCGGGCCTGCGTATGGTGGTATTCTCCATCCTGCTGATGATCTGCGTCCTGTTCTGGCGCCACGGCATTATGGGCACCAATGAACTGACATGGGAAAAGATTCTTAATTTTGTAAAGCACCCGCTGGCGGGCTTCCGGAAAAAGGGGGTGCAGGGTAAATGATCCGAACCGTATTGAGAACCGAGCATGTTACAATGCAGTTTGGCGGCGTCATTGCTGTCAACGACCTGAACATCGTGGTAAAGGAACACGAGATCATCGCGCTGATCGGTCCCAATGGCGCAGGCAAGACCACGGCGTTCAACGACATTACCGGCGTGTATACGCCTACGAAGGGCCGTGTCATTTATTCGCCCGCCGAAGGCAGCGAGGTAGATATTACCGGAAAGAAGCCCAGTGATATCGCCAAGATGGGCATTGCCCGTACCTTCCAGAATATCCGCCTGTTCAAGGACCTGAGTGTTTATGAGAACGTACTCATTGCCAAACATCTGCATCTGAAATCCAATTTTGTGGCAGCCACGCTGCGCCTTCCCGGCTATAAAAAAGAAGAAGAAGCCATGCGGGCCGATGTGGAAAAGCTGCTGAAAGTGGTTAATCTGTGGGATGTGAGGAACGAAAAGGCCAGCAGCCTTCCTTACGGCAAACAGCGCTACCTGGAAATCGTCCGTGCGCTGGCTACCAAACCGCAGCTGCTGTTACTGGACGAACCGGCAGCCGGCATGAACCCGAAAGAAACGTCGGAACTGACGGATTTTATCCGCCAGATTCGGGACCGGTTCAACCTGACGATTTTTATGATCGAACACCATATGGATCTGGTCATGGAAATTTCCGACCGTATCTATGTACTGGATTTCGGGAACACCATTGCGACAGGCAATCCGGCGGAGATCCAGAATAATGAACGCGTCATCAAGGCGTACTTAGGGGAGGATGAAGATGCTTAAAGTCAGAGATTTGGTAGTCGCCTACGGCGGCATTGAAGCACTGAAGGGCATCTCCCTCGATGTCCCTGACGGGAAGATTGTGACCCTGATCGGCGCCAATGGCGCCGGGAAAAGCACGCTGTTGCGCAGCATCATCGGTCTGGTAAAAGTGAAAAGCGGAAACGTGGAATATAACGGCGACAAACTCACCGGACTGAACAGTCAGCAGATTGTTTCCAAAGGGCTGACCCTGGTGCCGGAAGGGCGGCGTGTTTTCCCCAATCTGACGGTACTGGAAAATCTGCGCATCGGCGCGTACATGCGCAAAGACGAAGACGGTATCGCCGCAGATATCAAACGTATCTATGAAATTTTCCCCCGTCTGGAAGAACGGAACTGGCAGATGGCCGGTACCCTCTCCGGCGGCGAGCAGCAGATGCTGGCTCTGGGGCGCGCCCTGATGAGCCGTCCCAAACTGATGATGATGGACGAGCCGTCATTGGGTCTCGCGCCTCTGGTCATCAAGGAAATTTTCAACATCATCCGTTCCATCAACGAAAATGGCACTACGGTGCTTTTGGTCGAACAGAACGCCAACATGGCGCTGAAAGTGGCCCACCATGCCTACGTTCTGGAAACCGGCCGGATCATGATGGAAGGCAGCGGCAAAGAACTGCTGGAGAATGAAGAAATCAAAGAAGCGTATCTTGGGAAAAAGAAAAAATAAAGTATTGAGTGACTGAAGTAAGAAAGCGCGGCTTGCAAACAGAAAATGCAGCAGCGCTTTTTTATTGGAGAGTTTCGTAAATTATAGTTTTTTACGAAAAAATTTGGTAAAATACTAATCACAGAGAGATATTTGTTGAGAGAATCATACAGTTATTAAAGATTGAAAGAGTTTATGAATCATATATTTCGCTTTTTAAGTGCTCATCGTCGCGCGATACTGTTGGTTGTATATATCTGTTTCATTGCTGCGCTCTGGTATCTGCCGGGGGTGTTCCATCCTAAATCCGTGGAGGACGTCCGTCAGTGGGTGACGGGTTTCGGCGTGTGGGGTCCGGCAGCGTATATTATGTTATACATCGTGCGGCCTTTGCTGCTGTTTCCCGGCCTTATATTAAACGTGGCGGCAGGAATCCTGTTTCCACCGTCAATCGGGATCCCTTGTCTCACGGCAGGCGGGTTAGGCAGCGCGGTACTGCTGTTTTATATGGCCCGTACGGGTATAGGCAGTGAATTTTTGGATTTGCACGGCGGCAAGTGGGGTGGCCGTATTCATTATTATCTTTCGGACAGTAATAAAAATTTCCAGCGCATGCTGTGGCTGCGTACGGTTCCATTATTCCCCTACGATGTAATCAGCCTGGTGGCGGGTTGTACAAAAATGCGTTTTATTACCTTTGCAGTTACTACACTGCTGGGCATCCTGCCGGGCGCGGTGGCCTTCAACGTGTTAGGGGATGCCCTCGGGGGAAATACCGGTTTTGTTTTTTCTGTGTGCCTTCTGGTTATTGCGTTCGGGATCCCGCTGGCCTTTTGGTATCTTGGCGGTGAAAGGAAAATATTAAAATCAACTGAACAGAAAGAAAAGTAGAGTTCTGATTTGCTGTATCTCTATATATATAAATTTCAGGTTATTGTGTTATGGGGGCGTAACATGCAAAACAATGTAGAAACGGAAATCAAATTATTAATTTCCAAAAAAAATGTAAAGACGCTGACAGCTTCTTCCCTGGTTGCCAAAAAGACAAAAAAAGGCAGTCACAAAACGGTGAAGCTGGTTAACATTTATTTTGATACCCGTGACCTTCTGCTGCAACAGGCGGGCATTGCGTACCGTGTGCGGCAGAACGGGAAGAAGTTTGAAGCGGCCGTCAAGCTGGGCCGGTCCGAGGCAGGGGGCCTTTCCGCCCGTCAGGAATACAACGTGGCCGTGAAAAATGCCAAACCGGATTTGTCTGTGTTTAATGACAGCGGTCTGCAGGTGGATTTTGATGCCATCCTGGGCACGGCTCAGATTGAAAAGCTGTTTACCGTGCGGGTGAAGCGGGAAATCCGTCTGCTTCAGATTACTAAGGAAACCGTGGTAGAGATGGCCATCGACCAGGGCTTCATTTCTGCCGGCGGAAAAAAGGAAACTATTGATGAGGTTGAACTGGAGTTAAAGGAAGGTTCTCTGGCTGACCTTTTGGCCTATACTGCAAAGATTGCTGCGGAAGTACCGGTGTTTACAGAGTCCCGGAGTAAATATGCCCGGGGCCTGGCTCTTCTTGATAAGCTGGAGCCGGAGGGGACGAGTCCGCTGTTGGAAATTGACTGGGGGAAAGATTATTGCGAAGAATATAAAAAACAGTTTTACCAGTATGGCACGGCAGTCATGGAAGAACAGAACGTGTTTGCGGACTGCGGCAAGCTTCAGACCGAAGCGGACCGTATCTTCCTGCCTTATTTTGAACGGATGCAGGAAGCTTTGTACTGGCTGCAGCCGGTGATGGACGGAAGCGCAGGGATGCAGGCTAATCTCCAGGGGGCGCTGCGCCCCTTGTGCAGACTGCGTGATACCAGGGCTCTGCTGCGACGCTGGCAATCTCTGTTCAAGCTGGCTGACGGACGTATCGGTGCTGACAAGGTTACGCGCATTTTGGAAAACCGCGTGGAAAACATTGGAGATGAGATTCAGCTGCAGGTGGAACGGGGAACTTATTCAGGCATAGTCTTTTCCCTGTGGGCGGCTATGGAAAGCGCCGGCTGGAAGGCGGAAGAATATCTGCAGGCAGGGCAGCTGTTGCAGGTGCGTGTGAAAGATATCCTGGATAAAATTGAAGACGCAATGTACAGGGAAAGAGAAACAGAAAAGACCGGCGCTATGGCAGTTGGTAATCATGTACAGGAGAAAAAGGGAAGAAAGATTCCGCTGAAAGAGCCCGGCTATGTAACCGTGACCCGTCTGGGCAAAGAATTTCATTATCTGGCGGCAGCCAATGAAATCAGCAAACTCTCTGACCTGAGCAAAGAAAGCAGAAAGAAGCTGGAGAAACTGGGGGAAGCCATAGAGGAACTCGTTACCGTCAACAGCCTTGGACAGTCCGTTCCGGCAGAACTGCTGAAGGCCAATACGGTGCTGGCAGCGCGGCAGGGCGGCTATCTTCTGGGCGATCTGGCTGCGGAACAGTTAACGGCACGTAAAGCCGTGAACAAAGCTTTTGCGAAGTGGTTGAAGACGGTTAAAATGTAGTTTGTGAACAATTTGCAAAAAGTAAACAAAAAAGAAAAAAACATTTGACTTTTTGACTTTATATATTATAATGATACTAGGCAAATGAAAAGAGCCCCCGGTATCGGGAGC
>JAEEGF011863362.1_pt1 | contig 13210 bp, 8 predicted proteins | sample 9134171 | NCBI WGS metagenome assembly JAEEGF01 (sample SAMN16246542, study PRJNA631951) | gut metagenome | biome: gut microbiome; feature: rumen; material: AP-attached | host: Bos | place: Iran: Karaj | collected 2018-10
AAGGCTGAGCAGATTCGTCAGAGCATGAAGAGCATACAGGAGCGTATGCAGCACAACCGCGAACTTATTGCACGTCTGCAGCAGCAGGTACGTGAGGGCAGCAACCGTTCTTCTGAGCTGAAGCGCACTATAGAGGAGTTTACAAAGCAGCTTGAGGAAAAGAACAACGAACTTCAGCAGCTGCGTGCAGAACTTGAGCAGAAGGATATCCATATTGCAGAGCTTGACCAGACCGTAAATACGCTTAATGCAAGCGTAAACGAACTGAAGGAAGATCAGGCAAAGAAGGCTGAGACTATCAGCGCACAGGATAAGGAACTTCACACCGCTTGGTACGTATTCGGTACAAAGAAGGAACTGAAGAACAATAAGATATATGAGAGCGGCAAGGTGCTGCAGTCTGGTTTCAACAAGAATTATTTCACAAAGGTAGATATTCGTGTTGACAAGGAGATCAAGCTGTACTCAAAGTCAGCAAAGATCCTTACCAACCACCCTGCAAGCAGTTATACTTTGCAGCCAGACGCTCAGAAGCAGTACGTGCTCCGTATTACCAATCCTGAGCAGTTCTGGGGTGGTAGCAAGTATCTCGTAGTGCTGATCAAGTAAATCCGCTATCCTGACAAACACAACCCACATTATATATGTATATATTCCTTTGCCTCATATTCATCACTACGCTGATGTTGGGCATTAAATTCATACCAAAAGTAGTGGAGCTCTCACATGAGCTCCACTTCTATGATATGCCTGACAGTCGCAAGGTGCATAAGTTTCCCATACCACGTCTTGGCGGTGTAGCATTCCTGCCTATAGTTGTGGTAGCCGTCACTGCCATGATTGTGATACTGCTACGCCTCAACTTCGATACGGCGAAGCTATGGCAGGGAACCGCTGTGCAGACCTTCGTGGCATATTTGTGCGGAGTGATGTTGTTGTATGCAATAGGACTATACGATGATATCCATGGCGTGGGCTATCGCACTAAGTTCGTGGTACAGATAATATCGGCTTCCATACTGTGCGTCAGCGGACTGTGGGTGTCAAACCTTCAATATGTGATGTGGATACGTGAGATTCCCTTCTGGATAGGAATGCCTGTAACGGTGCTCTTCACGGTGTATGTTACCAATGCCATAAACCTCATCGACGGTATCGACGGCCTGGCATCCGGCTTGTCTATCGTATCGCTCGTAGTAATAGCAGTGCTTAATATCACTACTGGTGACACTGTGTGGGCAATGCTCGCCATAGCATATATAGGAGTGTTGTGTGCATTCTTCTATTATAATGTATATAGCCGCAAGTTCAAGACTTTTATGGGCGATGCTGGCAGTCTTACGCTTGGCTTCACTATCTCGTTCATGATACTCCACTTCTGGCAGCTCACCCCTGTCTGGAATCCACATTTCCACAATGTAGGCATCGTGGCAATGAGTACTATCATCATTCCTATGTTCGATGTGGTTAGGGTGATGATGAGTCGTATACGCGACGGTCGTAATCCATTCTTGCCAGACAAGAACCATATACACCATAAACTGTTGCGTACTGGTATGAGTGCCCATCTAACCATGCTCGTGCTATTGCTGGTGTCGTTTGTGTTTATCGTCATCAACTATTTCATGGCCTCATACGTGTCACAGACGTTGATGATTGTGGTGGATGTCCTTCTGTTCGTGTTGATGCATGTAGTAATAAACTATTTCATAGCCAAGAACGAGCAGGATAAGGATGAATATCGCAGAGAAATGGAAGTCGAAGAATGATTTAATGGGTATATATTATCGATGATATATACATGATGGATATATATTATCGACTTACGATAGCTTGTTATAAAAAAGTTATAAAGAAAAGTATGATTACGCTGTAATGGCGTAATCATACTTTTCTTTTATTTAGGTACCTTGTTTTAAATTTATTAATGCGAATGTCTGATTGCAAAAAAATGTTATTAATTGTTTGCGCGTTAAATATATTTTATTTATCTTTGCATCAGATTGTTCCTGATTAGAGACAGGACGCTTGTTAATTAGAACCGCAAAAAGAAGAAACTGAAAACAGAATCAGGCTCGCCAAGACAGTTTTATTTTTATATAGTATTAACTAAATCTGTAATATCATGAAGAAAATTGTTATGATGGCAGTAGCCGCCTTAATGGCTACAACGGCAAATGCTCAGTTTGAGAAGGGTACATGGTCATTACAACCCTACGCGGGTGGAGTTATTTCATCAGTCACGAATGTAGAGCCATTGAGCATCGGCAACGGACAGAATTTGGAAAAGAAGATGACTGTGGGTTGTATCTTCGGCGGAGAAGCGGAGTATCAGATCTCGGAGAAATTCAGTGCTGCTGCTGGTGTGAACTACACAACACAGGGTTGTGCGTGGGAAGATATGGAATACTGGGACGGACCTGTCAGGGTGAAGATAAAAGACCAGAATGATATCTTGGGCTACGTCAAGATTCCAATAGTGGCTAACTATTACATCTTTAAGGGTTTTGCCGTAAAGGCAGGTGTACAGCTCGGCTTTTTGGTTACCTCTAAATTCTTTGCACGTGGAGAAACCAGTATGGATGTCTTTGATGAAGGAGTCATGAGAGATGTAAACCTATACGGCACTGTTGACATGACGGATTTGTACCAGAAGTTTGACTTCTCTATTCCTGTTGGTGTCTCTTACCAGTTCAAGGTGCCTATTGTGATAGACGCCCGTTATCAGATAGGTCTGACAAGACTGAATAAAGAGACTATCCCTGGTGTAAAGAACTGTAAGAATAGCGTATTCACTCTGACTGTAGGTTATAAGTTCGGACTATAAAAACAAAATCGTTTACAAATGAATAACTGGAAGTTTTCTGACTTCCAGTTATTCATTTGAGTACTTGCTTAATCTCTGAAGGCTTAAAGGTGAGATGTGATTAGTTAGCAAAATAATGTTTTTTTTCTTTGCATGTTAGATGTTTTGCTCCCTGTCAGCCTGATCTCCTCCTTTCTTTTCTATTTGCTATTCCTCGCCAGGTATATGCCTATGCCTATTAACAGTATGATGAAGGCGATGGAAAGTACCCATTTGAAAACCTCTTCTTGCAGGTATTTCAGATGGAACCATCCATAGTTGAAGGCAAAGAGTGCAACTCCGCCGGCAAGCGCGGTACCCAAGGCTTGTCTGGTTCCGCGTGAGTTCGTTTTCCAAGTTTGTTTGCGAATGACATCCCCACCTACGATGCATAGAGGTGTGAGGGCTATGATGAGTGAGGCAATCATAATACTTATATTCTTGGTTTGCCTTTCTTTCTTCTGTTCTTCCGACTTGTGTATTATCTGCTCGACCTTCTCTGTCATTTCGCGGTGCTTCCCGTCTTTGTCATACATGCCGTACATGTCCTCAGGTGATGCGACTACCTGAAGGCTGGCGAGAAAGAAAAATAGTGTAATAAGTGTTTTCATTGTTTCGATAGTTTTGGTTGTGGGTGATACTTATGCCATATACGGTGAGCCTCTTCTTCTGTATGGTACCAATTGCCTACTCGCATGAAACCTTGTCCTACGACGGCATAGCCTCTCGACTTGTCTTTTAGCAGGTAATAAGAGCCTTCGTCGTCACAAGCCTTGATGTCTTCAAAAGCCTTGATACCGTCAAGTACGACAGGTTCACCTCGCCAATTACACAGACTGAACATATTGTCTCTGTAGTTGCTTACTATAAGCGCGTCATCATACATCGTGATATGCTTGCCCTTGACCAGCGCTTTTCCGTCTTCATTGTATAATGTGACATCATCGTGATTAGCGTCTATACCACGTAGAATAACTTGTTTCCCATCAACAGCAGTGTTGAGAACATTGACATTCCTGCCACTCGTAATCAGTTTGCCGGCAGAGTTGTAGAAATGTTGGTCTGTGCCCTCATATTCGCGAACGATGAACGTTCCCTGTCCGTCGTAATGTACGTCAACTGTTTGATATTTCTTGTCGGCAATGATGTTCGTATGGTTATTCAGTTCCCCCTCGGCAGGCGCATATTTTCCGTCAGGTTGTTTCAGAAGAACATACCAAACGTACCTGCCGTTGTCTTGGTGGGATGCAAGGATGACGGAACTGCCGTCATGATTGAAGAGCTCATAGTCGAAGTGAGTAAACTCGTTGTCAAAGTGGCCGGTGCCATTGTCGTAAAGAAAGCCATTAGCCCATTTTTCATCTATCTCGCCCCATTCATGTTTCCCAGCCAGGGGCTGAGGCTTGTCAAAGCGACGGTTGGTCTCGTTAATACTCGAGAATGCAGGGAGATTCTTTACTGCCGGAGATTGTATCAGTGGCTCTGACACCATAGGGCGTTCAGGGACAGGCGTGTAGTCCTTCAGTTTTGTTGAAGGAGCATTAGGTCTCTGTCCTGCCTTTGGCTTGTAATTCTTGCAGGTTGACTTATGGAGCCATGGATTATTGGCAAACTCCTTGGAAGCCTCATTTACATTGTATGCCATGACACTTGCCTTGCAGATGTTGCACTCATAAGAAAATTTTTTGCGTTTGGCAGATGTTGTCGTGATGGGCTTTGAAGACGTGGCATCAAGCTTGGATGTTGACGAACTCGTTGATGAACTCGTTGGCGAACTCGGTGACGAACTGCTTGAAGACGAGGATTCTTCTTCGTTTGCTGGTTTAGAATAATATGGGCAACTGCTCTTGTGCGCCTCGCCAGTCGTCAGGTTAACATCGCAATAGGCACAATGTGGGGCGCTTACGGAGAACTGTGCATGGCTAACCATAGTTATCAGTCCGAGCAGTGTTGTCAGGCATAGTCGTTTCATAATTATGTACACCTATTTAATGATAAGGGTTTTTAGTAAGGAAAAAACATAGCTCCGGGAGCATCGGGATTCTTTATGCGCTTGACAAGAATCTCGCCGCTGTGCATGGGGTAGCCCAATTTCGGTGTGCACCCTACGGCAAGGATTAGCGTCTTGAGGTTGTCGCTCTGTATGTGGACATAATTCAGTTTCCAGTTCTTGGACAAGTCCACCGTGTCCAGTTTGCTTTCGCCCAGCCATACCTTCTCCAGGTTGGGAAAGAGAGCAAGGTCTTCGTAGGTGCTGACCACGAACATGTCTGTGCGGTACTGCGTAAGATTCAGTGATTTGATGGAGTCAGCCTCTGCTTTCGAGATGTGCCCGTCGTTGTCAGTGTCGCCATTGATGAGGGCCCGTCGCTCTATATTGCGGTCAGCGAAGGTGAGCGTCTGGGCTTTTGCACTGAAGGCAAAGAAAAGACACGCGGTGATAATCGCGAATACCAAAACTACTATCCATCCGTTTTTGCTTGGACTTGTTTCCTGCTCCATTTCTCTTACTATGCGAAACTGTTCTAGTTCCTGATCTATGCGAAGTTGCTCCAATTGCTGTTGTTGTATTTCTTGTTGTTGTTCCATGCTGATAGATTTAGTTATAGTTCATGCCACAAAGGTAAGATATATTTCTGGATTCTCCAAGTTTTTTTATAAAAAAGTTTTAGCATTCTTAAATCCGCAGTTCAGTCCTTTGCACAATTCAAAATATAAAAAGGTACGAATGTGCTCCAATCTACGAGCATTTGTAAGAAAAAGCCAGCCGCACCGTTTGATGGTGTGACTGGCTTTTATGCTTTTTCTATGCTCCCATGGAGCAGAAGTCATAGAGAATCATCAGGATAATCTTTGGAGCCTGTCGGCTCAGAAATATTTCCGGCTCATAGAGCCTGAGATTATCAAAAAGATTCTTAATGGATTTCTGCCCGTAAGGGCAAATAACCACAGATGGAGCTGATTTTGACTGTACAATAACACCAATACTTGAGTATACATAACAAACGTCATAACCAAGGAAATAGTATTCAAAGAAAAAAGAGATCTCAGTCAGAAAGGTCCTAACCTTGCCTGACTGAGATTCTTTTAATGTATTTTACCATCCATTTTTCTTGCGTTCATATTGAAAGAGCAAGAAAATAGGGATTATAACCAATATGTACATTCCTATGAATAAATAGAATGCTTTTCGCTGTTCTTTTTGCGACTTCTTGCGATATTCCTTTACCGCACGTTGACATCTTTCATCACGAAAAATCATAAGAAACGATAGGATGCCAAACACAGCTGCAAAGATAATCAGATTCCCACCTTTAAAAGGATACGGCAATACATTTCTTTCAAATATGAGAAATGGTATTATTGCTAAGTCTATCCAAAAGCCACAGGCCATTGGACCAAATAGCCAGCCCGTCTGGAAATGGCCGAAATTGCATACATCCTCATCAAAAAACTTTCTATTATACATAAAAGAATCCTCAATATGCTGTTCATAAGATTTGTTCTTTTTGGTTTCTACGAACTCCCTAAAAACAGATATTTTTCCAAATAACATTAAAATAGCTTTAAGCGGCTTATAAACAATATATTCAGCGGAGTGATTTATAAGAATATACATATAATATCCTCCAAAATATAGTTTTTCAAAAAAATCATTCATTATTTATTCTCCTTAGAAAATTACATCAAATAAATAACCTGACACAGCTCCTCCTATCTCACTGCCAGCATAGGTTCCAATCATTCCTCCTGCCATTCCACCAGCGACGGTACCAAAGCCTTCACATACCAGAGTTCCTGCACTACTACCAACTAACGCTCCATAATGGCAACCTACCATTCCTCCGGCAACTCTTCCCGTCGCAATAGTAGTAGCACGCCAGAATTCACGACTTCCAACACCATATCGATAATAAGCACCTACTACATCAGGCAGCTCCGATACAAAACTCAACCCAATACCGAGACCTTGCGCATGAGGAATCTTAGGTATAGCCTTAGTTTTCACATGTTGGTTTCCGTAGAACAACTTTCCGTTTGATTTCCTGAAACGGAACTTTCCATTAGAATCTATTCGCGCATTTTTCGAAACATGGTCATAAGCTCCTATCGCATATGCCATATTTCCTGCCGCACCTGCTGCAGGTTCCAAAGCCTCCTTTGCGCGCATCCAAAACGGTTTTCTTCCATTGCAGACAGCTTCTGGTAACTCGCCGCCATCAATCTGGTGTAGGTTATCGTTCATCATTCCGATGCTTAACCCAATCATAGCACCATCGAAGAAATCTCCTCCTAAAGCCCATGAGGTGAGACCACCTGCTAATGTCGTTGCTCCCACTACTCCACAAGCATTAAAATGTGCGCTCTGCGCCCCATATCCAGCAAAAGAAGCAATTGCTCCCGTAGCAAAGCCAATGCCAAAATTCTCTCCATTCAGTGCGTTTTGTACTCCTCCTGACAAACCATGAGCGCCAGCCTTAAGAAGTGCATTGCCTAAGGTTCTGGAAGCACCATCAAACGCACTTCCTATGCCGTATGACATTGCCGCTGATAATATGCCTTTTCCTACTGCTGCCCATCCGTTATCACCACTTGCAAGGTTGCTGATGACATCAGGCACGACTGCAAACATTATACTTGCCAATAAGGCATCGTCAATTCCGAATATCTCTCCGCTCGGGTCAGTGTATTTCAGCGGATTGTTTATGCAGTACGAATACCTGTTGAAACTCTGTGAGTTCTCCGGCAACTGCACGTAATTGTCTGGCGAAAGGAAACGACCTATTGCCGGGTCATAGACCCTTCCGTCCATGTGGATGAGTCCCGAACGGAACAGCATCTCGTGGCCTGTGTAGCCATGGTGCAGGTCTATCTCGTCAAGCGTCACCGTCTGCTTTCCCCATGCATCGTAGCTCGCTTCGAATACCTTGTGCTGAGACTTGTCATATACGGCTATGATACTTCCGAGATGGTCCGTCACCGCCTGATAGTAGCTGAGCGTGGCGGGATGCTCAATCCAGCTGTACTCGCTGCCGTCGTCGTCATTGCTGTCCCTTATTACTATAACGTCGTTATCAAGGAAATAGTATTCGCGGAAGTGAAAATCTTTCATCACACACTCATAATTCCCCCAATAGGTGACGTCAATATCCCAATAATTATTCTCCGGATCATCAGGGTCCATGACGTTGCTCCTCCACTTGTCATCATCCGGTCCGTAAGTGAAAGACTGAAATTTAGTATTGTTACATGAAATGACACGGCCCAGCTTTCCGTTCGGGTCAAAGCTCGTCCCGACTACATCGTTCGATATCGTCCCGTTCGCATTATCCACCTCACATACGGCATGTGGTCTGTCTGCCGGGTTATAAGTATAATCGCCAATGTCTGATCTGCTCTGGATATTTCCGTTGTTTGCATATGTAATCGCAAGCGGGTTAATTCCGTCAACCTCAACAAGTCTGTCCAACTCATCATAAGTGAAGTTTTCTGTCACACCGTTTATTGTCCTGCTGGTCAGGTTGCCAGTTAGCTTATCCCATGTATAGTATATATCATCCTTTATTCCGTTTTTCTTGTAGTATTGACGTGTGGGATATCCATCATTGTCATAGGTCGTGTATCTCCATCCGAAAGTCGTTGAATATGTAATGTCGTTCATTCCCGTCTTGTTGGCAGAAACTGTTGACATACTCCATAGGGATTTACCGTCACAAGATGCTCCTTTTTTATAACCGTAAACGTCATACTTGTAATCAACAGTCAAGCCCTTGTAATAGTGTATCGTGGGATACGTGACGCTTTCCAATTGTCCGAGAGCATTATATTTGTAGCTTCTGCACAGGTCATGCTTATGTCCACAGTGACAGAACGTATTCGGACGTGTCTCTTTTACTACGCGGCCGTAGTTGTCATATTCATACTTTATATTACCACCATTGCTGTTCTTTTCAATGACACGTCCCTTTGCATTGCCGCTGGTGCCGTAGGTGTAGGTGGTGGTGTTCGTTTCTTTGTAGCCCCACTTGTCAGCAACTCCTTCGCGCTTTCTCTGCGTCACCCTGCCGAGAGCGTCGTATGTGTACGTGGTCTTTACACCCCTGCCGTCGGTCTCGCTGCTCACCTGGCCGTTCTTGCCGTAGGTGGTGGTGACGGTTCCTGCATCGGGGTCAACGAGCTTGGTGCGACGGTTGAATTCGTCATACTCCATATATACAGTCGCATTGCCCGAAGTGATTTCCATAGGCTCGCCACTGCTGTAGTATTTATATTTCACCTTTCCGCCGATTGGGTCAGTGACTTGCAATAGGTCTCCGAAAACATTGTATGTCTTTGTCACCGTGCGGCCCTTAGCATCAGTGGTACTGACGGTGTTCTTGCCATATTCATAGGTACATCCGGCACCTGAGCTGTACTGGTCGCTGATGACCCTGCCTCTTGCATCATATTGAAATGACTCTGTTGACGTACGTTGTCCATATTTGTTTGTAACGGTTGCCACCTGCCCCTTGTCGTTATAGGCAGTCATTTTGATTATGCTGATGCCTTTCGCTCCGACCATCTCGGTCTTGATCTCACGTCCCCGGCTGTCATACGTTTTCCTTACCCACGGAGCAGCAGAATGGCTTTCTTCCGTAAACCAGCTGCCTGTATTACTATCATCCTCCCATTCCGTGTAATAGAATGTTTCCGTCCCGTCAGGATAGACGGTATGTTTACGCCTGCCCCATGTATCATACTCATGCATAGTGGTAAGCGGATTAGAAGCATTCGTCTCGTCAGTCTCCATCAGCACGTTGCCGAACACGTCGTACGTGTAGCTCGTAGTCGCTGACTCCGGCACGGTGTATGTCTTTACTACAAAACGGCCTGATGTGTCGTACTCGTAATACTTATAGCCTGTACTCTCGTCGTTGCCGTGGAAGGTCTCGCTTGTCACGTTGCCCCAGCGGTCGTAGGTGTAGTCAGTCTCTATACTGCCGCCATCCTCAAAGTCCCATTTGGCATCGTCGAGCTTCATTCCCGTAATGACCTTGCGGGTCATGTTCGCCTGACTGTCATAGGTATAATCCTCATAGTATATCGACGAGTTGCCATCCTCTTCGCGGAACATCTCCACATCCTTGTGACGTGGAACCCAGGCCCCGTTGATCCGTTCATATTCTGGGAACTGCTCTGTTTTTAACATCGTACCCCAGGTGCCGTCACCATCCATCTTTTGTGTCTCTGCGGGCATGCCGGAATCTGAATCGGGATACATCTGCTCATATTTCTGATTGCCGTCATAGTCCGTATATACGTTTGCGGAGTTGTATGACACACCCTGGTTTCTTATGACGTACTCAGAACGTATCGATGATTCCTCACCCGTGGAGAGGATGGTGTTAGTCAGTGTACTCTCTGTAGGCAGCCAGTACTTAGTATCCCACTTCGTAACTTCTTTTGTCTCCGTCACTCCGTGGATATTGTCGGTTTTTGTGGTCGTCCCGAATCCCATCATGCCGCGTCCTGCAATGTGCAGTCTGAGGTCCCTGTATCCATAGCTGACGTCTGTGCCAGCGGATTTGATGGATGACACGAGGGCTATGGGCAGGGTGTAGCGGTTGATGGGGTATGAGTCAACTGTCGGTTTAGTATGCATTGTCCACTTGCCGTCCACATATATCATCAGACCGTCTTTCCACTCTCCCTTTTCACTTTGCGAATAGACGTCCTTTCGTGTCGCATAGGCATAGGACAGTGAGGTGGTATTTCCGAAACCATCCTTCAGGGATGTCAGACGGCCGACAGAGGCATCTGCCGTTCCTGCCTTGTAGATATGCATAGTGCCCTCATCATCAATCGAATTGCTCGCATCCAGCAAGAAGCCCATGCTTGCGAACTCTATCTTTCCGTCACCGTCAAGGTCTGACGCAACAATGTGGCTTTCGGCAGACTGGTCTTCTCCGTTGAACTCAAATGCTCGGGTAAGCTCAAGGCCGTTGCCTGTAGAGTGTAGCCAGCGGACAAGAGTCTTGTTGTATCTGTAATATGATTCTTCCCAGATGGCACCGTGATGGAAATCATACATCGCCTTTGATATCACCACGTCGGATTTTCCGTCGTTGTCAAAATCCGTCACAATGACAGAGAATCTGTTGTTATCCTTGTCTGTACCAGAATCATCATAGACTCCCCAATTATCTGCAAAGGTCTGTTTGCGGAAAGTACCGTCGCCATTATAGTATGCAATAGAAAATTGTCTTGTGTCACTGTCATGGCAGAAGAAGTCCACGAGTCCGTCACCGTCGAAGTCGCCCTGCTCCATGCGCCAGTAATCCTTTACGGCGTTTCCTTCATAACGATTGTCTGACGTGAACACATTTAGGATGTCCTGCCCCTCAATATAACCATTATTGTAATATATGGCATAGCCGCTCTCGCATGCGAAGAAAAGGTCGGGAAGTCCGTCGCCATTGTAGTCACCTGTGAATATGCGCTTTGGATTAGAAGGTAACATGATGTCTTTTTCCCTGTAGTCCTCTTGTGGTGCGTCATCTTCGTTTACTTCCTTGCATGAAAGCAAAGTCATGCGGTAATTTCCTGCATCACCGGTCTTCTCAACTCCTATCAGGTCGTCCCTGCCATCACCGTTGATATCAAGACTCGCCCTGCACATGGCCTCGTCAGCACGGTTGACAGTAATACGGGAAGATAACATCTGGGAGCCATAGCTTCCTTTTACGACATCCTTGCCGAATAGGAAATACAGGTCCTCGTATTTACTTCCGTCTAAATTCGTATATGCAGGGAATACCAAGTCATTGTATCCGTCTCCGTCGTGATCCAATACCGATGTGGACCCCATAGCGTATTTAATGAATGGTTTATACAACTTTGCTTCATCCTCGTTGTCTGTCCATATATGACCAGGCATTTGGTATCTCTGCGGAGATTTGTAATGTATATTCCCTATTTCATCAACATACGCTACGTATACGTATACAAATGTGTATGGAGTCCAGCCCAACGCCTCAGAACCGCACTTTCCTCCACATAGTCTTACAAGATCAGCTATTCCGTCACCGTTCAGATCTACCGTTACGTAACCGTTTTCTCCCTCATCCACTCCAAAGGCATCATTTAATTTAGTCTGGAAACCTGTCACGTCGGTGTGTGTGACTTCCACCGACGAACTTGTGTTCCACGTCAGTTCCGTTGGATTCAGGCTCTCGCCTGCACCGTTGCTCTCGGTTATCGTGGTAAGGCGCGAGAACTTGTCGCCGGCTGTCTCGTCGTACGTGAAGTCATACTTTCGGTGAGTCTGTCCGTTGATGCTTGTGGTGACGGATGACAGCAGTTTGTTGCGCATGCCCTGCTGACTGCCGATGCGGTACGTCCGCACGTTTGCGCCTGCCATAGCTCTGTATGAAAACTCCACCTTGGCGGTAAGTCCGCGCTCAGTGCCGTATGTTATTGTCTGCGGACTGACGCAGAGGTTTTCATTTACGTATGCATAGCTGATACTCTCGCCATATCGGTTAACCGCCTGGCTGACGTACCATGCTGCGGTACGGGTGGCACCGGCCTTGGGTACCTGCAGTCGTGAATTGTTGCCGCTGCCGTAGGTGAACACCGTACCGTCGGTGGCTGTAACCTCAAAGTATGCCGTACCAGAGTTGATGTCTCCGTGCAGCGTAACCTTTGTATATGGGTCACCCTCTGGGGCATACAAAGTTCCGTCCTCGCCGTCTTCGCCTTCCTGTAATATTAGACGCTTGCCGTCAAGGTAGAAGTTTGAATCCTTGTCATAGTTGGCACCCCTTACCTTGCCGTTGTGGAACATGTCCCTGCCGCCGCTGGTGATGACTGATATGCCTGTCACGTCGATGCCGTAGCCTGCCAGTCCGTAGCCTGAGGACTGCGAGCTGTATGCAAGGCCTATCTTGGGTGTCATGCGTCCGCCGTTGGGGGCGTCGAACGTCACGCTGTAAACCGCCGCACCCATGTCGTTGACTGTCAGTGCACCGTTTATGCTGCCCACGGCGTTCTGGGCTTTGGTGAATGTGGGGTGAGTAAAGAATGTTATGAGTAGGAAGGTGAGTGTCCTGAGCAACTGACTTATCTTACTGCAATTCTCCATGTCTTCGTCCTCCTTCCTGTCTTTACGGTCAGTATATATATTCCTGATGGTTGGTCGCCGAGGCTTACCCGAGAGGTCTGCGTGGCAGAGTGTGTCTCACATACCAGCCTGCCGTCGCTGGCATGCACGATGACGGTAGCTTCGCCGGTCCAGTCGGCATCACTGACGTTCACCGTCACGTCGTCGTCGTTTGCTGAGATGCTGATGCCGTCACCATGAGCATTCACTCCGTCAATGGCGGT
>JAEEGF011903930.1_pt1 | contig 13210 bp, 10 predicted proteins | sample 9134171 | NCBI WGS metagenome assembly JAEEGF01 (sample SAMN16246542, study PRJNA631951) | gut metagenome | biome: gut microbiome; feature: rumen; material: AP-attached | host: Bos | place: Iran: Karaj | collected 2018-10
CGGTAGTATGTGCATTCAGTGCATCATTATCTATACCATATTGATGTGGATTGGTGGTGCTTCGCAGTCTACGGCAGGCGGTATCAAGGTGAATACCTTTGCTGTTAGCCTGCTTAATATCCGCGCCGTCATACGGGGTTCTGATCGAGTGGAGTTTGCGGGTCGCGAACTGTCGCTCGACTCTTTGCGCAGGGCCAATGTGGCAGTCTTTGTCAGCATTGGCATATTGACGCTCTTCGTCTTTATGATGACGGTTCTTGAACCACATTTGCCACTCAAGGCGATTATCTTTGAGTGTGTATCGGCTTTCGGCACCGTAGGTTCCTCCCTTGGTATTACTGCCCAGTTGGGTGATGCTGCCAAGTTACTTCTCGTAGTGTTGATGTTCCTTGGGCGTGTCGGCTTGGTTACATTGGCCCAAGGCATACTACATCAGTATAAAAATCAGAATTATCAATTGCCAAAAGACAGTATTATCATATCATGAAGTGTATCATTATTGGTTTAGGAACTTACGGCAAGGTGCTTGCTGTCGAATTTACGGAGTACGGTCACGAGGTCATTGGTGCCGATAACGATGCCAGTCGTGTGGAACGTGTGAAGGATAGTTGTGCCGCAGTGTTTCAGATTGATGCCTGCGACGAGTTGGCGCTATCGGTATTACCGCTGAAGAAGGTGGATGTGGTAATAGTGGCCATTGGCCGTAATCTGGGTGCCTCTGTGCGTGTGGTGGCCTTGCTGAAGAAGTTAGGTGTGAAACATATCTATGCCCGTGCCAATGACTATGTGCATAGGAACATCTTGCAGGCTTTCGATATCGACCGGGTGCTCATCCCCGAAGAGCGGGCTGCTCACGACCTGGTGCGCCAGATGGAATTGGGCGTGAAGACCTCTTTGTTCCGTGTCGATGGGAAATATTGTGTCTTCATGTTCAGTATCCCTGAATCATTCGTTGGTCAGCAGGTCAATGACTTGCATCTCTACGATGAGTTTGGACTGAAGATTATCGCGGTCAAGCAGGCGGGGAAGACCATCAACGGCATTGGTATCGCCTATAATGAGGCGGCAGTGGCCCAGGTCGTGGAGGGGGGACTTGTCTTGCAGGCCGATGATGAACTCGTGTGCTACGGCAAAGAGTCAGACTTCAGGAAATTCTGCAGGATGCTATAGGCATAACACGAAATATCCCTCAGGCTGTGATCGACCTGAGGGATTTTAAATTGTGTAGGGACACCCGGGCTCGAACCGGGGACCTCTGCAATGTGACTGCAGCGCTCTAAACCAACTGGGCTATGCCCCTATGCTTTTTCTTAGCGGGTGCAAAAGTAATCATTATTTTCGAAATAACAAAAAAATAACTCTTTTTTCTGCTGAAAATAGTTAAAAACCGTGTAATCCGTGTAATCCGTAGCTTATTTTTAGTACCTTTGCAGTCAGATTTGCAAATTAAATTTTATTATGGCACAAGAAGATGTATTTAAGAAGATCGTGAGCCATTGCAAGGAGTACGGTTTCGTGTTCCCCAGCAGTGAGATTTACGATGGTTTAGGCGCTGTATATGACTACGGTCAGAACGGCGTGGAGTTGAAGAATAATATCAAGCAGTACTGGTGGAAGGCAATGACGATGCTGCACGAGAACATCGTGGGTATCGACTCTGCCATCTTTATGCACCCGACGATATGGAAGGCATCTGGACATGTGGATGCCTTCAACGATCCCCTTATCGACAACCGCGACTCAAAGAAGCGCTATCGCGCCGATGTGCTCATCGAGGACCAGATTGCTAAGTATGATGAGAAGATTCAGAAAGAGGTCGAGAAGGCTCGTAAACGCTTTGGTGACTCTTTCGATGAGGCGAAATATCTGGAGACCAGCGAGCGTGTGAAGGAGACCAAGGAGAAGCGCGATGCTTTGCATGCCCGCTATGCTGCTGCTATGCAGGGGCCTGACCTCGACGAGCTGAAGCAGATTATCCTCGACGAGGAGATCGTGGATCCCATTAGTGGTACGAAGAACTGGACCGACGTGCGTCAGTTCAATCTGATGTTCTCTACTGAGATGGGCTCTACGGCAGACGGATCGATGAAAATCTACCTGCGTCCTGAGACTGCTCAGGGTATCTTCGTGAACTACCTGAACGTACAAAAGACCGGTCGTATGAAGATTCCTTTCGGTATTGCGCAGATCGGTAAGGCTTTCCGTAACGAGATTGTGGCTCGTCAGTTCATCTTCCGTATGAGGGAGTTCGAACAGATGGAGATGCAGTTCTTCGTACAGCCAGGTACAGAGTTGGAGTGGTTCCCCAAGTGGAAGGAGACGCGTATGAAGTGGCATCAGGCTCTGGGCTTCGGTGCAGAGAACTATCGTTTCCACGACCACGACAAGTTGGCTCACTATGCTAATGCTGCTACCGATATCGAGTTCAAGATGCCGTTCGGCTTCAAGGAGGTAGAGGGTATCCACTCTCGTACTAACTTCGACCTCTCGCAGCATGAGAAGTACTCTGGCAAGTCGATCAAGTACTTCGATCCTCAGACCAATGAGAGCTACACGCCGTATGTCATCGAGACCTCTATCGGTGTCGATCGTATGTTCCTTTCTATCATGTGTCATGCTTTTGAGGAGGAGAAACTGGAGAATGGCGAGACCCGCGTGGTGTTGAAGTTGCCTGCAGCCCTGGCTCCTGTGAAGTGTGCCGTTATGCCGTTGGTTAAGAAAGACGGCCTGCCCGAGAAGGCTCGCGAGATCATCGACCAGCTGAAGTTCCACTTCAACTGCCAGTATGACGAGAAGGACTCTATCGGCAAGCGCTATCGTCGTCAGGACGCTATTGGTACACCCTATTGCGTCACCGTCGATCACGATACGCTTACAGACGGTAAGGTGACACTTCGTTTCCGTGATACGATGGAGCAGGAGCGTGTGAATATCAGCGACCTCAACTCCATCATTGAGGACAAGGTGAGCATCGCTAGCCTGCTGAAGAAACTCCAGTAATGTTTATGGTAACGAAAAGACTATATCAGTTATCCGGCATACTCTGTCTGCTGTTGACGCTGTCGTTCTCGTTGTATTCGTGCAGTGAGGAGAGCGGCACAGAAGACGAGTATGCAGACTGGCAGACACGCAACGATGCTATCGTGAAGGTGTGGGCTAATGATCCCAGCCTGACCAGGATCAAGAGCTATACTGAAGATCCGACTACGGAGGGTGACCCTACCTATTATGTATATGTGAAGAAACTGGAGGAAACAGAAAACTTAGGAGCCCCGAGACCGCTCTTCACTGATACTGTTCGTGTGGCCTATCGTGGCAGACTCATCCCCTCTGCTTCCTATCCGAATGGCTATGTGTTTGACCAAAGCTTTATTGGTGATTTCAGTTGGAAGACGTCGGCTATGACGCAGTTGCGTTGTGGCAGTTTCATTGAGGGCTTCACCACGGCTCTGATGGATATGCGTGTCGGTGATCGCTGGCTCGTGTATATCCCCTATCAGATGGCATACGGCTCTGGTTCTTCGACAACCTATCCAGCCTACAGCAATATGATTTTTGAAATCGCACTCTTCGACTGCTGGCATCCGGGCGAGAAACGTCCGCCTTTAAAGTAGTGTTGAGTGCGGTTGGGTGATTTTTACTGACAAACACCGTGAATGGCTATGCAGAAGTACGCGGACTATATCAAGCGGATCGAGATTGACTCGCTTTGGAGCGGGAAGAAACACATTGTGTGGGAACTGAATCGTCAGGTGAACATCCTGAGCGGTAGTAACGGCCAGGGTAAGAGCACCATCCTGAATAAGGTGGTGAAGGGCCTTGTCGCTGGAGGCGAGTTCCCTTCCCATATGCTGAAAGGGGTGAAACTTGACGTGGAGCCTGAGGATGCAAAGTGGATACGCTATGACGTGATTCGCTCGCTGGACTCACCCGTGCTCGACCTCGATACTATGGCTCACGTGGATACACGCATTTCCTCTGCACTCGACTTCCAGCTCTACCACTTGCAACGGAAGTACCTCGACTATCAGGTGAATATCGGCAACCGCATCATTGCTGAACTACAATCGGGAAATACAGATGCTGCCCAACAACTCTCGATGCAGAAGAAACGTTTCCAGGATATCGTTGATGACCTGTTCTCGGAGACGGGCAAGAAGATCGTGCGGACAGAGAATGAGATACGCTTCTCGCAGATAGGCGAGACATTGGTGCCCTATCAGTTGTCGAGCGGTGAGAAGCAGATGCTGGCCATCTTACTGACAGTGCTCGTAGAGGACAATCAGTCCTACGTGCTCTTTATGGATGAGCCCGAAGTGAGCCTCCATATCGAGTGGCAGAAACGTCTCATTGACCTTTGTCTGGAACTAAATCCGAATGTGCAGATTATCCTGACAACGCATTCGCCGGCAGTGGTGATGAACGGCTGGGTGGATGCTGTGACGGAGGTCAGCGATATTACGTTGTCAGCGTGATGGCTGGGAGTGCGGCCTGAATAAGTGCAGGTTCATAAATGGATATGGCGAAAGGGAAGAATGGTGGCTCAAAAGGCTTGCAGAGCTATATCAATAGCCAGTATTTCGAGGCAGCCAACGCGCTGAAATCGAAACGGGCACGCCGGCGTATCGTAGCCTATGTGGAAAGCTACGATGATATCTATTTCTGGCGCACAGTACTCAGTGAGTTTGAGAACGACAAACGATACTTTGAGGTTATGCTTCCCTCTAAGACGGGCTTGTCGCGAGGAAAGAAATCGGTGTTGATGAATTTCCTGGAGGGAGAACCGTTAGGCAGGGATATGATTGCTTGTGTCGATGCCGACTTCGATTATCTTCTCCAGGGTGCTACTGCCCAGTCGCAGAAGGTGCTGGAAAGTCCCTATGTCTTTCATACCTATGTCTATGCTATAGAAAACTATCAGTGCTATGCCCCTTCGTTGCACAATGTCTGTGTGGCTGTGACATTAAACGACCACCGGATCTTTGACTTCCGTGACTACTTCAGTCGGTTCAGCGAGATCTTGTTCCCCCTTTTCGTCTGGTCTGTCATGCTTTACCGGAATGGCAACTATCCGAAATTCTCAATCACAGATTTCAACCGAGTCGCTGACCCAGGAGGTTTTACACCTGTCAATCCTGAACCCTCTCTGGAGAATATCAAGCGAAAGGTGCGTACCCGTATCGGTGAGTTGCAGCGCTTATTCCCAGACGCGAAAGAAGAGTATCTCCAGACGAAGGATGACGTGAAGGCTTTGGGCGTGACGCCGCAGACCACCTACCTTTATATGCAGGGGCATCATCTCTTCGACACTGTGGTGACGCCGATCTTGTCAAAGGTGTGTAACATACTTAGACAGGAGCGCCAGAACGAAATTTATCATGCCAAGGCTCACCTGACACAGAAACAAAACGAGATGACCTGCTACGAAAATTCGTTGCAGGATATCAAGGTCATGCTCAAAAAGAACAACGGCTATATGGTGTCAGAGCAGTTCCATCGTGTGCAGGAAGACGTCAGACGGTACTTGGACGACCAGCCGGAGCAATCAACTAAATAAAGGTCTCAAGGAACTTGATGGTACCCTCAACCTTCACCTCTTTGGTGGTGGCGGGCAGCAATAGGGTGTCGCCCATCTGGAATGATACCTCTTGGTCATCGCAACTGAGACGCCCATTACCTTTCACACCGATAAGGATGACGAAGGAGTCGAGATCGCTATAGTCGATTGTCATCGGTTCTGTGAGGTCATAGACCGAAGTCGTGAAATAGGGACACTCCACGAGTTCGATGCCTTCATTTACCTTGGGGGTGTAACCACATCGGTAGTTTGGAAGTACGGTATAGTCAATGCTTTCAGCAGCCAACTCAGTATGGAGTTCGCGATAGTTCCCGTTCTTGTCCTTACGCTTAAAGTCGTAGATGCGATAGGTAACGTCGGAGGTCTGCTGGATTTCAGCAACAAAACAGCCCGCACCAATGGCATGAATACGCCCCGCAGGGATGAAGAATACGTCACCCTCATGGACTTCGTAGCGAGCCAGGGCATCGGTGATGGTGTCGTTATCGACCATCGCCTTGTACTCTTCTGGCGTGATTTTCTGTTTCAGGCCGTTATAGAGTTGTGCGCCGGGAGTCGGTTCGAGCGCATACCACATCTCGGTCTTTCCGCGTGACTTACCCTGACGGTGGGCAATTTCGTCGTTCGGGTGAACTTGGATAGAGAGGTCCTGACGGGCGTCAATGAACTTGATCAGCAATGGAAACTCATTCCCGAAGCGAGAATAATTGTCTTTGCCCACGAGTTCATCTTTGTGTTCGCGTACGAGCTGGTTGAGTGATTTCCCCTTTTCAGGGCCGTTGGCAACGATGGTCTCGTTGTTTTCGACACCTGATATCTCCCAGCTCTCACCTACGTTTTCCATCTGTGTGTCCAGATGTTTGAAGGGGATAATCTTGTCACCTCCCCAGAGTGTCTGCTTCAGCAGCGGTTCAAATTTGTACATCGTTATATATAGTATAGTAGTTAATTTTCTTTCCAGAAGCTTCTGGTGAAGAGCACCAATACCGTCATAATCTCAAGACGTCCCATGAGCATGAGCACACAGAGAATCCATTTGATGGAATCGGCCATTCCCGACCACGTGATATTGGCACCGATGTCATTGGCTAGTGACGGTCCTACATTGCCGACACAACTGAGCGCAATGACGATGGCGTTGATGCTGTCGATGCCGGAGACTATCATGATAGAGGTAGTGATAAGCACCATCAGCACGACAAGTACGAAATAAGCAAAGAGAGCGATAAGCCTAGACTGAGGCACGTTCTGACCGTTGATTTTCACTGGCAGCACAGCATTCGGGTGGAGGCTCTGGCGGAAATTATTGCGTACGACCTTGAGCAGCATCACGCCGCGGATGCACTTGAAGCCACCGCTCGTACTGCCTGCACAGGCACCGAGGAGTGAGACGCTTCCTAAGATAATCCAGGTGAGATGGGGCCATTTTGCCACGTCGTCGCTATAGATGCCAGTAGTTGTGATAAAGCTGGCTATCTGGAAGAGCGCACTCCGGAAGGCAAATTCCAAGTCATATCCCTGTTGGATGATAAGCACGCCCATAACGCTAAGCGTGGCCAGTAGTACCATACTGATATAGAGCTTAAATTCGGAATCCCTGAAGAGGGTATTTAGCCGTACCTTAAAGATGCTGACATACAGTAAGGTGAAATTAATACCGGCCAGTAGTTCGAAGATAATGCAAATATAGTCAATCTGAGCTGAGTTAAACACGTTTGTCCCCTCGTTATGGATTGAGAATCCACCGGTAGCAGTGGTTGTCATCGAGTAGTTGACTGCCTCATACCAGTTCATGCCAGCTGCCCAGAACGAGAAACCGCACCCGAGTGTGAGGAAAAGATAGATCGACCAGATCCATTTGGCAGTTGTTGAGAGGCGTGGGTGCATCTTGGTCTTGATAGGACCTGTCGCTTCAGCCGCGAACACCTTCACGCTTCCTGCGACGAGTGAGGGCAGAATGGCGATGGTGAAGAAGACGATTCCCAGACCGCCAATCCATTGCATCAGCGAACGCCAGAAGAGAATGCCGTGTGGCAGGCACTCCACATCGTCGAGAATGGTGGCACCAGTGGTGGTAAATCCGGATATGGTCTCGAAGAAGGCATCTGTAAGGTTGCGGATGCTGCCGTGAATCAGGAAGGGGAACATCCCGAAGAAAGAGAAGATAACCCATACGGATGTCACGAGCAGGAAGGCATCGCGGCGGTTCAGGGTGTTTTCGGCGTGTCGGCCCATCATCAGAAAGAAGATGGCACTTGTGGTAGTCATCAGCATTGAAATCAGAAAAGCCATCTGGTCATCCTCACCGTAGCTTAATGCCATAATAGCGCACCACAACATGAAGAACGCCTCAATGAACAGGAGTGAACCGATGATCTTGCTGATGATACGGAAGTTTACCATATCGCATTCTTTTTGAAATACTTGTCAAGTGTTTGTAGTTTAGCTTCATGGCAGAACACCATGACGGCGTCGCCGGCCTCGATACGTGAGTTTCCATTGACGAGCATGCCTACGCCGTTGCGAACCAGACCGCCAATGGTAACTCCGAATGGCAGTCCCAGATCCTTCACAGCGCGTTTTGTCACACGGGAGTCAGGGGCAGCGGTAAACTCTGCGACCTCGGCATCGACAACCATCAGAGAGCGCAGGTTATCGACGTCGGCATCTAGCATCAGTTGGTAGATGTGGCTGGCGGCAATGGTCTTTTTGTTGATGATGGTACCGATGTCAAGACTTTCGGCCATGTTTACGTAGTCGAGGTTCTCGACAAGTGCCACCGTCTTGCGCACACCGAGTTTCTTGGCTGTTAGACAGGCCAGGATATTGGTCTCGGCATTGTCGGTAAGAGCCACAAAGGCTTGTGTGTTGCGGATGCCTTCCTCTTCCAACAGCCCGAGGTCGCGCCCATCACCGTGAATGATCATGGCTTCCTCGTTGTCGAGCAGTTCGTTAAGCTTCTCGCAGCGTTGGTTGTTCTTCTCGATGATCTTCACGCTCATGTAGTTGGGGATGTTAAGAGCAGCACGCACGGCAGTCTTTCCACCTCCCATAATGATGACGTTCTTCACGTCAGTATAGTGCTCCTTACCTACGATTTTGCGGATGTAGGGGATATATTCCTTGGTAGTCATGAAATAGGCGAGGTCATTGACATGGAGCTCGTCCAGACCACCAGGGATGATGGTGTCGTCGTTACGCTTGATAGCCACGATGTGATAGGGATCGTCTGGACCGCAGAGGTCTTTCAGTGGCTGGTTGAGTATCTCTGCACTCTCGCGGAGCTTGATGCCAAGCAAGATGAGTGCTCCACCGTGTACATCCCATCGCTGGCGAACCCATGACAACTTCAGTCCGTTGGTAATGTCGATAGCTGCCAGTACTTCAGGGTAGATGAGTGAGTCGATGCCCAGTTCCTTGAAGAATGTCTGGTTCTCGGCTGATAGGTATTCGTAGTTGTCAATGCGTGCTACGGTCTTTTTGGCGCCGAGGGCATGGGCCAGGATGCAGGCATTGATATTGATGCTTTCTTCTGGGGTTACGCCGACGAAGAGGTCTGCATGCTGTACGCCCGCCTCCTTGAGGGCATGGATGCTGGTTGGGGAGGCCTGATAGGTCATCACGTCGTATTCGGTGAGCGAACTAAGGCGCTCTTCATCATCGTCAATCAGGATACAGTCCTGGTGTTCTCGTGACAGCAGTTTCGACAGGTGGGTTCCTACGGCGCCTGCACCGACGATGACGACTTTCATAGCGTATTGATAGCTTTGATGATTCCTTCAGCATCAATGCCTACGATGTGCTGCAACTCGGCGACAGTTCCATGTTCTACAAAACTGTCGGGCAGTCCAAGTCGCACCACCTTTGGCTGGTAGCCGTGATCATTCATCCATTCCAGTACGGCAGAACCGAGTCCGCCCTTCTTCGCGCCATTCTCCACGGTGATGATGCGCGAGAATTTCTGTCCCACCTCTTCGAGGATATCCTCGTCGATAGGTTTCAGGAAACGCATGTCGTAGTGGGCGATACTGGGGGCGGAGGTTTCTTGTGCCAGTTTGGCTATTGCCTCTGTCACGTTGTTGCCCATCGGACCGATGCTAAGGATGGCGATGTCGTCGCCGTCATGCAGTTTACGTCCTTTTCCAATAGGTATCTCTTCAAAGGGACAGCGCCAGTCTTGTAACACGCCACCGCCACGGGGATAGCGGATGACGAAAGGTCCCTTGTCGGGCAACTGTGCTGTGTACATCAGGCGGCGCAGCTCGTGTTCATCCATCGGCGATGAGATGATCAGGTTCGGGATGGGGCGTAGGGCTGCAAGGTCAAAGGCACCGTGGTGGGTGGCACCGTCTTCGCCGACTAGTCCGGCGCGGTCGAAGCAGAATACGACGTTGAGCTTCAGCAGGGCCACATCGTGGATGATATTGTCGAAGGCTCTTTGTGCGAAGGCGCTGTAGATATTGCAGAATGGCAGGAGCCCGTCCTTAGCCATACCACCCGAGAAGGTGACAGCATGTCCTTCAGCAATACCTACGTCGAAGGTGCGCTCAGGCATCTCCTTCATCATGATGTTCATCGAACAACCTGAAGGCATTGCCGGGGTTACGCCTACAATCTTGGGGTTCTGCCGAGCCAGTTCAAGCAGGGTATGCCCGAATACGTCCTGATATTTCTGGGGCTTGTTGGGATCTTTGTCGACGATGCGCTCACCAGTCTCTGGGTCGAATTTGCCAGGGGCGTGCCAGGTGGTGACGTCTTTCTCTGCGGGGGCGTAGCCATGTCCTTTCTGCGTGTGCAGATGGAGCAGTTTGGGCCCCTTCATATCTTTCATCTGTTTGAGAATACGCACCAGTTCCTTCACGTTGTGACCATCGAAGGGACCGAAATAGCGGATGTTCATGCCTTCAAAGATGTTCTGCTGATGAGAGATGGCACTCTTGATGGCGTTGGTGAGACGGATAATGCCGTTCTTGCGGTCATCGTTCAGCATACCCTTGCCGTGCAGCCAGCGTGAAGCCTTGAAACGCAATGCGTTGTAAGTCTCGTTGGTGCTCAGGTTCAGCAGGTATTGTTTCATACCGCCCACAGAACGGTCAATCGACATGTTGTTGTCGTTCAGGATGATCAGCAGGTCGTTAGGTGAGGAAGATACATTGTTCAGACCCTCAAAGGCCAGACCGCCACTCATGGCACCATCGCCGATGACGGCCACGACGTGCCGGTTGTTACCTTCGAGCTTCGCCGCCACGGCCATGCCGAGTGCAGCCGACACCGAGTTGCTTGCGTGTCCGCAGGCAAACGTGTCGTATTCGCTCTCTGTCGGTGAGGGGAACGGTTTGATGCCACCCAGTTTACGGTTGGTACAGAATTGCTCTCTCCGGCCTGTCAGGATCTTATGTCCATAGGCCTGATGCCCTACGTCCCAGACGATTCTGTCCTCTGGGGTGTTATAGACGTAATGCAAGGCAACAGTAATCTCTGCAACACCGAGACTCGAAGCCAGATGCCCTGGGTTGACGGCAACTTCTTCGATAATATCTTTGCGGAGTTCCTGACATAGTTGAGGCAGTTCATCGACACTCAACTTGCGGAGATCCTCAGGGTATTGTATCTTATTGAGTAGTGTAAATTCAGACTTTTCCACTATAACTTCTTTTTATTCTGCTGCAAAGTTATACATTTTTTATCAATATACAAAAAAAAACACTAATTTTGCACCGTAAATTCATAATAGAGATAAAAAAAGCTACTATTATTTGCGAGTTACATAAAAACTTCATATTTTTGCAGATAGTTTAGTTGCTGAAGCCTAAAACATGAAACTTATCACGTTACCGACCTCCGAGATTCGGCCATTGTCGTTCTATCTGGCGATGGAAGAATATGTGGCTCGTCATATCGATGAGCCTGATGCCTTTTTCATGTGGCAGGTGGCGCCCAGTGTCATTTTCGGTCGCAATCAAGTGGCATCGAATGAGGTGAACCTTGATTATTGCCGTGAGCATGGTATTAGTGTGTATCGGAGGAAGAGTGGGGGAGGCTGTGTCTATGCAGACGAGGACAACGTGATGCTTTCGTTTGTCACTTCTGGGGAGAACGTAGGCTTTGCTTTTAACCGGTTTGTCAATATGGTGCTGCTGGTGTTTCATCAGATGGGCATCGAGGCCACGGGTACGAGCCGTAACGACATTCTGATTAATGGCCAGAAGGTCTGTGGTACGGCCTGCTATCATCTCACCGGAAGGAGTATCGTACACTCGACGTTACTCTATGACACGAATATGGCTCACATGCTGCATGCTATTACCCCTGCTCCAGAGAAACTGCAGAAGAATGGTATCCAAAGCATTCGCCAGCGCATCACCTTGCTGAAGGACCATACCCGCTTGAGTCTGGCTGAGGTGAAAGACTTGTTCTGCAGTACGCTCTGTGATGGCGAGCGCATGCTGACGGCTGATGAGGTCGCTGGCGTCAGGCAACTGGAACAGACTTATCTCGACAAACAATTCATCAACTTATTACAACAATAATCTATGGCTATCAAACAAGAATTAGAAAAGAAAGAGAAGCGCACATGCTTGTATGACAAGCATATTTCCTTAGGTGCTACGATGGTGACCTTCGGAGGCTTCGACATGCCCCTACTTTACCAGAATGCGGGTATCGCGCCAGAGCATATGGCGGTGCGTGAGCACGTCGGCCTTTTCGATGTGTCACACATGGGCGAAGTGACGGTCAAGGGTAAGGATGCTGAGCGTTATGTCCAGCATATATTCACCAACGACATCGCCGGTGCCCCTGTTGGGAAAATCTATTATGGTATGATGTGCTATGAGAATGGCGGAACTGTCGATGATCTGTTGGTGTATAAGCTGGGCGAGAACGACTTCTTCCTCGTCATCAATGCTGCCAATATCGATAAAGACTGGGCATGGATGCAGGAGCATGCTGCCGGCTTCGACATCGACTTGCAGAATCGTAGTGATTTTTACGGACAAATTGCCCTCCAGGGACCAGAGTCGGAGGATATCATGGAACGTGTGCTCAGTCTGCCTTGTAAGGAACTGTCGTTCTATACCTGCAAGACCATTGGGGAGACTCTTATCTCCCGCACGGGCTATACGGGTGAAGACGGTTTCGAGGTGTATGGCACCCATGACTTCATCCGTGCCTGTTGGGATAAACTGATAGCTGCTGGAGTTCAGGCATGTGGACTTGGTTGTCGTGATACCCTGCGCTTCGAGGTGGGACTGCCGCTCTATGGTGATGAACTCTCTGAGGATATTACACCGATTATGGCTGGCCTGGGTATGTTTGTGAAGCTCGACAAGGCTGAATTTATCGGCAAGGAGGCATTGGCCAGACAAAAGGCCGAAGGACCAGCCAGGAAACTGGTCGGTATTGAACTCTTCGACAAGGCCATCCCTCGTCATGGCTATACGGTGTTGAAAGACGGCCAGCCTATCGGCGAGGTGACGACGGGCTATCACACCCTCTCTACCGACAAGAGTGTCTGCATGGCACTGATTGATGCCCAGTATGCAAAGCTCGATACAGAGGTGGAGATCCAGATTCGCAAGAAGGTGTTCCCTGGTAAGGTGGTGAAGAAACAGTTTTATAGCAAAAGTTATA
>JAEEGF010114660.1_pt1 | contig 13207 bp, 13 predicted proteins | sample 9134171 | NCBI WGS metagenome assembly JAEEGF01 (sample SAMN16246542, study PRJNA631951) | gut metagenome | biome: gut microbiome; feature: rumen; material: AP-attached | host: Bos | place: Iran: Karaj | collected 2018-10
ATGAGACGGAACAAGAGAAAGACGACGAGCCTAGATGTGGTAAAGGCCATGAGGCGTGGCAATCGGGAGGCGGAGATGGAGATACTCGGCCCTGGTTTCCATTCCAAAGACAGGACGCACAAATCGAAGAAGACCTACACGAGGAAGGCGAAACACAAGAATATGGAGGAATGACTCCGTTTCATGAATAAGCAAGGAAAACATTCAGCAAAACCAACAGATATGAAACGAACATTCATTGAGAAACTGCTTGTGGTCGGTGCATGGCTGGCACTGGTCGGCGGGATTCTTTTTGGCACTTTGGTCAGCAAAGGAATATGGGAATCCAGTCAGGAAATGGCTTTTCCCGAGGCTGTATTCACTTTTATCGGAAGTGTGGTGGGTTCAGTAGGTATCTGGGCCATCCTATTGGAAATCGTCAGTCTGTCGGACAGACTGCGCGACATTGAGAAACGACTTAAAGAATAGGAAAAGGAGCAGGAATACACCCGCCATAAAATGGCGGGGCACAGCACTGCATGATAGCGGATACGAGGCACAGCACTGCATGGTGGCGGATACTGGGCACAGCGCTTCAAGGTGGCGGATATTCGGGAAGTCTATTCTTTGTCCCTATTTTTCCCCATTAACAGCACTTCGGCCCTGACGGGGTAGTGGTCGCTGGGTGTTCGGGCGACGTATGGAAGGATACGGATGCTGTAGGGGTCAACGGGCGGGTCGACCTGTCCTTTGGGTTTTGAGCGGTAGGTGTCGGTGAGGATGGCGTACTTGTCAACCCTGAGGGAAGGCGAGACGAAGATATGGTCGATTCGGCTTGTAGTGTAGCCAGCAGGTTTGAAGTCGTTGAAAGTGCCGTTGGGCGCATAGCGGAAGCGAGCGCTCTGATAAGCATCGTTGAAGACACCCGAACTGACGATGTCGCGGTATTCATCACTGTTCTGGTCCACATTGAAGTCGCCGACAAGGATGGCAGGCAGTTTGTCGCCAAACTCCTTCATCTTCTCCATCACCAATCGGGTTGACTCCATACGTGCCTTTTTTCCGACATGGTCCATGTGGAGGGAGAAGAACAGGAACTCTCTTCCACTGGGTATATGCTTGAAACGGCCCCAAGTGCAGATTCGAATGCAAGCGGCATCCCATCCCAGGGAAGGTCGGTCGGGTGTTTCAGAGAGCCAGAAGTCGCCATGTTCGATGACCTTGAAAAGGTCGGTTCGGTAGAAGATGGCAGAATGCTCTCCAGCCTCCTTTCCGTCCTCACGTCCCAAGCCGAAGTAATCGTAACCTGGTAGCAGTGCTTTCAGGTCGTCGAGTTGTCGCTTGAAACCCTCTTGTGTGCCGAAAATCTCAAAGCCGTGCGCATAGACGAGTCGTGCCAGCCACGGGCTGCGCTGTGTCCATCCGTTGCCGTGGATGGAGTCGTCGCGGTTGATGTAGCGCAGGTTGTAAGTGGCCACCACAATCCTTGCCGGTTTTGGCCGTGCTTGTAGTGAAGTCAAGCAAAAGGATAGCAGGATGAATATGCCGATAAAGCGTTTCATAAGTCGAACACGCTTTCGACGTCGCCTTTCTTGGGTTGGCGTAACCTTATGGTGCCATGTTTCTCCTCGTAGGCATTGACGAGCAGTGACAGTCCTTTTGTGAAGATGTCCTTGATGGCGATGTTCTCCTTGTCGGCGATGGCTCGCACCTTACTCATGAGTTCGGCGTTGATGATGGTGCAGATGCGCTCCATCTTCACTTCCGACTTCTTTCTTCCGCGGCGTGCGGTTTCGTTCTTGCTATTCTTGTTGTTGTCCTCAGTCTGAGCGTCGGAGACATTTCCAGTCAACCCGTTAAGCAGGGCGTCCATGGAAGAAGGGTTGATATTTTTCATAATGTTCTTGTTGGTTGCTATAGGTTGTCGTTAAGAATTTCTATGATTGTTATTGCAGAACCGGAAGAGGGTTGAGTCATTCGCCAAACATTTTCAAGAGTTCCTCTGTAAAGGCCTTGTAATCCTTTGCGCCGTTGCTTCTGGGTGCATACTCCACGATGTTCTTGCTTTCGAGCGGTGCCTCGGCGATGGTGACGTTCTTGCGGATTTTGGTTTGGAAGACCAGTTCGCCCAGTTGTGCCCTCATGCCTTTCTCAATCTGCTTGCTGAGGTTGGTATTCTCCCATCGTGTGATGAGAATGCCCGTGACGTGTGCCTTGGGATTCAGACGTTTGCGCACCATGTCGATAAAGTTATTGATCATGGTGAGTCCTTTGAAAGGCAGCACCTCAGCCACGAGTGGTATGATGATTTCGTTGGAGGCAGTGAAAGCATTGAGCGTGAGCAGTCCGAGCGATGGCGGACAGTCGATGAGGATGTAGTCGTAGTTGTCCTTGACCTCATCAATGAGTTCGGCGAGTATTCGCTCGCGCGCCATGGCAGAAGCCAGTTCGAGGTCGGCCATGGCCAGTCCGAGTGAAGCAGGGACGAGATGGAGGTTGGGACTGATATCGACCACGGGCAAAGATTCGTTGCCTACGAGGGCGTTGTAAATGGAGACATCGGATTCGCCATGGAGGAGGCTAGCTGTGAGGTTGGCTTGTGCGTCGAGGTCGATGACGAGTACTTGTTTGCCTTGAGAGGCGAGAATAGAGCCCACGCTGGCTGTGGTTGTCGTCTTGCCCACTCCACCCTTATGGTTGGCGAAAGATATGATTTTCACATCGTTTTTCATTTTTCTTTTTGGTAAGATGTTGATAATTTCTTTTTGGTAAACTAATTCGTATGCAAATATATAAATATTTCATGAAACAGCAAGGGGAAAGAGGGGATTTTTAGCCGCCAGTTTCCAGCTTTTAGGTTTTTAGGAAGTATGGAAACAACATGGAACAACAGGAAACAACTTTTTTCATCAAGAGAATTGCCATATAAAACAACAACGTCGCGACGCGACGGACAACATAATAACACGCTACAGACTTAAACACCCCACCCCGCCTTTCAGGCACCCCTCCCCTTAAATGGGAGGGGAGTTTAGCAGCCTTTCTCCTTAGATGGGAGGGGAGTTCAATAACCTTGACCTTAGATGGGAGGGGAGTTTAGTAGCCTTTCCCCTTAGATGGGAGGGGAGCTTAAGCTTTAGATTAGGTTGCGGGTTTTCAGTTCGAGGTATTTGTTGATGACATTCACGGACAAGGCCTCGGGCGAGGTCAGCAAGGTGTGGATGCCGTTCTTGATGAGAGTGGATGCGATTTTGCGCTGTTCGTAGAGGTATTTCTCTGCAATTACCTGTCGGTAGTAGTCCTCTACGGTTCTCGGCTTAAGCGTCACGTAGTCGGACGTCTCCATGTCCTTGAAGAAGACGACGAGCAAGCAATGCTGACGCGCCAGCTGCCGCAGGTATGGCAACTGCCGCTCCATGGCATTGGGGCTGTCGAAGTTGGTGTAGATGATGAGCAGGCTGCGTTTGCTGATATGCCTTCTCACAGCCACACAGAGTGCGGAGTAGTCGGTTTCGCCGAAGTCGGTGTGGTGAGCATAGAGCAATTCGAGTATGCGGTGCATCTGGTCGCCTCGTTTGTCGGCAGGCAGTATGGTGTTGGCATTCTCGCAGAAAGGTAGGATGCCCGCCTTGTCCGACTTCTTGAGGGCGATATACGACAGGACGAGGGAGGCATTGATGGCGTAGTCGAGCAGAGTCATTCCATTGAATGTCTGCTGCATGATTCGTCCACTGTCGATGACGTTGTAGATGTTCTGCGACTTCTCGTCCTGATAGACGTTCACCATCAGTTGGTGTCGACGCGCGCTGGCCTTCCAGTTGATGGTTCGGAAGTCGTCGCCCGCCACATAGTCCTTGATTTGTTCGAACTCCGTGTGGTTGCCCACCCGCCTTATGCGTTTGACTCCCCTTTCGGTGAGAGAGTCGCTAATGGCCATGAACTCATACTTCTGCAGCATCAGGTAAGAGGGATAGACCTTGACCACTAATGGGTCTCCCAAGGTGTAGCGTCGCTGTATCATTCCCGTGACCGTGGACACGAACACCCTGATGCGCCCGAAGTCGTACATTCCACGCTGGGTGGGGCGTAGTTTGTAGTGCAAGGTCTTGCCCTCGCGTTTTTTCAGTCGCAGTTTATAGGAGATGTCCCTTCGTTGGAAAATGACCGGCGCCTCGTCGATGACCTCAAGCCAGACAGGAAAAGCGTAGCTGCTTTCCAGACGTACGGCCACATCGTTGTCGTCGCCATTGGAGAAACGCTCAGATGCTGTCCGGAAAGCGTGCATTCTCTTTCCCTCATAGAGCATGACCAACTCTGTGAGGACCAACAAAGCAAAGGCAACGAGCAATCCTTTCCCGAAGGTGAAACACCAGGGAAAGAGATAGCCCAGGCCGATGATGAGAATGATGGCCGTGAGGGTGATATAGAAACGTCTGGTCAGGTACATTATTCCTTGTTTTGTGGTGTTAGGCTTGTGCCATGGGTGTAGAGCGGTTATTTGGGCACCTCCACCTTGTCGAGCAGCCTACGCGCCACTTTCTCAGGCGTGTAGCCTTCCATCTCCGCGTCGGCGGTGAGGATGAGTCGGTGCTGGAGGATGGCAGGGGTGACACACTTCACGTCGTCGGGTGTGATGAAGTCGCGTCCTTGCAGTAGCGCGAACGCTTTGGCCGACTGGAGCATGGCCACCGCGGCACGAGGGGATGCGCCGAGATAGACAGCGCGGCTCTTTCGAGTCTGCTGGCAGATATCAACGATGAACTTCATGAGCGAAGGATCGACGACAACATCCTGGAGCATGGCCCTCAGTTGTAGCAACTCGCTGCGGCTGACCACAGGAGTCACTTCCTCGAGTTTCACCAATCTGCTGTTGTTCTGATGTCGTTCGAGTATCTGTATTTCCTCGCTTTCCTCGGGATAGCCCATGACTATCTTCATGAGGAATCGGTCGAGCTGTGCCTCAGGCAGTTTGTAGGTACCTTCCTGTTCCACAGGGTTCTGAGTGGCGATGATGGTGTAGATGTCGCTCATCGGATGGGTGGTTCCATCGATGGTGACCTGTCGTTCCTCCATCACCTCGAAGAGAGCGGCCTGTGTTTTAGCTGGAGCTCTGTTGACCTCGTCGACGAGCACGATGTCGGCGAAGACGGGTCCGGGGTGGAAGTCGAACTCTCCGCTTTTCATGTTGAACACAGTAGTGCCCAGCACGTCGCTCGGCATGAGGTCTGGAGTGAACTGCACACGGCTGAACCCAGCGTCGATAAGTCGCGAGACGAGTCTGGCCAGCAGTGTCTTGGCCGTTCCAGGCACCCCTTCAAGGAGTACGTGTCCGCCAGCGAGGATAGCCGTCAGTAGCAGGTCGACCTGTTCTTTGTTGCCCACGATCACTCGGCTGATTTCCGACTTCACTTCGTCCATCTTGGCGCCGAAGTCGCCCAGGTTTATTCTTGTCTGTTCCATAATCAGTTGATGCTGTTGTATATGTTGTTGATATCGTCTAAGGATTTTGTCATTTCGTCAATGGTGAGGTAAGGATGCTGCTGTCGCTCCAAGACCCTGAGCTGGCTGATGACCGACTTGAGGTGTCGCACCTCGTATCCGGTGAGCGCTGCCAATTGCGGCAAAGCCTCCTCGTCGCCCGACGGGTCGCTGATGTCGATTTGCACTTCTCTGCGAAGACGTTCCTTGAGGTACTTGAATTTCTTGATGACCATGTCGGCGTTGTCGCCCCTCTGATAGTAGAGTGTGCCAATCTGCTTGACAAACTCCAGTTGGTGGTTAACGGGCTCGGGCATGACAGGAATGATTCGTTGCCGCCGCTTGGCGTTGAAGATGAAGAAGAGGAGAACAGCCAGAAGTGAGAGTCGGTAAGCCCACAAGAGTGGCGCCTGCCGTGAGATGTAGGACAGGCTTGAAATGGTTTCCTCGTTTTTCATTTTCGGCAGATAGGCGGTGGTTCTGAGCGTGGGTTTGTCGCTCAACTCGTTCATGATTCTGAGGGCCAGTTCGGCAGTGTTGTTGTGTGTGATGCTATAGTTGGTCAGCAACTCAGGTGCCGAGAGTATATAGAAGTATCCCTTTCCTATCTTCTGTCGGATGAAGACCACGTAGTCCTCCACCTCTTCGTCCTGAAGATTCTCTTCTTGCCGATTGCCGTCTTCTTCAGTTTGACAGGTGTCCTCCTCAAAGCTGGCCTCATCATTTTCGTCGTAGTCACCGTCATCAATGAGTGGTATTCCACTCTGTTTGTAGATGATACGCTCCCATTTGTCGGATGAAACAACCAAAGCGTTACCCGACAGAATCTGGTTTATAGTATATGCCCGTTCAGGATAGTCTGACGATGGGTATTTCCAAATCAAGGTGTCGCAAATGAATTGACCATTCTGTCTGAAATTTCTGGCGAAACCGACAAAGTCTCTCCACGACGATTCGCTTCTTTTGATGTCGAGTTGTTCTTGGATTGACCAGAAATGTTCCTGGACCACCATCACATTGCTACCTAAGCGTACCAACTTGCGAATGGCATCAAGACGGCCGATGTTGTAACTGCTAATCACATCGTCATCCGACTGCACAATGATGTTTCGCTTGCTCATGGCCACTGAATCCAGGGCGAGCGAGTTCAAGTCCTTACTGGTCACCTCGTATCCCTTGGGCATGGTTTTAGTCATCATCTCGTCGAAAAGTTGGCAACCGAAAGGTTCTCCACTATTAGGATGGAAAGTCACCCGCCAGTTGAACACTTTAGGCTTGCTGACCTCCGCCCAATAGATTAACAGCAGAAAAGCGACGACAAACAATATGAACCCCGTCCTACCCTTCATCGCTCACCTCCTTTCCTTTGGTCATGATGTCACTTCGCCAGCGCTCGCACTCGTCGCAATCAGCGACATTGGCTTGGAAATTGCCGTATCTCACACGCAAGAACACGCGTGTGAGGTCTTGGAAACGGCTGTCGGTAAATTCCCTGGCATATTGGGTGGGTGTCTTATAAATCTGCCAGTTGATGAGGTTGTTGTCGCTCAGGTGCTTGAGCGTCTGGAGGTATGTCATTCGGATGGCCTCTCTGTAATTGCCTTTCGACAAAGCCTTCTTTCTGACAGACTCAAAATCCACGCCATAGATATTGTCCTCCTCTATGCTGTAGCCGCCGTCGGTTCGCTTATCGGAGAAGAAGAGGGCTCCCTTGTACTTGTAGAGGAACCAAGCCACGAGTCCGAATATGATGATGGCAGCGATGATGTAAACCCACGCCTGCAAGTTCTCTGTTTTGGCATCGAGCGAGTTGAGGAAGTCGTTGACCATGTTCATCAAACGCGTGAAGAGGTCCTCCTCTTGATGCAACAACTCACGGTCGTAGTTGTAGTCAGAGTCGGCTCTCCATTGCGCTGTCAGCAAGGTGTCGAGTCTCAGTGTGTCGGTCTGTGCCATATCAGTTGTCCAATTGCAGTAATTACATTCAGTTTAGATGAGGTCGTAGGGTTTCTGCTCCTGGTTCTGCTCTCGTTCTCCGAGGCGGTCGAAGTTCTCGATGTCCGAGAACATGGTCAACCCGTCGTATTTCTCCTTGGCGTGTGCGTAGAGATAAGAAATTGCAATGGGAATAACAGTGGAGGCGACATAGCCTCCAAAGCTACTGATTACGCCGAAGATATAGAAAATGAATGACATCAGTGGTGACATCGCCTCAGCATCATTACTTGAGGCCATAATGGCACGAAACAAGATTGTCACTTGCTGTGGCATAGAGGTGATGGTCTGCAATACGCCGGAAATCAGTCCTGTGAGCAACGAGATGCCGAAAATACTAACCCAGCAACGCCATCCCAGAGTGTAGGAGTGGGAAAGCGATTGCAGCAAAGCCCCTTTGCCATACAGATATTCGGGATAGGCGAAAGCGAGTGGCACGAGAGCGGCGATGAATGCCGGGATGGTAAGAATCAGCGTGAAGGGTGTGGCTACCACCAGTAGTCCGACCACCAAAACCGCGATAAGGATGATAAAGAACAGAGTCAGCGAAAGCGCAACTGACTTGCCGAAGAATTTCCATATCAAAGGTCGTATGTCACTCCAGGAGATACCGGAGAGTCCGAAACTACGGGTATTGTAAAGTTCGATGAGCGTGAAGATCAAGCTATGGAAGAGTACCATGCCGATGAAATTGACAAATGTAACGGCAAGAAAGTAGATGATGAGGGTGATGTCTTCGTTATTGTATCCATAAGATGCCGCATCCGCAATGCCTGAGAATCCAGTAATCTTGTAAAACTCGTTCATGACGAGAGCCAGTACCAGACTCAATGGCAGCAGGATATATACCATGTATTTGAGGACTGGGCGCCAGTTCTCGCGGATGAACTCAAAAGTGACGTTGACAATCTCGCTGAAAGTTCGTTGTTTGTAGAAAAGTATCTTTCCCATGATTCGCTAAAGCTAATGGTTTTTCTCTTGACGGTTCTTGTTTATTCTGTAGTCTATTAAATAATTTGGCCTACGTTTATTTATTTTTTAATGTACACTAAACGGAATTTTCGTCTACGCTGAACAAATCTTCAGTGTGTTTCCCCCTTCCGCATTTCATCCACGGATAGATGATGAAGTACCAGATGATGAAAGCGGCGCAAGCGAGGATGAAGAACCCTCTAAGCACATTAAGAATCTCATCGTGTCGTGTGATGTAACTCTCGATGTAAGCGGCTGTGATTGTAATGGGGAAAACGCAGATGATGATTTTGAGTCCACGTTTTGCTGCCATTCTAAAAGAACGCGCACGTGAGAAGGTGCCGGGGAACAGCCATCCATTGCCAAGGATGATTCCAGCCGCTCCGACCACCACCATGGCAGACATCTCGAGTGTGCCATGCATCCAGATGGAGAGGGACGATTGGAGGAATAGGTTGTGCTGTGCGAAGAAGGTGGCGAAACAACCGACCATCACCCCGTTGATGAAGATGATGATGCCAGTGCCCATAGCCGTGAACAGTCCCATGACGAAAGTAAGGATATCGACCCAGATGTTGTTGAAGCCGATAGACACGAACATCGGAGCCTGTTCTTGGGAGTTATACACATCCATAGGCACTCCGTTCTCGATGTTGTTGAGCGTCATGTCCACATAATAGTCGCCCAGTATGGCTCGTGGGAAGTCAGGGTTTCCGATGGTGGAGATGATTCCGATGGCCACACTGATGGCAAAGATGATGAAAGAAGCCAGCAGTTCGGGTCTGGATTCGTACATAGTCCGGGGCATCTCTTCAGTGAAGAAAGTCTTGATGCGCGACCATTTTTCTCTTTTGTTGCGGTAGATGTTGTTGTGGACCGATGAGGCTAGTACATTGAGGTACTGTGTGATTTTGGATTCGGGATAGTGGGTTTGAGCAAAGGACAAGTCTGCCATCAACTCCGTGTAGTTGTTGGCCATCTCGTCAGGGCTGATGCTGTCGGGGCTGTCGGCCGACTTCTCAATCTCCTTCCACTTGTCAATGTTCTTTCTGATGAAGACTATCTCTTTCATGTTTCTGTTTCCAGTTCTTCCGTTTCATGTTCAAATTGTCACGATGAAGCGCTTTTTCGCCGAAATATTTTGCAAACTTACGCATTATCGTTTAATTTTGCAAAATAAATGGTGAAAATATATGGCATCACCGCTATTAGATTCATCCAATACCTCATATGGCCAATTCAACAATCGTCACAGGCGGTTTTGTCCGCATTGAGCAGACGCCAGCAAGCATCAGCGACCGCATTTTCGCGGTTTTGATAGATTATGGTGTGTGCTTTTGTTATGCCGTCGGCGTGGTTCAACTTTTCACGAAGTTGAACCTGAGCGTGCACTCTTTCGTAGAGTTTCTCCTTTGGGTGTCTCCCGTGTTGTTCTATCCGCTTTACATGGAGGTGTTCAATGGAGGCAGGACTCTTGGCAAGATGGTGATGAAGACGCGTGTGGTGATGGCCGATGGTTCGACTCCGAGTTTAGGCGCCTACCTGTTGCGCTGGTTGCTTATCATCCCCGACGGACCTATGATTTGCTATTTAGGTGTGCTTTTCGTAGCCATCACCAAGCGAAACCAGCGCATTGGTGACCTTGCAGCAGGGACGATGGTTGTGAAGGAGGGTAAATACAAGAATTACAGGGTCAACCTTGATGAGTACGACTACCTCACCAAGGATTACAAGCCCACCTACCCCCAGGCCGACGAACTGACCATGGCCCAGTCGGAGCTCATCAGCCGTGTGCTGGCGCTCAAGGACGAGTCTCGCCCCACCCGCATCAACGAACTGGCAGGGAAAATCCGTGCGTCATTCGCCATCAAGGAAGTGGCACAGACCGACGAGGCCTTCCTCAACACCATTCTCCAGGATTACCAATACTATGCCCTTGAGGCTGAGATTTAGCTGCTAGTATTTCAAGATATATATGCTAGAATAACTTAAGTTTCGGAAGTTATAAAAAGGAGTTAAATAGGGAGTTAAGCCAGCCGAGCAGGCTGGAAGTTAAGCACTTTCGTGCTGGACGATACTACGGCAATTCAATGCTATTGTCCTGTGCATAGCACATAACTCCCAAGAGCAAACGAGTTCACTTCCATTTTTACTTCCATTTTTACTTCAGAAAGTTGAATAGAATAAAACAACCACCCTCATGCTGGATGAGGGTGGTTGTTTTATCACTACATGATTTGCGAATCAGAGATTTACCAGAGGTTTCCCCATTCGGCGTCGTTTTGACGTTCGTTAGAACGAGCAGGGCCCCTGCCGCCACCGCCATAATTAAGTCCGGCGTTACCATCGACGCTCTTAACTTCTTTGGTTGATGCACAAACCATCTGTGTCAAAGTGATACGTACCTCCTGAAAATCAGGTGCAAGATAAGTTTTCTTGTTCATATACACGCTATTATTTAATTTTATTATTTTCTTTAATTATTGACGTTAATGCGAAAAAAAACATTTAATTGATGATAGTGAAAAGGTATTTTTCTGATGCATTCATATCATCTTTTGGGCATGCCTTTCTTTCATTCTTTTAGTCTTACGAAATGCAAAGTTAGGACATTTTGGTATCACGTCCAAATATTATTTCTTTTTTTTGAAGTCATGGATGGATTTTTATGATTTATGTTTAGAAACAGCAATAGGTAAGTTCATCAGACAGGGGGAAAAGACCCCTTTTCGACATCTTTCGAACATCAATGATTTGGAATTAAAAAGGTGTCATTCATTCTCATGACTTGAACATTTGGGAAACTGTTTCCATGAGGCACCTGTTCAAGCATCAGGAAGTGAAACAAAGATATTTGCGCAAGTACATTCGCTGTTTATCACTCTTTTTTTCTATGCTTTTGAGGTTTATGGATAAAAATGCCGTTTCAGATTTTGTCAAGTCAGAAAAAAGTCGTAAATTTGCACCCGCAAAAAAATGATGGTCCGGTAGCTCAGCTGGATAGAGCAACAGCCTTCTAAGCTGTGGGTCTTGGGTTCGAATCCCAACCGGATCACTAAGGGATGTTTTCCAACATCCCTTTTTCTTTTTAAAATGTTGAGAATCTGATTCTTATAGAAAATGAACGATTCACCTATCGTTACCACAAAAGGCCTATTTGGTAACACTTCTGCTACCAAAATGTTACCAAATTGCGTTTTTGTTACCAAAATCCTTTTTTATTACCATCCTTTTTCGTATTTTTGCAAAAAAGCAGAACTGTATGGAAATAAAGAAGAAACTCCCAAGGTTGGCACTGGTACACGACTGGAGAGGCCGCGCTGAAAGCGGAAATCCCCAGCCTGTTGAACTCCGAGTGTCAATGAATGGCCAAAGGAAATATTTTCCAACTGGTGTGAAAATCATGCCTTGCCATTGGAAGGACGGCCAAGTGTACAATAGAGCCGACATGGCGACTCTTAATGAACGATTGAACGTATGCCTGCGGCGAGCAAACGCCTACATCACGTCTTGCCTAGAGAAAGGGCAACCCATTGAATGGTCTGGCTTTCAGAACATCTACAATGACATCATTGATGAGGAAGAAGACAAAAGCACCGATTTCTTCGAGTTCTGCATCGAGCGATCAAAGGCAAGACCTGTAGGTGAAGGTACCAAGAAGAGATACGATGTGTTCCTACGCAATCTGGAAGACTTCGGTCTGATTATGAGCTTTGCCGACCTAACCGTTGAAAACGTTATGAAGTATAATGAATGGCTTCATGCAAAAGGTCTTCAGACCAATACAATCTATTCGACATACCATAAAAACTTGAAAGTGTTTATTGAGGATGCCATCCGTATGGGGAAACTCGACTCAAGTCCCTACAAAAAACTGCCTAAAGGCTATATCAAGCGTGGAGAAAAGGAGAACACCGAATACCTAACAGAAGATGAGCTGGCACGACTGGAGGCTGTAGAACTGCCCTCAGACTTTCTGCGTAAAGTTCGTGACCTTTTTCTCTTCCAGTGCTACACCGGAATCTCATACTCAGACTTGCTGAATTTCTGCTTACTTGACTACCAAGAGGTAAAAGGGGTTTACGTCTTCACAGGGCAACGCAAAAAGACAAAAATCAAGTTCACATCTGTCCTCTTACCCGAGGCTTTAAGCATCGCAAAGAAGTATGTCGATTCAAACGGTAAACTCCCATTGATGTGTAACACCGATTACAACAAGGCATTGAAGACAGTGGCTGCTTTGGCAGGAATAAGGAAACGCGTGCATTCGCATCTGGCCAGGCACACTTTTGCCACCCGGCAACTTGGGCGAGGTGTAGCAGTGGAGAACGTAGCGAGGATGATGGGTCATGCCACGCTACGCCAAACTCAGCATTATGCGAAGGTTCTTGAGGAAAATATTGTGAACGATGTGGTGTCCCACCAAGAAAAGAAAAAGAAAAGTTCGCGCGCAGGCGCACGCGTGAAAAAGAAGCAAAAAAAATAGCACAACCGAACTTCATGCTCGGTTATGCCTGAATATTAAGAGTTTATATGTGTGCGGTTTAATGTGCAAAAAGTGTGCAGTTGTGCGCTTTTTGGGACTTCCAATAATCGAAAAAAGTTACGCTCCGTCCTTTTGCAAAATTAGAACTTTTCTCCGTCCTTTGCAAGTTTTTAGGGAACATTTTTAGTTACATTGAACCGACATTAAAAATAGATGGTTCCTGCAGTCGTAAAACCACAGGAACCATCCCTCACATTCGCTTAGAAACTTATTTGCAGTTGTTTATATACGCCTACT
>JAEEGF010435746.1_pt1 | contig 13207 bp, 7 predicted proteins | sample 9134171 | NCBI WGS metagenome assembly JAEEGF01 (sample SAMN16246542, study PRJNA631951) | gut metagenome | biome: gut microbiome; feature: rumen; material: AP-attached | host: Bos | place: Iran: Karaj | collected 2018-10
CCAATCAAGGCATTGGCATCGATTCGTATGACATTCCCGTCAATCCGCAGTATCTTCAGGCTGTGGCCGATTGCGGTGCTGAACTGATCAATCCCTCGAAATGGTTGAATGGCGTTTCGGTGCATGTCACTGACCCTGCGGTGATTGAGGCCATCAATGCGCTTGCCTTCGTTGAAGTGGTGCGCAATTGCCCCAATGACCTCAAAGCCCAAGAGTGGAAAGAACGCTGGATGGCTCAAGAAATGACACCGGTTCAGGCCAATCGTGCCTTTAGAGGCTATTACGGTGGCGCCGAAGACCAGGTGAAGCAACTGAAGGTGGATTTGTTGCACGACATGGGCTTCGACGGCACTGATGTTGTGGTGGCAGTTCTCGACGGCGGTTTCTACGGTACTGAGGAACAATCCTGCTTCGACAACATGCGCGAGGAAGGCCGTTTGCTCGGTACGCGCGACTTTGTCTATGGCTCCAATTCGGTCTACACACAAAGCACCCATGGCACGTCCTGCTTGAGCACCATGGCGGCCTACGACCCCACCAACATGGTGGGAACGGCACCCAAGGCATCCTATTACTTGATCCATACGGAGGATGGCGACTCCGAAAACATCATTGAGGAATACAATTGGGTTTCGGGCGCGGAATATGCCGACAGTTTAGGCGTGGATGTTTGCTCCACTTCTTTGGGCTACATTGGATTTGACCTGTCGCAGTGGGACCATCCTTTTGAGCATTTCGACGGCAAAACCGCTCCGATGACCATCGGTGCTGAGATTGCCGCGAGCCGAGGCATGGTTTGCGTGAACGCTGCCGGTAATGAAGGTGATGGCATTTGTACCTTGGGCATTCCTGGCGATGCCGAGCATGTTTTGACCATTGGTGCCGTCAATGCCGATGGCAACCGCGCTTATTTCAGCTCGGTGGGCCCGACCTACGACGAACGCATCAAGCCTGATGTGATGGCTATGGGAGAGGGCACTTATGTGGCTTCGGGTTATGGCGGTTGGTGGCCTTATTACAATGGCGATGGCACTTCGTTTGCCACGCCCGTGTTGGCGGGTGCTGTGGCTTGCTTGCGTCAGGCTCGCCCCTATGCCACGGTGCAGGAAATCTGCGATGCCATTCGCGCTTGCGGCGACCGTGCCGACAACCCTGACTACAAATACGGCTATGGCATTCCTGACTTTTCGAAGGCTGTTGAACTGCTTCATGTGGCTGAATCTGAGGACGCTTCTGCACCCATCATCAGCCTGTATCCCAATCCCACGCAAGGCGATGTCCATGTGGTGTTGAATGGTGTCCGCGAGGCTGAACTGACCGTGTATGACATCACGGGTCGCAGGTTGTATGCCTACAGCTTCAACGGATTGAATAACACGAACTTGGAACGTTATCTCAATACCCTTGGCCAGGGCGTTTACTTCATCAATGTCGTATCGGAGGCTGGCAACCAGACGCAGAAATTGGTGGTTACAAAGTAAGCGAAAGATAGCTTAATAAAAAAACTGCCTATCATAAATTCCCAAGGGAATGACATGATAGGCAGTTTTTTGTTGCACTTTAATCCTTCACGAATCTGACGGTATGCTTTCCATCGATGCTGAGCAGATAAAGTCCGGCAGGCAATTCACTGATGCCGATTTCTGAGTCGCCGTTTAAGGTCAAAGCCTTGACTTTCATGCCTAAAGCATCAAAGATGCTGATTTCGTGCTTGCCTTCAATCCCTTCGATGTGCAGCTTGTCGTCAGCCGGGTTGGGATAGAGGCGGACGGACTCGAATCCGTTTTCCTCCACGTTGGTGAAATCGAAGAAGGCGGCCAACACGATGTCGTGGTCAACAAGAACTTCCTTCGGGTTGTCGACGGTATTGTCGCTCCATTTCACGAAGGTGAAGTTGTCGGCAGGGATGGCGGCCAAGGTGGCGATTGTACCAGCCACGTATGTGCCTGCGCCCATGACGAAGCCTTGGGTCTCGACGTATGAAACGGTGACCGTATAGGTCTCAACGGGATTCGCGGAGAACGAAGCGATGTATTCGGCATCCTCAGTGACGGTGATGGTGCGCGGGTTGTTCATGTCGCCGTCTTGCCAACCGGCAAAATGGAAACCTGAGTTGGGTGTGGCTCCGATGTTGATGACGGAATTGGCTGGATAGGTGCCTCCGCCGTAAACCGAACCCAAGAAGGGACTCTCACTTCTCACGGTGATGGTATAGTATTGGGTTTGTACCGCCTCAAACAACGCAGTGAAAGACATGTCTTGCGTGACTGTGATGCTGCGCGGATTGTCGGTGTTGCCGTCGTTCCAGCCGTTAAACACAGCGTTTTCGGCGGGTGTGGCGCCAATCTCGATGGTCATGCCTTCGGGATAGGTGCCGCTGCCTGTCACGGTGCCTAAGGATGGGTCGTTGGCTAATACGGTGATGGTATGTTCTGGCGTGCCGTTGAGGTAGAACAGGGCCTTGAAGGCGGCATTGCCTGTAACCGTGACTGAGCGCGGGTTGGTGACGATGCCATCGCTCCAGCAGATGAAGATGTAATTGCTGTTGGGTATCGCCGTAAGTGTGGCAACGGTGCCATAGTCATAAAGACCGGCTCCGGTCACAGAACCGCCTTCCACGGGGTCACATTCGGCGACGATTTCATACTGCAAGGGCATGAAGACAGCGGTATAGGTGGCGTCGCCTTCCACGAAAATGGTGCGCGGATTGGTGATTTCCCCGTCTTCCCAACGGTCAAAGACGTAGCCCATGTTGCCGTGGGCGGTCAGGTGGACGGTCTCGCCATAGTTGTATGAGCCACCACCATTGACCGAGCCTGAGTTTTCGGGATAGACTTGAGTGGTGATGACGCATTGCCTGATTTCGAACTGGGCGATGAAAACCTTGTCCTCGGTAACAATCACAGTGCGCGGGTTAACGGTGACGCCGTCGTCCCAGCCAGCGAAGGCAAAGCCGAGATAAGGCGTGGCCGAAATCTGGATGGTGTCGCCATAATAATAGGTGCCGCTGCCGGCCACTGCGCCCCATGCGGGATGGTCGTATTCGACTTTGATGGTGAACTGGCGGAGGGCGAACGTAGCGACAAAACTGCTATCCTGTGTGACGACCACATCGCGTGGGTTGTCGGTGACATTGTCGTTCCAGCTGACAAACGCATAGCCAGGGTTGGGGATGGCTTGAAGGGTTGCGGTTTCGCCGTAGTGGTAGATGCCGTCGCCAATCACCGAGCCTGTGTTTTCAGGGGAAACCGAAGCAGAGATGGTGTAGTCAAACTGGTTGAAAAAGGCAGTGAAAATGCTGTCTTGCGTGATGACAATGTCGCGCGGATTGTCGGTGATGCTGTCGTTCCAGTAGAGGAACTCACAGCCCATGTTGGGGAAGGCCTCAATGGTGACGGTGTCGCCATAATTATAGACGCCGCTTCCCGTTACGGTGCCCCAATCGGGGTTGTTGGCCTCTACCGTGAGGGTGAACCCAGGTTGAGGGGAGGGGAGCACGGCTAATCCAGTGACGACCTCGCAGTCTTCCGGCTGATAGAGGATTTCGCCGTCTTTCCAAACGGTGGCAACGCCGTTCAGTTGGCCTGCGTAATAAATGCCGAATTCGTTCACGACTAGACTAGTGATACTTGAGCTTTCGTCGAATGGGTGGCTGTAGATGGTCATGCCGTCCTCCATAATAAATAAGGTGTTGCCGTTGTAGCCTCCAAGATAGAGGCTGCCGTCATAGAGGGCGATGACATCGAAACTCGATGCCTCAGCATCGATGTCGAGGATGATGGAGTCGTTTTGCCATAAGGTGGCCTTGTATTGCTCACCTTGGTATAGGTGGCCTGCAGCATAAATGTCGGTGCCGTCAAAAGCGAGGGCGTAGATGGCTGAAATGGAATCTTCGTGCCAGAGCAAGGTGTCGTTTTTCCAAACGGCAGCCTTGGTTTCCAGTTCGGTCGAGATACCGCCAGTGTAGATGTCATTCGTAAGGGTGTCAAGAGCCAAAGCGTTGATTTGGTTGAAGAGGATGCTGTCGCTATAGACATAAAACAGTTCGCCGTTTTGCCAAACGAGACCTTCTATGGCTTCCCATTCATTTTGGCCAAATCCGGCCGCTGTCCAGTCACCGCCGTTGAGGACCAACTTGCTGATGTTAGTGTTATCGCCAGCGTTGAACATCAAGCTGTCGTTCAGCCAAACGCGGCCTTGCACAAAGCTGTAGGTCGAGTCATGGCTGTTGCCGGAGGTGAAGATGCTGCCGTCAGGCGCGACTTGCAGGGCCGAAAGGCTGATAAGTGTCGTGTCTGAAATGCTGTAAATCAGTGTGTTGTTCTTCCAAATCTTGCCTGTGCCGTTGCCGTTTCCGGAGAAATAGATGTCTTGGGCGTTGGCTATCCCGCAAATGAGGAACAATGCGGTGAAAAGTAGGTGTATCTTTCTCATGGTCGTAGTGGTTTTGACGGGGCAAAAATAAACAATTATTCATTCTGCCACCATCATTGCAGCTAACCTTTTTGGCTTGTGAAAGGCGCAACCCTTACAAATCTGAGCTGGCTTTCCCTATCAACCAGCCCAAAGCGGAATATACCAGGATAGTCTTTTCGTCTATCATTTGGACTCGCTATTTGGGTTGCAAAGATACAAAAAATTTGTTCAAACTCCGATAAAATGCAAAAAACAGCCATTTAAATTCCGATAAAATGCAGAAAAAAGCTCTCTGAATTCCGATAAAATGCAGAAAGTTGCCATCTGAATTCCGATAAAATGCAAAACTAGCCGTTTTTTTTCTCGATAGGTGAAACATCATCGGAAAATGTTGTATCTTTGCCACCGATAAGCGGTGCCGCGAGGCTCAATAGGGAATCGGGTGAGAATCCCGAGCAGTTCCCGCTGCTGTAAGCTCTTCACGCTGGTCACTATGCCACTGAAAACCAAGTCTTTCGGGAAGGCGACCAGACAAAAGGAGTAAGTCAGAAGACCTGCCGCAAGTCGCTGAAACGAAGCTTTCGGGACAAGAGCTGGCTTTCCCTTATATTAATAAGGTGTACCAACGCTATCCTTGAAGTTTTGAAGTAAGAAGTTAATTAACTAATTATCAAACCTTTAAAACTTAATGTATTATGCGTTTTAAGAATTTTACCCTTTTGTTCCTCATGGGAATTTTCGGTCTTTTCACGACCAACCTGTTTGCACAACAGGATGCTACCATCGACCCTGCCGACATCCGCTATTGGATTGGCGAGGGCGAAAACGAAGTGGTCTTCATCGTCAACTGGGCTGAGCCCGACACGGCTTTGGCCTGGGGTTACCGCTTTTCCACCGAAACCGTTACCATTAAAGACGTCATGGATGCCATCGCCGCTGCTGACTACCGTTTTAGCTATGACAGCCCTAATGGCAGCTGGCTCAATGACATTTTCTTCAATGACGGCATTCTTGATTTGAGCCTCACTGAACCCATGTGGGTTTCCTATTTAGTCAATGGCGAGTCGTCATGGAACACCTTTGATGTCCAGACGTTGGCCGATGGCGACTATGTGAAATGGGGCGATACCTATTGTGGCACTTTGGTTGACCCTGAAAACTACATTTACGTTTGGGAAAAGGAAGTTGAAGCCGTGTATCCGCTGGCCTATGAAGCCAAGATTGAGCCTTCGGAAATCCTTTATTGGATTGGCACTGGCGCGAACGAAGTCGTTTTCTGCGTCAACTGGAACAACCCCAACAAGGCTTTGGCTTGGGGCTACCGCTTTGATGGCGAAAGCGTCATTTTGAAGGAAGTGATGGACGACATTGCCGCTGCCGATGGCCGTTTCAACTACGTGCAAGGCGAATGGGGCGTTGCCGATATCACCTTCGATGAAGGCGATTTGCATCTGGCTTTGGCCGGCATGTGGTGGCTCTACAACGTGAATGGCGTGATGGGCTACAACGGTTACGATTACGAACCCCTCGTCAATGGCGACTTCATCAAGTGGGGCGACGAATCTTGCGCCACTGAGATTGCCGAATGGACTTACGTCTGGACGCAACCTGTGGAACCCGTCAGCGTGTTCGACGGTGTGAATGAAAATACGGGCAGCAGCCTGTCAGTGTATCCGAATCCCGCCGTCAGCGAAACCTTCGTGACCATTGAGAATGCTGGTTTGAACGAGATTTCGGTCTACGACATGCAAGGCCGTCTTGTCAACAAGGTGAGTGTCAATGCCATGGAAGGCGAACAAGTTCGCATTGGCACCGAGACGCTGAATAGCGGCGTGTACTTCATCACTGTGAGCGACGACAGCGCTGTTCGTACTGCAAAGCTTGTGGTGAAATGATGAAAAAGATAGCAATTCTGCTGATGGCTTTGGTGCCGACGATGCTATGGGCGCAGTTTGCTCCCGCAACGGGTTTCGACGGCACCACGGCCATTCATGCCGACTCATCAGCGTTTGTGGCATGGGCTACGGGCTGCACCGTTGAGCGCGGCCCGATGCGCATCGACAAGCTCGAGATGGGATTGGCATCGTTCGGCGAAGAGGCCTTGGCCTTGGGTGTGCCGGGCGGCACGATGGATGTCGTCAGCCTCGGCGATGGCGGCTCTGCCACTTTGACCTTCGCTTCGCCGATTTACAATGGGGAAGGCCCCGATTTCGCCGTGTTCGAGAACGGTTTCCACAACGCGCAGGATCCGACGATGACCCTGTTTTTCCTCGAAATCGCTTTTGTGGAGGTCAGCTCGGATGGCGAGAATTTCTTCCGTTTCCCTGCTATTACGAATGTGCCGTATGATACGCAATTGGGCGGTTCGGCCTGCATCAATCCGGCTCAAATCCACAACTTTGCAGGGAAATATGAGGCCATGTATGGCACGCCCTTCGACCTTGACGAGGTGGAGGACAATGTCTTGCTCGACAAGAACAGGATTACCCATGTCCGCATCGTTGATGTGGTGGGCAACATCGATCCTGAGTATGCCACTTACGATTCGGAGGGTCATCCCGTCAACGACCCGTGGCCGACAGGTTTCAATTCCAGCGGCTTCGACTTGGATGCCATCGGCGTGATTCATGACTTGGAGCACTCCAATGTCCCAGAAAACTCATCGGATGCCGTTGCGGTGTATCCTAATCCTGTCAAGGACAGACTGATGGTGAAGGCCGAAAACCTGCAAAAGGTGGAGGTGTTTAACGCTATGGGTCAGTTGCTGCTTACCTCGACGGAAACGGAAACCGACCTCTGCCAGTTGCCCGACGGCGTGTATCTCTGTCGCGTGGTCTGTGATCAAGGAATATTTGTAAAACGAATTGTCAAACAATAAGTTATGAAAAGGATACTTTGGCTAATAGCGGCTTTGGCGGTGACTATGTTCGCCTGCAAACCCGACCAACCTACACCCACTCCCGTCAATCCTTCCGACACGATTCCGCCTGTGGAACTCAAAGGCGTTTTCGTCCTCAACGAGGGTAACTACCAGTTTTCCAACGCTTCGCTGAGCTTTTATGATCCCGAAGCCGACACGGTGTGCAACAATCTGTTCTATAAGGCCAACAATGTGCCTTTGGGTGACGTGGCTGAGAGCATGGCTTTGGTCGATGGCAAGCTGTATGTAGTCGTTAACAACAGCAACAACATCAAAAAGTTGGACGCCAATACCTTAGTGTGCGATATTACCCAGCCGTACAAAATCGAGGGTTTCTATTCGCCGCGCGAGATGCACTTTGTGGCACCCGACAAGGCCTACGTCAGCGACCTGATTGGCACCAACCTTTGGATCATCAACCCGCAGACCATGACGCATACCGGCACCATTGCGATGGGCAAGACCACCGAGAAGATGGTGCAGGTCGACAATGAGCTGTATGTCAGCAATTGGTCCATGTATTACACCTTAAATGACCCAAATTCTCACGACAGCTACAACACGGTTCAGGTCATCGACTTGAACAATGACGTGAAGGTGGCCGACATCGTGGTAGGGAAGGAACCCAATACGATGGTGTCGGACAAAAACGGGCATGTTTGGGTGCTTTGCGAGGGCCGTTCATGGGATGAGGAGTTTGACGAAGCGGGTGTGGCTTATGGTGAGAATCCCACATTGTGGGAGATTGACCCGATGCTGAAGACCGCCACATGTCGTTATGAGTTTAAAGGCCCAATTGATGGTGACGATCAGATAAAAGGCGTGGCTACGGCATTGAAAGTCAACCCCGCTGGCGATCGGTTCTATATGATATACAACAATGAAGTGCGCCGTTTCGATTTGGCCACAATGAGTCTGTCTGAAGGATTTTGCATCCAAGCGTTAGGACCATTGAACCAGTTCTATAACCTTGCTGTGGATCCTACGACAGGCGAAGTGTATGTCAGTGATGTGAAAAACTATATGGATAACGGCACCGTCTACCGTTACACCGAAGACGGCCTGCTGCTCAGCTCGTTTGAAGCGGGCATCATTCCCAGTGCAATGTTGTTTAAATAATTGATATTCTTGTTGCGGGGATTGCAAATCCCCAATTCGGTTCGGGCGGATTTCAAATCCGCCCGAATTGTCTAAACGATTGAAAGCTATGACAAAAACCTGTCCCCGTTGCGGAAAAACATTCGAATGCGTCCATTCTGTGGACTGCTGGTGCGTCAAGGTGAAGCTCACCGACGCCACAAAAGCCTATCTCAAAGAACATTATACAGATTGCCTGTGCAAAGACTGTTTGGAGGAAATCAATGAAAACTAAGACCCAAGTTATATTATTGCTTTTGCTTTTAGGTGCATGTGCTCCAAAGACAAAGGAAAATGTTGTGCGGACGCAAGGCGACAACCTCATGCGTCACGCACGCAATGTCACAGTCTTTGAGACGGACTATGGCTATCACATGGATGTCATTTGTCCATGGGACACCACCCTGACATTGGGGCATTTTGCCTTGGTGAAGGATACCACAAAGGCAGTGGGAGAGGGGCTCACCCAACTCCGTGTACCTGTGCAGTCGGTGATTTCGTTTTCGGCCACGCAATGGGCTGTTTTTCTGCGTTTGGGCGAGATTGACCGCGTGAAAGGCATCCTTGAAGGCCGTTTCGTGACCGACACGACCATGTGTTCCTTGTTGGCACAAGAGAAGGTCTACGACATTGGTACGGAGGCCGCCGCCGACATTGAGCGGATGATACAGTTGCAGCCTGATGCCTTATTGTATTCGCCTTATTTCGATGGCAACCAAGGCGGTTTGAACGTCACGGGCGCGGTGCTGTTCCCTTTTGCGGATTATATGGAAAACACACCCTTGGGTCGCGCCGAGTGGATTCGCGTCATTGGCATTTTGGCGGGCTGCGAGGACAAGGCCAACGCCTGGTTTGATGATATTGAAAGGCGTTACAATGCGCTTTCAGGCCTGTGTGCCAATGTGGAGCATCGTCCGACGGTCTTCTCCGACTTGGCCTTCAACGGGCAGTGGTACGTGGCGGGCGGAAAGAGCTACATCGCCAAGCTTTTTGCTGACGCAGGTGCCGACTACATTTGGAAAGACAACCCTTCGACGGCCAGCGTCCCAATGGATGCAGAGAGCATTCTCGCCAAGGCGCAAAAGGCTGACTATTGGCGTGTCATCAACTCCAACCCTTTCCCGATGACATACGAGTCCTTGGCCAAGGAAAACCCCGTCTATCCGCTTTTCGATGCCTTCAAAAACCACAAAATCATCGTTTGCGACATCCTTTCGACTGGCTATTTTGAGCAGTCGCAGTGCGAGCCTGACCTGCTTTTGGCTGACTTCATCCATTTCTTCCATCCCGAACTTCTGACGGGCGAATGGGCGGATTATCAGCCGAAATACTACCATTTGATGGAATAGGCTTTGTAGGGCATTTTTTTTATACCCTAACTAATATAATTCAGATAAAAATCAATATTTTATACCCTATCGGATATAATTATTTAAGGATTATTGGAATTATACCCGAAACGGTGTAAAATTGTAGGAAAAGTCTTATTTTTGCGCCAAATTCAAATCGATTATGGCCGAAAAAAGCAGATTGTCACAACAAGTAAAAGCCTTGCGAAAACAATACGGACTGACACAGGAGGACTTGTCCTTCAAGTCGGGGGTAGGGCTTCGATTCGTCAGAGACTTGGAACAAGGGAAGAAAACCCTAAGGATGGACAAGGTGAATGCAGTATTGGCCCTGTTCGGGAAAGAACTGGGCATTGTCGAGCAACCGAGAGGAGGTGAGCTATGAGAAAGGCAGATGTGTACTTCAGGGACATGAAGGCCGGACAGCTCACAGAGGACGAGAACGGCTATCTGTTCTGCTATGATGCCGCTTTTTTGACATCGGAAAGTGCCGAGCCCATCAGCCTGACTTTGCCTTTGACACACCTCCCATACCGTTCGACAGCTATGTTCCCCTTCTTCGACGGACTCATCCCCGAAGGTTGGCTGCTCGACATTGCCACGAAAAACTGGAAACTTAATCCTAATGACAGGATGGGGCTACTAATGACTTGCTGCAAAGACTGCATAGGAGCCATCGGACTCATCGGATTGGAGGAGGAAATGCCGCATGAGTAAGTGTCTGGTTTGCTATAGGGAATTGGAAGAAAGGCAAAAGGATTACCATCCCTCATGTGCCAAACGGTTCTTCGGGAAAGCTGAAGCGCCCATACTTCCTTATTCGAGAGACAAAATCAATGATTTGGCGAAGCAATCTGTTCTCAGCAGGACTGCCGTCACGGGTGTGCAATCGAAGCTCTCGATGGATGTGAACAAAGGCGGGAAGGATGAGCCCGACCGTCTGACCATTGTGGGACTTTGGGGCAGATATATCCTAAAGCCAAAGTCGGACGAATTCCCATGGCTGCCCGAAGTGGAAGACTTGACAATGCACCTTGCCGAAATAGGCAGGATCAGTGTGGTGCCGCATACCTTGATTCGTTTTAGCGACGGTGAGCTGGCATACATGACGCGAAGGATAGACCGCGATTCCCGTGGAAAGAAATACCTGATGGAAGATATGTGCCAAATCAGCGGGCGTGTCACAGCCGACAAATACAAATCGTCTTACGAGAACATAGCAAAGATGATAAAACGCTATTCCTCCGCACCGATGCTCGATTTAGTTAATTTCTGGGAAGTGGTCGTGTTCTCATGGATTACCGGCAACTCCGACATGCACCTGAAAAACTTCTCGCTCATCAGCCAAACGCCTGGGAATTATGTGCTTTCACAGGCCTACGACCTGCTTAACGTTCATCTGATTTTCCCTGAGGACGACGAGGAATTGGCCTTGACGCTTGATGGGAAGAAGAAGCGGATTGATAGGAAGAGCTTCGAACGGGCGATGGCATCGTCTGGACTTGAAAAGAAAGTGGTGGAAAACATCTTCAATAAGTTCAAGAGTGTTGCTCGTCAATGGTATGATTTCATTGACATCAGTTTTCTCCCTTCGCAGCTGAAGGAAAAATACAAGGAAGAGATTGCGGGAAGGCTGGATTTGCTTGAGGCTACCCCAATGTGACAGCTTTATACAGTCCTTTTGAACGGACATTCCGCCGAGCAGGAAGAGCATTTGCTGTAGTTGTTTGTTCTTTTTGTGTTTTCGCCGCAGGAACATGATCCCTTGCCCGTCCGCAAGATGCGGATGGCGAGAATAACAAAGGTGGCAACAACCAACAACACTATGCCAGTAGCCCAATTCATGCGATGACGGCATTAGCAATAAGGTAAGCGAACCAAGCGCAAATCCAGGCGACGACGCACTGGAAGGCGATGATGAACAGCATCCACTTGGTGCCCAACTCGCGGCGGATGGAAGCCACGGCTGCCACGCAAGGCGTGTAGAGCAGGCAGAACACCAGCATGGAAATGCTTGTTATCGTGGTGAATAACGGCATGGCGTTGAGCACTTCAAGTGTGGCCACCACACTTTCCTTGGCCATGAAACCGCTCACCAAAGCTGTGACGATTTGCCACTCGCCCAAACCGATGGGACGGAAAATCGGGGCAATCCAGCCGGCTACGCTCGCCAATATGCTGCCTTCGCCGTTTTCCACCATATTGAAATGGAAATCAAAAGTTTGAAGGAACCAAATCACCAAGGAGGCGAGGAATATCACCGTAAAAGCGCGTTGCAGGAAATCTTTGGTCTTGTCCCACAACAGATGGGCGACGTTCTTGAGGCCAGGCAGACGGTAGTTGGGCAGCTCCATCACGAAGGGTGCGACATCACCTTTATTGCCGAACCATTTGGTAAACAACGCAGTAACAATGCCGACAATGATGCCCAACAGATAGAGGCAAATCAAGACCACGCCTCCGTGATGCGGGAAAAACATGCTCGTAAAGAAGGCGTAAATCGGGATTTTGGCCGAACAACTCATAAAAGGTGTCAGCAAAATCGTACGCCAACGGTCATGTGTGGAATGTAAGGTGCGCGAGGCCATCACAGCCGGCACAGTGCAACCGAAACCGATAAGCATGGGTACGATACTATGCCCCGTGAGGCCGAGTTTGCGCAGGAAACTATCGCTGACGAAAGCCACGCGGGCCATGTAGCCACTGTCCTCCAACAGGCTGAGGAAGAAGAACAGCAATATAATGATAGGTACAAAACTTAGGACGCTGCCCACGCCGCCGAAGATGCCGTCAACGACCAGCGACTGCACCGCCGGAGTGACATTCCAGTTGGCCAATGCCGTTCCGCATTGCACGGCGAGCCATGAAATGCCTTGGTCGAGCAGGTCTTGCAAGGGAGCTCCAAGGGCGTCGATACTGAGCCAGATGATGCCCACCATGACGAGGATGAAAATCGGGATGGCGGTCCACTTGCCGGTCAGGTATTTGTCGATGCGGCGGCTGCGTTGGTATTCCTTGCTTTCCTTGGGCTTCACCACGGTTTGGTCGCAGAGTTTCTTTATGAATGCAAAACGCATGTCGGCCATGGCTGCTGCGCGGTCGAGGCCGCGTTCTTCTTCCATCTGCACGATGAGGTGTTCCAAGGTTTCTTTTTCATTCTGAGTGAGTTGCAGGGCATCCATAACGATTTGGTCGCCTTCAACGAGTTTCGAGGCGGCAAAACGCACGGGGATGTCGGCACGTTGCGCGTGGTCCTCGATGAGGTGCATGATGCTGTGGAGGCAACGGTGCACCGCGCCACCGTGGTCGTCCTTGTCGCAAAAGTCCTGTCGCGCAGGGGCTTCTTGGGACTTGGCGATGTGCAGGGCATGGTCGACGAGCTCGG
>JAEEGF012219240.1_pt1 | contig 13206 bp, 9 predicted proteins | sample 9134171 | NCBI WGS metagenome assembly JAEEGF01 (sample SAMN16246542, study PRJNA631951) | gut metagenome | biome: gut microbiome; feature: rumen; material: AP-attached | host: Bos | place: Iran: Karaj | collected 2018-10
CAAGTTCATTAAGTAAAAAAAATAAACTTAAAAAGAATAATAAAAAAGATGAAGAAGAGTTTAGTAAATTAATAAAAAAAAAGAATAGTTTAATTCATTTAAGAAACACAAAAAAAAATAATTATAATCAAGAAATTAAAAAGCAAGTTAAATATATCGAACAATTAAAAAATACCATAAATGAAGTTAATCAAACTTTAACTTCTATGGAGTAATTATGTTAGTTTAAAAAAATTAACATACAAATGAGATTAAATAACAAAATATAAATAAAAATTATGAATTTGTAGTTAATAATAATTTAAAATATTATTATTCTATATATCATTAATATTTATTTTAAAAGTAAAAAAAGAGTTATTACATATAAAAATTACAATTTTATTTAACAAATAAAAATAAATATTAATTATTTAAGATAATCAAACTATAAGATAAATAAATATTATTTTTTTAATTTTTTCAAGTAACTAATAATTAATGTAGTAAAATCCTATTTAAATAAATTTTGAAAATTTAATAAATTTAATGGAAGATAATATAGAAGATTTAAAAAATAAAATATTAAATTTAGAAAATAAATTAAATTCCCTTAAATCTCAATTACAAATATCAGAAGAAAAAGAAAATCTTCATCAATCGACATTATCAAAAATAAAAAAAATACATAATGAATATGAAGAATCATATTTATCATCATTGAATGATTATAAAAATAGAGAAAACACTTTAAAAACTCAATATTTGAATTATCAAAATTTATTAGAAAAACAATATTCAGAAAGTGAAAAAAGATTAAATGATGAAATAACATTATTAAAAAATCAAATAAATCAAAAAGAAGAAATTATATCAATTTTACAAAAACAAAATAATGAAATAAATGAAAAAATATCAAAAAATGAAATAGATAATCATTTTAAAGAAAAAAATTATGAAGAAGAAATTCTTGCAAAAAATAGAGAATTAGATGAAATTCAAGAAACAACAAAACAATTAGCAAATGAAGCTAAAGAACAAATTCAAAAATTATATGAACAAATATATTCTCAAAAACAAAATATTGAACAAGATAATTTTAATAATTTTCAAAATGATATTAACATTGATAATTTAAATCTCCAAAATGATAATTATATGACATTTCAACCAGAAGAAATTAATAATATTAATTTAAATAATAATAATAATGTTAATTTTAATCCAAGAGCAAGAATTCTTTCTTTAGAAAATGAAAATCAGACTTTAAGAGAAGAAATAATTAAAAAAGAAGAAGAAATCAATTTTTGGAAAAATAATTCTCAACCATATTCTCGTAGTACAATTCCAAATATAAATAAACATGATTATTATAATAATATAAGAATACAGCAATTAGAAAAAATGTTAGAAAATTATGGTGAAACAATATCAAATTTAAGAGAAACATATAATCAAAGTTTAATTAATCATCAAAATGAAATGAATGATATAAGTAATAATTATGAAAATAGCATAAATCAAATTCAATTAAATAATTCAAGAAATATTAACTTAAATCCTAATTTAAATAATATTAATAATAATTTAAATTCTATTCCTTCAATTACTGAAAAAACTATTAATACTAATTATTATAGTAATATTAATACTTCTGTTCCTAATGAAGAAGCAATGAGAAATCAATATATTAAAGAAAAATTAGAAGTTATAAAAAAAAATTCAGGAGATTTTTAAATATTAATATCTTTATTTAAAGAACAATTTTTTTAAGATAAATTTGAAAATTTGGTTTTTATTAAAATATTCTTTATTTATTTTTTCCTTTCTATAAAATATTTATAAAAACCTTCTTTGTCTTTTTTTCTCTTAGCAGGTTTAATTAATTCTTTTTGTTCTTGAAGACCTTGTGAAATTGCTTCTAATTGTTTTACATTTTTAACTTTTTGTTTATATTTATTTAATTTATCATTATCAATTTTAATTTCTTCTTCTTCTCTTTCTCTTTTTTTATTTAACATTTCATCTTTTAAAACATCATCTTCATTATCATAATATAATATATTTTTATGCTTTTTTCCTTTAAATAAATTACTTTTTAATTGTAAATCAATTTTTAATTTTTCTTTTTCATTTTCAATTTGACTTTTTTTAAAATTAACTAAATTAATAAATTGAGTATTTGAAATTATTTTATCTTGTAAATTTTTTTCATCTGAAAATTCAATATGTTCACCATCAATTATTTTTGCTTTTAACATTCTATGATAAAATTCATCTGGATTTCTTGTTCTTGCTGCTTCTTTTAATTTCTTATATTTTTCTTCTTTTCTATGATAATCTTCAGCTCTTATTTTATAATCTTTTTTCTTTTCTAAAAATCCTTTTTTTTTCCTTTTTTCAAATTGACTTCTTTCTCTATATTTTCTCTTTGGAATATATTTCTTTATATTCTTTAACATTTATAATGTTAAATGATAATTTTTAAAATTTTTTGTTTTTTAAATAATAATTTTTTTTTTATTAAATTAATTCCTAATATCTATTTATCATTCCTATATTACTCATTTTACAATGAATATAATCATTAAAATGTATTTTATCTCCTAAAATTTGGAAGTGAGTGGTTTTTTTAAATTCTTCAAAAATTCGTAATAATTCTTCATAACATACTATTAAAACTTCATCAAACATATCTTTTTTATTTTCAACTTCATTTATATTATTTCCTCTTTCTCTAATTGTTGATAAAACATTATCTGAAAATTTGTCTTTATATGTTTCATTTGAAAAATAAGTATTAAAAATATTTTGCGCTTCATTGATTAATGTTTCATTATCTTCTTCTAAATCAAAAGCATATTTATATTTCATTATTTCGGTATATATTACCAAATAACTTATTTCTTTTTTGTTAAATGTTTTTATATATTTAAGAAATACATGATATGTTTCTTCATTAAGCAAAAATAAATATAAATTATTCATTAATTTTGAATTATATTTAAAAGCAAAAGATTTTTGATTTTTTTTTATCATAAATAATGGAATAAAACCATTTATTATTAATGATAAATACATTGAAAAAAATAATATTAGATTTATATTATTTGAAAAAAAAGAACCTAAATTCCAAGAAATAAACCAACTAAATAAAAATAATATTATTTCTAAATGAATTGCTTCTCCAACATAAGATTTAAGTATTTTATATGAATAAGTTACTAAAACTAACAATTCTATAAATATTAATATAGTCCATATATATTCTTTATTAACATAACCGATTATTTTTATTATTAAAGACCAAATTAATGATAATATTATCATTGAAATAAAGAGGATTTTTACATAAAATGGTTCTTGAAATAAATGTCTTTTTTTATAAAACCTTTGAACATCTTTTTTTTCATCCAATCTAATTCTACAACATTCTATAATTTTTTGACTTCTTAAAAAAAAAGATACCATCATTGAAGATTGAAAGATCAAAAACAATAACAAAAAAGTATCAGAATATTCACTAAAAGTATTATCATTAAGAAAAATAATACTTGTTGTTGCTAAAAATCCTAAAAAATTATTAGATAATAAAAGTATAGATGAACGAATTGAAATTGGAGTAAATTCCTTTTTTTTTAATATCATTATACATATAAATCCATATATTATTGTATTTATTGATAAATGAACTATTGTGTATATTTGCATTAATAAATTGTTAATTTCTTTTAAAACAATTAAATTTTAATTATTATTTATTATAATAAATATATGATTAAATTATTAATATTGAATGTCTTTAAATAAAGAAACTGATAAAGAAAATTTGTCTTCTGTATCAATTAATGAAAAAAATAATATGATAAAGAAAATAGTTCAAGATTTACCTAAACAAAAAAAAAATAAAATTAAAAATAATTTACTTTTTTTCCAAAATTTTAAAAATAGTAAATTCTTCTTAAATGATAACACACATCTTAAAGAAAGATTAAAAAAAGAAAAAGCATTACTTACAAAACAAAATTCAAATAATTGTGAAAATGATATTTCTATATCAACAAATACAAATACAACAGTATTAAATGATTTAAAAGAAAATTCAGATTCAATTTTTTCATTCAATAAAAAAATATTTGTTAAAAAGCACATAGATAAATTAAAAACTTTTTTTTCTCCTCAGAAACCAACAATAACAAAAAAAATATTATTAAATAAATTAGAAATTAAAGAAAATAATCAAGTAATAAAGCCTGAAGTAAATTTAGAAGATTTACTTCTTTTAGAAGAAAAATTTAATGATATAAAATTAACAATAATTAATTATTCTAAGAATAATAATAATATTATTTCTTTAAAATGTTTAGAATGGTGGAATTATTTTTTAAATAGTACAATTAACGGAAATTTAGAACAATATTTTATTGATAATAAGTTTAAACAATTAGTTCATTATTTTTCTATTATACAATTTGCTTGCGTGATTATTATTTATGATTCATCATTTAATAATAAAATAATTGAAAGAAATAAAAATAAAATTTTAACTTTAATTAATTTACTCCAAGTTAATTATTTAATAATTTTTGATTATATTATTTCTAAAATTTCTATTTCTTGTAAGAATAATTTATGGGTTAAGAAATGTGTTTCAATGTTAAAAAAGAAATTAATAATAAATATATCATCTCATTTTACACAAATAAAACTTAATAATTCAAATTCATATAATATATTAAATGATATTTTATTAATTATTCATGTAACTCCTTCGAAAGAAGAAAATAAAATTGAATATATTTATGAAAAATTTTATGATAGATCAAATGAACAATTAAATTTAATATCAAAGGAAGAAATAATAAATTTATTTAAAGATAAAATTTATAGATATAATGAATTAAATCCAAATGAATTTATTATTCAGAATAAGAATAAAGATATTATATTTCATAAAAATTTAGTAAATAAATATCAAAATGCTTTTTATATAAAACAAAAAGCTTATTATTCAATAATTCAAAATTCAACTTTATTAAATCAATCATTAGAAAGTAATTCTCAAATAATAAAAAAAAATGTAACATATAATAGAATGAATACAATAAATAATTCAACGAAAATTTCTCTTCAAACATATAATAATTTATTAAATTTACATAGCAATAATAATAAAAATGATATTTCTTTTTCAAATGATATATTATTAAAATCTCCTAATTATCCAATATTAAAATTTCCTCCTAAGAAAGAATTGACTTTAGTTTTAGATTTAGATGAAACAATAATATCTTTTCATTATAAAGATAATAATAAAAAAGAAGGAATATTAAATTTTCGCCCAGGTTTAAAATTATTTTTAGAAGAAATAAGTAAATTATATGAAATTATTATTTTCACTTGTGCTACAAAAGAATATGCTTCTCCAATTTTAGATAAAATAGAAAAAGATAAAAAATATTTTAGTGAAAGATTATATAGAGAACATAATGTTTTAATTAATAATGAATATATTAAAGATATTTCACTTTTAGGAAGAAATATTGAAAAAATTATTATTGTTGATAATTTAATTCAAAATTTTAGACTTCAAAAAGAAAATGGAATTTTAATTAGTTGGTATTGTGGAGATAATGATAATGATAATACTTTATTTAATTTACAAAAATTATTAATTAGAATTTATGATGAAAGAGAAGATGATGTTAGAAATTTATTAAAAAAATATAAAAATGAAATTATAAGGAAAATTTCTTCTAATATGGATTTCTTAGATAACACTTATCAATTGACAATTTAATATAATAATTTAAACCTTTTTTTTCATTTATTAAATTTTAATAATTTTTTTTAATTTTTTAAAACAATTTATATATATTTTACAATTCATAATCTAAATATTGAGAATGAATAACAGTATTAAATATATTAATCATATTATCATAAGAAAAAGTATCATCAAATTCTTTTCCAACAAAACTATTTTGAGCCATTGTTCTATTATAATCTTTAACTTTATAAGTTGTAATTTTTTTATTTTCAAAAATATGAGTAATTAAAGGAATAAATTTAATATCTTTAACAACAACTTTATTTGATTTATCTCTTCCAATAATAACATGAGCCATTCCTCCTAAAAATCTCCAAAAAATATTTTTTCCTCTTAAAGCAGTAGCATTAATGAAATTTCCAATAGAATAAAAAACATACATTTTTCTATTTGATTGTTTATTATAATATAATTTTAAAGGTTGAATAACATGAGGATGAGTTCCAATGACTAAATCAACACCTAAATTAAAAAATATTTTAGTATAATATTCTTGAGATTTTATTTCTTTTAATACATATTCTTTACCCCAATGAGGAAAAACTATAATAAATTCAGCACCTTCTTTTTTTGCTTTTTCAATATCACTTTTTATTTTCTCATATTTTAATTCATTCATTGTATAATTTTGTTCCAATTTTACATTTGAACCATAACAATAATTTAATAAAGCAATTTTAATATTATTTTTATTATAATAAGTTATTTTATTATAATCTTCTTCATTTAAATAAGAACCTGTTATTGTTATATTTGGATATTTATTTTTCCAATTATTTAAATCTGATTTTATAGCTTCTAATCCTTTATCATTAATATGATTTGTTGCTTTTAATATTATATTAAATCCAGCTTTAACAATTGAATCAGCTAATTCAAAAGGTGAATTAAATTTTGGAAAATCTGTTATTCCAAATTTTCTTCCTGCAATTAAAACTTCTTCATTTACTATTTTCATATCATATTCTTTTATGTATTTTTCCATGTTTTCAAACATAAAATCAAAATTATATATATCTCTTTTTGAGTCATATCCATAATTGGTTAAATTTCTATGCATTAATATATCTCCTACCATACATAATGATATATCATTTTCTTCCTTTATATATTTTTCTTTTTTCTTTTTTTCATTTATTATGTAATTTTCTTCTTTTTTTTTATTTTTTGTTTCACAATGTTCTTCTTCTTTTAATTCATTAGAATATATTAATTTTATTAGTGTGATTAAAAATACTATTTTTTTCATTTTTTTTTAAAACAATCATTTATTTTTTTGTAATTAAATGGATAATGCTCCTCCAGTTATTACAAATAAATATGAAGGAAGATTAATTAATTTAAAATATGATAATAATAAAAATATAGAATGGGATTTAAACATAGAAAAGGAAGATAAAAATATTCGTTTTGAAATATTTCAGAATGATTCATTTCCTACTGTAAAGTTTTATGATTCTTTTTCTTTAGATTATTTAAAAGAAAATAATAAACTATTAAAAGTATATGATAATATAAATCAAATTTATAATTTTTTTGAAGAAAGAAAAAAGAAAAAATTATTCTTAAAAGAATTTGAAAATAATTATTTTAAATTAACATTTAAATCTCCAATGATAAATGTAAATGATGTAATAATTAAATTAAGAATAAAAGAACTAAAACAAAGAGATTTATTATTAAATATCTTCAAAGAAATACAAAAACTAAAAACATCTCATTCAGATATAGAAAAAAATTTAAATGACTTAAAATCAAAAATAGAAAAAAACCAAACAGAACTAACCAAATTAACTCAATAAAAAAAACAAAAAAATAAAAAGCATTTTATAAGAAAAAAACTACCTCCAAAAACAAATGATAATAAAAACGAAACTTTCCAACAATAAAAAAATGATTATTAAATAAAAAAAGCTATTATGAACCAAAATAAAAAAGTGAAACAAATTTCATCTTCATTTTTTATTCCTTTTCAACATCCTCCTTTTGTTTTTTTGGATTTAAATGATCTTCAAGTTTAACATTTCCTTTATTTTGATTATCTTCAGTGACATTATTCTCATCATCAATAGAAATTATTAATTTCAACAATTTTAGGGATTAACTCATTATTAAACAATTCTTGAATATGAATACCATTCTTAGCACTAACTTCAGTAAAAATGAATTCATTATCCTTTGCATAATTTTTTCCTTTTTCTTCAGAAAAACATCTTTTATCAGCTAAATCAATTTTATTTCCAAATAAACAAAAAATAGATCCTCTCTTCTTAAGTCTTTAATTTCATTCACCCAATGAGATGTATGATTAAATGATTCATTATTTGTTATGTCATATACAACTATATTATATTTGCATCACGAATAGATATTGGAATTAATAATTTAAATTGTTCCTGTCTTCTGTGTCGTATAAGAGTAAACGAATATTTGCTCTGTTTATTATTACTTTCTTTGAATATAAATCTAATCCTTTTGTTGCTTAGTAGTTTGGCTCAAATTTATCTTGAGAAAAACGATTTAGTATGAACTCTTTCCTACACTTTGATCTCCAAGGAATATTATTTTAAATTTTGGAGAGTCATGATTTATTTTTCTTCTTTTTTTAAAAAAATATTTTTTATTTAAATTTTTAAATTATGATTCCCTTATTATATATTTTTTTATTATTACTCTTAAATTTAATATATAATTTTATATTCTTATTATTTTTATATTATGTTCATTTACTTTTTTGACTGTTGTCGAATGAGTGATGTTATACCATATATAATTTAACATAAAATTTTCTTCATCATATTACAAAATTCTTGATAATTAATTTGACCATCATTATCTAAATCAATATCTTCTAAACATTTATTAAATTCTTCTTCAGGAAAACCAGAAGAATCTTTAAATAAATTTTTAATTTCTTTTAAAGTAATTTGTTCATTTTTATCAATATCAAAATAATCAAAAGCAAATTTCATGAATTTATCTTCTAAAAACAATTTTTTATCAACAGCAGCTCTTAAAAATTCTTCATAATCAATAGCATTAGAATGATCAGCATCAAGGAAATTATATTCTTTTTCTAAAAAAAATCATCAATATTAACATTTTGTTCTTTAAATAATTGTTTTAATCCATCAATAAATTCACTTTTAGAAATAACACCATCATTATTTAAATCTAATTTATAAAATAATGAAGAAGCTTCATTAACATAACTTAAATGAGGATAATGATGAACTAAATATGCTATTGTTGTTTGTTGAAGCACTAATTCAGGATTATAATTTTTAATATTATTTAATAAAATTTTTAATTTATCTGTTGATAATTTAGATAATTTTTCTTTTATTTTAAATTTCTTAAAAAAATCATGTTCTAAAGCATTTTTAACACTTAATCTTTCATCAGGGTTTTTAATTAATAATTTTTGAATTAAATCTTTGATTTCGTTGGAAACAACATTAAAAGGATACATTTTTAAATCATAATTAGCATTTTTAATATTAGTAAAAACTTCTAATTTATTACTTCCACCAAAAGGTAATTTCCCACTTAAAATAGAATATAAAATAACTCCAATAGACCAAGCATCACATTTTTCACTATAATTTCCATTTAAAACTTCAGGAGCAATATAAAATGGAGTTCCAGTAATTTCTTTTTCTTTATTATTACTATAAAATTTTGCAGTTCCAAAATCAATAATTTTAACATATATATTATTTGAATATTGTGAATTTTCAAGTAATATATTTTCTAATTTTAAATCTCTATGCATTAAATTTCTTTGATGTAAATAATTTACTGCACTTAAAATTTGGAAAATTATTATTCCTGTTGTTATTTCTGATTGACCTCCTTCATCTTTAATTTTAGAAAATAAATCTCCTCCATTACATAATTCTTGAACAATATAAAAATCAGATTCTGTATCATATAATTCAAATATTTTAATAATATTAGGATGATCTAATTCTTTTAAAATTTCAGCTTCTTTTTTTAAATCATCATTTTTTAAAAAATTACTTTTTGGAATAATTTTAATAGCTACTAATTCATTTGTTAATTTATGTTTTGCTTTAATTACAGAACCAAAAGTTCCTTCTCCTAATTTATCTTTCTCATTATCTGAAAATTCATATTTTTCAAATATATTTGTATTTCCTTCTCCAATTAATATTGCTTTATCTATTGATACTGGAATAATTGAACCTGGTTTTATTAAAGGTAAATTTTTTTTTGATGCTAATACTGCTCCTCTTCTTAATGTTGTATCTGATGATCTTTTTATTATTTTCTCTTCTTCTTCAATATCTTTTCCTATTTTTATTATATTTTTAATTTCTGGTTTTTCTGCTTTTTTACTTTTTTTTTTTTCATTTTCATCCTCTATATTAGTATTTTTTGAATTTTCACAACCTAATATTTTCAAATTTCCCATTTTTAAATTTTAATTTTTTTAAAAGTAAATTTGTTTTGTAGTTTTAAGGTGAATACGATATTTTTTTAAAATTTTCATTGATTATTTGTGTTAGGCTCAATAATTGAATAACTTTTAGAAATATTTCGTGATTTAATTGTATTTAAAAACATAATATTAAAAATGATTTTGAACTTAATGATTTTGAACTTAATGATTATTTTTTTATAAATTAATTCATAAATATTTGAAAATGGAAAGGATTAAGAATAAAATGGAAGAGATAAAAATAAAAGATTTAAAGAAAATTTTTCAAAATAGAGGATTTAGAATTATAAATCATTTATCAACTGGTGGTCAAGGAAATATTTATCTTGCAAAAAATAACAATAAAGAATTTGCAATTAAAGTTCAATTTTGTGATACCGATGATAATATTAGAAATACAATGATAAAAAATGAATGTTTTATAACTAAATCATTGCCTGGAAAATATTTTGTTTATGTTTATGCAATTTATAATGATAAAATAACGAATCGAAAAATAAATGTGTATTCAATTGTAATGGAAAATTCATTATATAAAGATTTAAATTATTTTTTAAAATATTTATTGAATGGTAATTTAATAAAAACAATTAATTATACTCAAAATTTTCCTTGGATATATTCTATTAGTCCATTAACAATAACTTTATTTATAACTCAAATAATTAATGGATTAAAAATATTATATGAATGTAATTATGTTCATAGAGATATTAAGCCTGAGAATATATTAGTTACAAAAGAATTTATAGTTAAATTATGCGATTTTGGTATTATGAAAAAAGCTAAATCTAATTTTGAATTAACAATTTCAACATGGAGTTATGAAGGTCCAGAATATTATGAAAAAGATTTGGAAAAAAGAAAAATAAAAAATTTTGAAGATTCTTTTAAAATAGATTATTATCCAATTGGATTAATTTTATATAGAATTTTTTTTAGAAAAGAATTAATATATAAAGATTTCAAAGATACAATATATAAAGATAAAAATAGAGAACAATTAGAAAAAATATTAGAAAATGAACAAAAAAAAATAAATGATTATGAATTAAAAAAAGACGAAAAAATAAAAATTTTTAATAATGGTAAGATAAAAGATAGAATATGTTATATTGATAAACAATTAGGAGAATTAGCAATTAGTTTAATGAATAAAAATATTTGTGAAAGACCAAATATTTACCAATTACTTGATAATGAAGCTTTAAATAAATATTCAAAAGATCTCCAAATAATATATAATATAAATCAATTTCTTGAAATAAAATTATTTACTGAACTTCAAAAACCAAAAATTCAACAAAAACGTCAAAAATATAAATTCTTATGAAATTTAAATAATTTTAAGCTAAATTTAGTCATAACATTTATATTATTTATTTAATTATATCTTCTATAATTATTATATTATATACCTATCCATGTGATATTAATATTTAATTATATATCTTAAAAAAATAAAGAAAATAATAATATTAGTAATAAATATATAATTTTTAATTAATCGTTTTACAAATATTCAATTAATTAAAATTAAAAAATGTCTTCAATTAACGATATTCAATCAAAAAGAAAAAACGGATTAAACAAGCAAAATTTGAATAAGAAAATCTTATTAAAAATAAATATATCAAAACAAAATCAAAAACAAATTGAAATAGATGATTTAGATAATTTAGGAGATATTATCTTTGAATTTTGTAAAAAAAATGACTTAAATTATCAAAGTTTAAATCAAATAATGAATACTATGGAAGGAATTAATAATAATAATAAAAATAATGATTGTTATGAAATTAATTTATGGAATAATTCTCAAAATAATATAAATAATAAAGTTAAAAAAATATTAACAAAAAAAATAAATAAAATTGTGAAAGAAGAAGAAGATGAAAATATAGATTCTTCACAAAGAAATAAAAAATATATAATTCCAATTAAAAAAAGTCAAAAATTATTTCCTTATGAATTTAAAATAAAAAAAAATTTTATTTCTAAAAATAAAGAATTAAGTCAAGATTCAATTTCATTTAATAATCCATCAAATCAATTATCAAATAGAATAAATATATCATCTCAAATGAATTTAAATAACTTATCATCAATAGATGAAAATCAAACAGTAAATACATTAAAACCAATGAATACCATAAGTAATTTTTCAAGAATAAGTGAAAATAATAATTTTAAAAAAATACAAAATAATATATTTGATAGATTATTTAATGATGCTCAAATAAAAAGAGCTGCTTATAGAAGACCTTGTCACTTTAGTTCTGATTTAAGAGATAATTCTTTAAATAATAATAAAATTAATTCTTCTCATATTTTAGATAATAATTCAATTCTTTTTTCTAATACTAATTTAACCCTTTTATCTAATTATTCAAATATTAATGAAAATAATAATAATTATAATAATAGTTATTTATTAAGAAGTTTAAAAACTTTAAGTCCTGAATGTATTTTTCAACCTAATTCAACTTTAAAAAGGAATAAAAGTTTAAATAATAATAGAAAAAATTCCCATAAAAGAAACAAAGATTTTAATAATTCTGAAAATAAAAATTTAAATAATTTAGATTATAAACCAATTATTATTAAAGAAGAAGAAATATTAAATGAAAAAAATAAAATATTTAATACTATTGCTGCAACAAATGAAAAAAAAAGAAATGATAAGAATATAAATAATATTTATATTCCCTTAAAAAATAGAATTAGTTGGGGAATTAATCAAAGTGAATTATTTTTAGAAGGAGAAGCAAATGTAGCTTTTGAAAATTTATTTTATGAATTAAATGGTAATAATAATAATAATGAATTAAATGATAAAAATATTAATGTTGAAAAAATCCCTACTAATATTTTATATGATATTGAGCCAATTACTTCTGAAATTTATAAAAATAAAAAAAAATATTCTATT
>JAEEGF010329787.1_pt1 | contig 13205 bp, 11 predicted proteins | sample 9134171 | NCBI WGS metagenome assembly JAEEGF01 (sample SAMN16246542, study PRJNA631951) | gut metagenome | biome: gut microbiome; feature: rumen; material: AP-attached | host: Bos | place: Iran: Karaj | collected 2018-10
AAAGCTGACAGGTAAGGCAGCATAGCAACGACCTTGGTATCGGATATATCCTTCGGATCAAATTCGGCGGTATGATCGGTTTCATTTATTACGGTTGCGGCAGCAGGCGCAGCAGCCGCTCCGGTCGGAGTTCCGCAGTTAGGACAGAATGTAAGGTTATCATCCATCTGGGTGCCGCATTTTGCACAGTATTTCATTGTTTTTTCTCCTTTATATATAATTTTTTTGGTTTTTTACAGTATATAACAAAAATCGTAAAATGTCAAGACTTTTTTTACAATTGAAAGCGTTGTTGACATAAAAATAATACAGTGTGAGGCATAATTTGAGTTTTTTTGAGCTGTTGTTACTCGGCGTTGCGCTTGCGATGGACGCATTTGCGGTATCTGTTTGCAAAGGTATGGTCATAAAAAAACCTAAAATCGGCGACGCCGCGCTGATCGGACTGTTTTTCGGCGGATTTCAGGCTTTTATGCCGTTTATAGGGTGGTTGCTCGGAAAGCAGTTTGAAGGCGTGATAAAGGCATATGACCATTGGATCGCCTTTGTTCTTCTCTCTTTTCTGGGCGGAAAGATGATATATGATGTTATAAGACAAAAAGGTGAAGCTGAAAGTTATAAAAACAATATTGATATAAAAGAGCTGTTTTTACTCGCGATAGCAACAAGCATAGACGCTTTGGCGGTAGGAGTGACGCTTGCTTTTCTGGATGTTTCGCTTGCAGAAGCAGTAAGCATTATAGGGGTCACAACATTTATTATAACATTTGGCGGTGTTTATATCGGAGCAAAAACGGGCGAACTGCTGAAAGACAAGTCACAGATCGCAGGCGGCACCGTTCTTATAATAATAGGTATCAAAATTTTAGTTGACCATCTTATCAGCTCGGTATGATGGCAAAACGAAGATAAAGAATAAGAAAATGAAGGGGTTCGGGAACAATGAAGCTTGATCTTGACATTGAACAATTCTGGAAAGACGAGGAAACCGCAAGGGAAGAAAACTGCTTTTCAAAAAAGGCAAAGCAGGCGGCGCTCGGTATTCGCATGAGCGACGAATGTGTTTTTGCCGAACTGGGGGAAGACGGACAGCCATGGGGATATACCGACCCGCAAAGAAGATATGATCTTAACTGCAGATATAACGAAAAGGCGATAAAGATCGTAGGAAGACCGCTGCTTTCAGAAAGAAAACCGGATCCGAAACAGGATCTGCTGCCGAAGCTGCCCGAAAGAAAGCAAATAGGAGAAGTTTTCGGAGGCAAGTATGTGTTTGACGGCAACACAACCTGGCTGAGAGGAACGCTGAATGATGCGGAAGACCTGAAAAAGAAGCTTGATGAAATAGATTTTTTACTTGCCGATAAAGAGCGTTTCCGTTCTTTTGTTCTTCCCCCTGACTGGGACGAAAAATGCAGGATCGTTTTTGAAGCAACGGGAAGACGTCCCGGTCTTGCAAACGGAATAAGAGGACCCGTAACTCTTGCGACAAGCGTTTACGGCACCGAAAACCTGCTTTTTCTTTACTATGACGACGAAGGACTGTTCAAACGGTTCGGAGATACGATAACAAGGGTGCTTGAAGCGTTTGCAGACTTATTTATAGTTGAGGCAGGATATACTCCGGATAACTTTCCGCACGGATACTGGTTCAATGATGACGACAGCAATCTGCTGACGCCGGAAATGTATAAACTGCTCGGTTATCCCACACTTAAAGCGATGTTTGAGAAGTATGCGCCGAACCCTGAAGATCAAAGGTATCAGCACTCGGATTCCGCTATGGGGCACCTTATTCCCCTGCTCGCGGATTTTGATCTTACAGGCTGTAATTTTGGTCCTACCGTAATGGTCAGAGACATACGTAAATACATGAAAAAAACACGAATAGACGGTCAGATCGCGCCTTTCACGTTTATGCGAAACAATGAAGACGATATAATAGCTGAAGTAAAGCGTGACTGCGAAGCTGCAAAAGAAGGAGACATAAGAGGTCTTCTGGTGTCTACCGCCGGCAGCATCAACAATGGAAGCCTGCTGACTAGCATGAGAGTAGTAATGGCTGCAATTCAGACATACGGAAGATATTGACTGTAATAAATGAGTATTTTAACAAAAGACAGATCGTTTTATAAAACGATGTTTACGATCGCATTGCCCGTAGCGCTTCAGCAGCTGATCTCGCTTGCAGTTCTAATGCTGGACAATGTTATGGTAGGTTCTCTTGGAGATATTTCTCTTTCTGCCGTATCTCAGGCAAATCAAGTCACTGTATTTTTTACTTTTTTTGTCCGTGGAATATCGGGCGGCGCAGCATTGCTCATATCGCAATACTGGGGCAAAAAGGATACCGGAAGGATAAAACAGATTTTTGCGATGACTTTTATCACAACCGTGATACTTGCAGGATCCGTAACGCTTTCAGTGTTCTTTTTTCCGGATCTGGTCGTAAAATTTTTCTCGAACAATACCGATATTCTCTCAGAAGCAACATCATACATAAAGATCGCATGTTTTTCATATATTCTTTTTGCCGTTTCAGATACTTTTATTGCGATGCTCAGATGTGTTGAGATAGTAAAAATAACGTTTATAGTTTCAATAATCTCGTTCTTCACAAATCTCGGCGGGAATTACATACTTATTTTCGGAAAGCTCGGTTTGCCTGCAATGGGTGTTCGCGGCGCCGCTCTTGCAACGGTAATAGCGAGAGGAACAGAGCTGATAATCGTAATGCTGTTCTTCTTTAAGGGACAGAAAAAGCTTTCCGTTCGCGTAAAAGATCTTTTTTATGCCGAAAAACCAATGTGGAAGGATTTTTTCAGATACGGTATTCCTGTTATAGTCGGTGACGTGCAATGGGGTCTTGTGGGAGTTGTAAAGGCAGTGATCATAGGACGTCTTACCGTTGAAATGATGGCTGCAGTTTCAATTACCGATGTTGTTATGCAGCTGGGGCTTATTTTTGCAAACGGACTTGCCGCAGGCGCCTGCGTAATAATAGGCAAAACCGTTGGTGTAAACGATTTTGCAAAAACGAAAGAATATTCGCGCAGCATTGAAATCATTTTTGCCGCAGTAGGTATTATTATGGGGCTGCTCGTGTTTACATTGAGAGCGTTCCCCGTTTCGCTTTACTCTAATATTTCACAGCAAACAAAGGACCTTGCAATGCAGCTTCTTGCAATTGGCGCTGTATCTCTTATAGGAACAAGTTACCATATGGCGTGTTTTACAGGCATCAATCGCGGAGCGGGAGACAGCCGATTTGTTTTTCTTGTGGATATGATATGCGGGTGGCTTGTTGTCGTTCCTCTTTCCGCACTTGCCGCAGCAGGGTACCTGAACGAATGGCATCCCCTATTTACCCTGCCGCTTGTTTATCTCTGCACACGAATAGACCAGTGCTTCAAGTGGATAATAGCACTTATTCGCCTTCGCGGGAACAGATGGATACGAAATGTGACGAGAGACTGAAACGACACTATACGCAGAAAAATCCGGATTGTAAAAAACAATCCGGATTTTGAATTATGGTGACCCGTAGCAGAATCGAACTGCTGCCCCAGCCGTGAAAGGGCCGTGTCTTAACCGCTTGACTAACGGGCCGAATGGTAGCGGAAGCTGGATTTGAACCGGCGACCGTACGGGTATGAACCGTATGCTCTAGCCAACTGAGCTATTCCGCCATACCAGCTCTCCTGAGATCTGATACAGATATCAGACAGCTTATATAGTATACACTAAACGAACGGATTTGTCAATACTCTTTTCTCGAATTTTTGTGATATTTTTGTGAACTCAATAAGCGAATGTCAATGATGCTATAATATTAAAAAATGATTTTTTTAAAAAAGTGATTGACAAGATGAATATTTTAGTGTATTATTATAATATAAGGGAATATATAGCCGGAAGACTAATAAAACAAAACAGGAGAACGATATGTCCGACATCGAAAGAGATGAAATAATCACACTGACTGATGAAGACGGCAATGAAATTGACTTTGTTGTTGTAGACGGTGTTGAATACAACGGAAAAGATTATCTTGCGCTTGTTGAGCAGGAGCATTACGACGACGATGAATGTGAGTTTACCATTCTCAGAGTAGACGAAACCGAAGGCGACGATGCGATCCTTGCCTCTATAGAGGACGAAGACGAATTCAACAAGGTTCTTGAAATGCTTGAGCAGCATCTTGACGACGAATTTGAAATTGAAGATATAGATTAAACGGATTTCCTGCGCGGTTCGTGTTCCGCAGGTATAATTAAAACCTACACCTGTTTGTTGGGATTCCGCCTTCCGCTGCGGGGGAGCAGACCTCTCGGAGATGATCCGAACGTTGGGAGCACAAAACAGCGGAGAGGAATCAACCCACTTTTTAAGCAGGGCTTAAATTTGCCTCGGAATTACACATTTTTATGTGTTCTCCCCACGGCCGTGCGGGAAATTCTTTATATAATTATTTGAAATCATATAATGCGGGCAGGTGTCCGCACAGGTGAAATATGACAAACGATATAAGTCTCATACGCAATTTTTCTATAATAGCACATATAGATCACGGGAAATCCACGCTTGCGGACCGTCTTTTGCAACTGACAAAGACCGTTGCAGACAGGGACATGGAAGAACAGCTTCTTGACAATATGGACCTTGAAAGAGAGCGCGGAATAACGATAAAAGCACGTGCGGTAAAAATGCTGTACAACGCAAAAGACGGGAAGACATATACATTCAATCTTATAGATACCCCGGGTCATGTGGATTTCAATTACGAAGTATCACGCTCTCTCGTTGCGTGCGAGGGGGCGGTTCTTGTTGTTGACGCATCTCAGGGCATAGAGGCTCAGACGCTTGCGAACACATATCTCGCAGTAGACAACGATCTCGAGATAATGCCTGTCATAAACAAAATAGATCTTCCGTCGGCAGATCCGGACAGAGTAATAAAGGAAATTGAAGATACGATCGGCATTCCTGCCCAGACAGCACCTAAAGTATCAGCGAAAACGGGAGAGAACTGCGAAGAGATACTCGAAAGAATAGTAACGGATATTCCCGCGCCCAAAGGCGACAGGAATGCTCCTCTTCGCGCCCTGATTTTTGACAGTATTTATGATTCGTACCGCGGGGTTATTGTATATGTCCGTGTATTTGACGGCACGCTGAAAGCGGGAGACAAGATAAGAATGATGTCTACCGGTGCGGAATTTGAAGTAGTTGAAACAGGATGTCTCAGACCGTTCGGTTTTGAGAAAGAAGACATTATTGAAGCAGGCGAAGTAGGCTACATAATGGCGTCGATAAAAACCGTGCGTGATACCCGTGTAGGCGATACGGTTACGAATGCCGATAATCCATGTTCGGAGCCGATGCCCGGATACAAGCAGGTTCAGCCGATGGTATTTTCGGGTGTATATCCCGCGGACGGAGCCAAATATGAAGATCTCAGAGAAGCTCTTGAAAAGCTTCAGCTCAATGACGCTTCGCTTTCATTTGAAAAAGAGTCGTCTGTTGCTCTGGGATTCGGTTTTCGCTGCGGTTTTCTCGGTCTTCTGCACATGGAGATAATACAGGAACGTCTTGAAAGAGAATACAACCTTGATCTTATAACCACGGCGCCGAGCGTTATATACAAAATAAAACGAACGTCGGGTGAGGAAGAATATATTTCCAATCCTTCCGCTTACCCCTCCCCTTCAGAAATCATGACGGCGTATGAGCCGTTCGTAAAAGCCGATATTTTCTCTCCTACCGAGTTTATAGGCACCGTTATGGATCTTTGCACGGAAAGACGCGGAATATTCAAAAACATGACGTATATTGACGAATCAAGGGTCAATCTGCATTACAGTCTGCCGCTCAATGAGATCATTTATGATTTTTTTGATGCCTTGAAGTCACGCACAAGAGGCTACGCCTCTCTTGACTATGAATTTGAGGAATATAAAGAAAGCAAGCTTGTAAAGCTTGATATTCTGCTCAACGGCGATATAGTAGACGCGCTGTCGTTTATCGTTCATTCAGACAGGGCATATTCAAGAGGCAGAAAGATCGCTGAAAGACTGAAGGAAAACATTCCGAGGCAACTTTTTGAAATACCCATACAGGCTGCCGTAGGCGGAAAGATAATTGCAAGAGAAACCGTAAAAGCGCTGAGAAAAGATGTTTTGGCAAAATGTTACGGCGGAGATATAACGAGGAAAAAGAAGCTGCTTGAAAAGCAAAAGGAAGGAAAGAAGAGAATGCGCTCATTCGGCACGGTTGAACTGAGCCAGGAGGCGTTTATGTCTGTTCTGAAATTTGACGAATGAAACAATACGATCTGATAGCGGATATTTACGACGAGTATACGGACGGTTTTGATTATTCCGCATATCTTGAGCGTATATTTGAAAAAGCTCCGTTTCTTCCCGAAAGAGGTCTTGTGCTCGATTGCGGCTGCGGAACCGGAACGCTGATAACGAAGCTCGAAAAAATGGGGTATTCGTGTACCGGAGTTGATATTTCATCCGAAATGCTCGAAATTGCCGCGCAAAAAATTTCGGACAGCGGGTTTGAGCCGCATCTTGTATGTCAGCCGCTTGAAAAAATAGATCTTTACGGAGCATACGATCTCTGCTTTTGCTCTCTTGACACGATAAACCATCTTTCCAACGATCAGCTGACAAAGTTTGTCGGAAGACTTATCAACTTTACCGAGCCGGGCGGTTATTTTATATTTGATGTCAAAACCGAAACGATGATGAAAAATAACTCTCGCTTAAAAGTTACAGACAAAGAGAAGTCAACGCTTATTCTTGACGGTACGTTTACAAAAGACAGGCTGACAAATTATATAACCTTTTTTTCAGAAAACGACGGAAAATACGACAGATATGACTGCGTAATAAAAGAAAACCTTTACAAGAGAAACGAATTGAAAAAGATACTTATACAATCGGGATTTACTCCAATAACCGTTTTTCCTTTCAGGGGCAGAGATATTTATATTTCACGGAACGGAAAAACAACAAATCAGGCATAACACGGAGAATACGAATGAAAAGTGAAACGATTCAAAGATATATACACGGCGATACATCGATAATAGTTTCGTCTCTTCACGGTATCTGTGAAGAAATAGCGAATAATCAAGGCATTTCAGCGAACGGCGATTATTTATCGCTCGGTACTGCAGCGGCATTCACGGCAGCACTCGCGGCAGAACAAAAAGAAAACGAAACATATCTGACCGCGTGTTTCAAATGGGCAAAAACAGGAAAATCTATTGCGGTAACTGCATTCGGAGACGGCCGCATGTGCGCATACATAGAAACCTCCGAGCCGGTAAAAGAGGCGGACAACACGATTCTTGAAGTTACAAGACATTCGGATGTGGGCGGCGAATATGTAAGCGTGGTCGTCGGAAAAAACGTTCAGGGAGCGATAAACGCATATATCTCTGAAAGTATGCAGCGAAACGCAAAATGGAAAGCAATTAGGGACGGCAAAACGACGATCGGAGTTTTTGTTCAGGAGTTGCCCGGCGCTACCGACCTCAGACAAACATGGGAAGATATCAAGCCTTTTTTCAAGACCCTTGACGATGGAGAACTGATCAAAACAGGCTGTGAAAAACTCGGAGAACGTGAACTGAAATTCGGATGCCACTGTTCAAAAAGAAGCGCACAGAGGATACTTGAAACTCTTCCCTCCTCCGAACGTGAATCACTTGGAAAAACTGCCGAAATAGTATGCAAATTCTGCGGAAAGAAATATGAGATAGAAAATGAATAAAAATCATTATTTTTGCGAAATAACAGAAAAACACACGTATAACAACCTTACAGATTTTACAGTTGCTTTTCCGGATGCGAAAAAAATTTGCAAACCGGGTCAGTTTTTGCATATACTGTGCGGCGGAAATTCATTTTTGAGAAGGCCGATAAGCATATGTGATGTCTCTGAAAACTCACTCAGATTTATTTTTGAGATCAGAGGCGAGGGAACAAAAACGCTCGCGGAAAAGAACGAAGGCGACATAGTTGATATGCTCGCTCCTCTCGGACACGGCTTTGAATTATCGAAAAAAGACGAAAACGTAGTGGCTATAGGCGGAGGAATCGGCAGTTTTCCTTTGCTGTATGCAGCGAAAAACTGCGGCAGCGTAAAAGCGATACTCGGATTTCGAAACAATGACGCCGCATACGACAGATTTATCGACGATTTCAGGAAAGTCTGTGACGTGACTTTGATGACAGACGACGGGACGGCGGGAGAAAAAGGATTTACTCCGCAGGGTCTTGAAAAGATGATCGAAAAAGGCGACAAGCCGGATAGGATCATTACATGCGGTCCTTTGGTAATGATGGAAAAAATCATTTCTGTTGCCGAAAAAAACAAAATTCCATGCTATGCGTCTTTTGAAGAAAGAATGGGGTGCGGTATAGGTACATGTCTTTGCTGTTCAACGAAAATAGGCGGAAAAATGCAATGCGTATGCAAAGACGGTCCTGTATTTGAATTTTGAGCCGGAAGCTGACGATTATTTTGTAAACTTTTTTCTAAAAGCATTCTTTGATGATTGACAATCGAAAAAAAATATGCTAAAATAGCTATACTTTATTTCGGTAAAGTGATAAAGTAATAAAGTATTGGATGTTTTTTATGAAATCAATTGACTATGGAAGAACAGACGGAAGAAGAGATTATATTTTCGGGGACGCGGAACTCAGACGTGAAATATGCGAAAAACTGATATCACTGATGAAAGAAGCGGGATATAAAGAAACCGTTACGCCGACTGCAGAATATTACGATGTTTTTTCCGCTGATCCGACAAGACCGATGGGGAACAGCGTATATAAGTTTACCGATGAACAAAACAGGCTTATGGCGCTCAGGTGCGACTGTACTGTTCCGATCGCGCGTATTGCCGCAACAAAACTGACTGATACGCCCCTGCCCTACAGACTTTTTTACTGTCAGAACGTTTTTTCCGCTCCAACGCTCGGCAACAGACTGACTGAAGAAACACAGTGCGGCGCCGAATTGATAGGAACGGACGCACAAAACCCGATCGACGCTGATATCGAAATTCTTGAGCTTGCCTCAAAAAGCATGGAAAAGCTATTCGGGTTAAATTTCAACATAGAGATCGGTCACGGAAAGCTCTTCACAACGCTTGCAGAGTTATACGGAATTGACGATGAAACGGCGGAAACCGTCCGAAAACTTATTGAAACAAAAAATTTTGCCTCAATAGAAACGATGAATATCCCAAAGGCATTCAAAATGTTGCCGAAGATGTTCGGCAGCGCCAGTGAGGAAGATCTTGCGGGACTTGATGCTATTGTTGACGAAACCGGTTCCGAAAAAATAAAACAAATAATTGAATATATCAAATCGATAATAACAAGTCTCAAAGAAAAAGGATACGGTGACTGTTTATCATTTGACCTCGGTCTTGTAGGCCGTCTGGATTATTATACCGGCATTATTTTCGGCGGATTTGTAAAGGGACTTGGACATGCAGTACTACTCGGAGGCAGATACGACAACCTTACCGCAAATTTCGGAAGAGCGCTCGCCGCTACGGGATTCAGCGTTACGGTAGACGATATTTTTGATCTTCTTAAAGATAAAAAAAGCGAAACAGCAATCGCCGCACCGTCCCGTCCCATTCGCATCGCCCTCACAAAAGGCAGACTTGAAAACAAAACGATAGAACTGTTTGAAAAAAACGGTATTGACTGTTCATCGCTAATCAATAAAGGAAGAAAGCTTGTTTTTCCTTTGCAGAACGGTAAATTTGAAGTGATGCTCGTAAAAAGCCGTGACGTTATAACATATGTTGAGCGCGGCGTATGTGATCTGGGAATAGTAGGAAGCGACACCATAGCGGAATACGGAACTTCCGTATATGAGCTTGCCGATCTCGGCTTTGGCGCGTGCCGAATGGCGCTTGCAGGTCCTGCAAAATATAAAAACGACCCCGACAGTTTTTTCGGAGGATACTCAAAAAAGATCATTGCAACTAAATTTGTCAATATTACAAAACGATATGCAGCAGCAAAAAAGGCCGATGTTGAAACAGTATCCATAGAAGGATCCGTTGAGCTTGCTCCAATTCTCGGGCTTGCGGACGGGATTGTAGATATAGTTGAAACGGGAGATACTCTGAGAGAAAACGGGCTTGAGATAATAGAAGAGATATTTCCTATCTCTGCAAGAATAGTTGCAAATATCGCCGCGACAAAACTCAGAAAAAAAGCGATAGACGAAATATTGTTTGAAGTGTTCAAAGTTTAAAGCATTCATCAGAGGTGAAAATATGCTGAAAAGATACCGTGAAGCAGATTTTTCCGTTTTTTTCAGGGAACTTGAAGAAAAAAGGAACTCTACCGAATCGGATGTAACGAAAATTGTTACCGAAATAATAAATGACGTAAGAAATAACGGCGATAAGGCGCTGAAAAAATATACGGAAAAATTTGACGGCGTAAACTCAGACAATTTTGAAATACCGGTTATAAAAGCGAAAGAAGCATTTGAAAAGTCAAAAATAAAAGACGCGCTTTCCGCCGCCGCAAAAAACATAAGAGAATACCACGAAAAGCAGGTTGCGCAAGGTTTCAGAACAGAAAAAGAAAACGGCTGCGTTGTGGGCAGACGTGTTTTGCCTCTCAAACGTGTGGGGCTTTATGTTCCCGGTGGAAAGGCCTCTTATCCGTCTTCGGTGCTTATGAACGCCATTCCTGCCAAAGTTGCAGGCGTTGAAGAAATAATTATGGTCACACCGCCTCCGAAAAATGAAGATGAAAACACGGATATTCTCGCCGCAGCTGCCGTTGCGGGTGTAGACAGAATTTTTTACTGCGGAGGAGCGCAGGCGCTTGCCGCGCTTGCATACGGGACCGAAAGCGTGCCAAAAACCGATAAGATTGTCGGTCCGGGCAATATTTTTGTAGCTACAGCAAAAAAGCTGCTTTTCGGAACAGTAGATATAGACATGATAGCAGGTCCTTCCGAAATATGTGTTATTGCTGATGAGAATGCGCCAAACGAATATGTTGCCGCAGATCTTCTTTCTCAGGCCGAGCATGATGAGCTTGCATCGTCGGTTCTGATTTGTTTTTCCGAAAAAAAAGCGGACGAAGTAGAAAAGGAGATCGAAAAACAGATAAAACGCCTTTCACGCTGTGATATTATAATGAAATCATTGAAGACGAACGGAGCCGCGCTTATATGCGACAATATGCAAAGCGCTCTTGCAGCAGCAAATACCATTGCTCCCGAACATTTGGAATTATGCGTAAAAGAACCGTTTGAATATCTCGGCTTTGTCAGAAATGCAGGTTCTGTTTTTCTCGGATATTATTCTCCGGAGCCGCTCGGAGATTATTATGCAGGACCTAATCATGTTCTGCCGACGTCCGGCACAGCGAGATTTTTCTCTCCGCTTTCAGTAGAGAGTTTTACCAAAACAAGTTCTTTTATATATTATACATCCGAGGCGCTCTCTGCCGCTTCATCTGATATAACCGCGATAGCCCGCGCCGAAAGGCTGACAGCTCACGCGAATGCGATCGAAGTAAGGAACGGTAAATAAAATGACATTCGGAAAAAATCTTAAGGGTATGGAAGAATATATTCCGCAAATCTATACGCCCGAAATGATCCGTCTTGACGCAAACGAGAGTTATGCGGATATGCCTGACGAAATGAAAAGCAAAGTTCTTGCCGAGATCAACGCTCAGGCGTTTAACAGATACCCCGACCCCGCGGCAAACGCATTATGCAAAGCATTTGCCGATTATTACGGACTGTATGCAGCAAATGTTATCGCCGGCAACGGAAGCGACGAACTGATATCGATAATGTGCTCGGCGCTTTTACCGTCACATTCAAGAGTTCTGGTAGTATCTCCCGATTTTTCGGTATATAAAATATACGCGAATCTTTATGAAAACACTGTTATTTCCGTTGATAAAGACGAGAATCTGAATTTCGATCCGGATGAGCTGATATCGGTTGCGAAATCCCGCGCTGTTGATCTGATCTTATTTTCAAATCCATGTAATCCGACAGGACAGGGCATAACCGCAAAAGAGGTTGAAAAGATCATATCGTCGGTAAACTGTGCCGTATGTATCGACGAGGCATATATGGAATTCTGGGCTGACAATGAAACCGTTATGCCCTTGGTAAACAAATTCGACAACCTTATCGTGCTTAAGACATTGTCAAAAGCGTTTGGAATGGCGGGATTCAGAATAGGATTTGCTGTTGCAGGAACGGAAATTATCTCACTATTCAGAAAAGCAAAAATGCCGTATAATGTGAGCGTTTTATCTCAGGCAGCAGGTCTTGCGGCGCTGAAGAACAAGGAATACCTGAAAAACATGACAGCTCAGATCATTGCGAGAAAAAACATGCTTTATCAGTCGATCAAACCTCTTGAAGCGCCTGAGTTCAGAGTTTTCGACACGAAGACCAATTTTATTACGGTCAAAACGCCCAATGCTTTGGCGATACACGATTATTTGCTTAAAAACAAGATCTCTGTCCGCTATATTGCACCTGATTTTTTGCGTATAACAGCAGGCACGAGAGGCGAGAACGATATATTAAAAACAAAACTGGAGGCAGCGATAAATGAGACAGGAATTCATTAACAGACAAACAGCCGAAACACGTATTTCCGTTAATCTGTCCATTGACGGAACGGGTTCTTTTGACGGTTCATCGGGGATAGGTTTTTTTGATCATATGCTTAATTCGTTTGCGGTCCACGGCGGATTTGATATTGTTCTGAGCGCAAAGGGAGACCTGAATGTTGATTGTCACCACACTGTTGAGGATATCGGAATAGTGCTTGGCAGAGCTTTTTGCGGAGCATTGAAAGATAAACGGGGCATTGCGAGATTCGCCAGCTGCGCAGTACCGATGGACGAAGCGCTTGCAAGAGCGGTCGTTGATATTTCGGGAAGACCGTACCTTGTTTTTGACGCAAAATTTGCTGAAAGCAAGGTCGGTGAGTTTGACACATGTATGACTGAAGAATTTTTCAGGGCATTTGCTTTTAATTCGGGAATTACGCTTCATATGGCACTTTTATACGGTAATAATTCGCATCACTGCATTGAAGCACTCTTCAAAGCCACCGCACGCGCACTGAAAGCAGCGGCGAAAATCGAAAGTGACGATTTTTT
>JAEEGF011166573.1_pt1 | contig 13203 bp, 12 predicted proteins | sample 9134171 | NCBI WGS metagenome assembly JAEEGF01 (sample SAMN16246542, study PRJNA631951) | gut metagenome | biome: gut microbiome; feature: rumen; material: AP-attached | host: Bos | place: Iran: Karaj | collected 2018-10
TCGTCACTTTGTGCAAGTTTTACTATAGCTTTTGAAAAAACTTCGGTATATGTAACTTTTTTTAAAGAAAGAGTTTTGCCTGTTTCCTTATCGAAAGGGCCTATACCGTGAAACTTTGTAGGATCTTGTTCCGCCGGTTTATATCCTTTACCTTTTTTTGTTACTATGTGTAAAAGAACCGGACCTTTGAAATCTTTAACTTTTGTTAACATTTCAATTAATTGATTTATGTTATGACCATCTATAGGGCCGACATAAGTAAATCCCATTTCTTCAAACATAAGTCCGGGAAAAAGGATTGTTTTAAACCTTTTAACCAACTTTTTTATTGAATTGAAACTTAAAAATTTTAATTTAGAAACTATTTTTAAAACACTTTCTTCGATTCTCTTTACACCTGCTGCAGTTAAAATTTTTGCAAAATATCCTGCTAAAACACCCACCTTCTGAGAAATAAACATTTGGTTATCATTCAAAATAACAAGCATATCTTTTCCGAGCGTACCTGCATTTTGCAATCCTTCAAAAGCAAGGCCACCCGTCATAGAACCATCACCTATTATCGACACAACTTTATAATTTTCCTTTTGTATATCTCTTGCAACGGCAAAACCTAACCCTGCTGAAATGGAAGTCGATGCATGTCCCGCACCGAACGAATCATATTTCGATTCTGAAATTTTAGGGAAACCGCTGATACCTTGATATTGCCTTAATGTCTTAAAACTTTCCCTTCTGTCGGTAAGGATTTTATGTGCATATGCCTGGTGACCGACATCCCAAATAAATTTATCTTTTTCAACGTCAAAAACATAATGAAGTGCTATTGTTAATTCAACGACACCTAAACTAGACGCAATATGACCGCCTGTTTTTGATACAGTTTCTATTATCTCTTGCCTTACCTCTTTTGCAAGGTCAGGTAAAAGATCTTTTTTTACTATTTTTATTGCGTTAGGCGATGATATGTTATCCAATATAGACATTTACAATAATTTCCTAAAATTTTCTGTTTATCATATAGTCTGCCAAACTATCAAAAATTTCTTTATTAATTTTAAACTTCGAAATTGCTTTTTTTGCTTCATCGATTAATTTTATTGCATTTTTCTCAGATTGTTCTTTTCCGTACAATCTTAAATATGTTAACTTATCGTTATCGGCATCACTGCCGTTTTTACCTAACAATTTTTTGTCCGCATAAACATCCAAAATGTCATCCGCTATTTGAAAAGCTATACCTATGTTATGACCATACTTTTCAAGAGCTTTCAAATCTTTATCTTTTGCTCCTGCAAGTATCGCACCCATCAACAAACTTGCCTTTATTAAATCGGATGTTTTGTGTATATGAATATACTCCAATTTCTTTTTACAAAAAGAAACATTTTGTTTGTTCCATTTTCCCGCTTCAATCGTATCTTCCGCTTGACCGCCGATCATTCCCTGATATCCGGAATAATCGGAAAACATTTTTATTGCTTTTACGATTCTGTCTGCGGGAACATTTGATTTTGCTATCAAACTAAAAGTTTCCGTAAGCAAAGCATCACCTGCAAGTATTGCAGCGGCTTCACCGAACTTTTTATGACTTGTAGGCTTTCCTCTTCTTAAATCATCGTTATCCATTGCCGGTAAATCATCGTGAATTAAAGAATAAGTATGTAAAAATTCAACCGCACAAATTGCAGGTTCTATTTTTTTTATATCAAGCTTAAAACTTTCCGCACCGAGCATTACAAATATCGGTCTTAATCTTTTACCGCCTGCAAGAACCGAATATCTCATCGCTTGAGATATTATGGAATTATCTTTGGGCAAATATTTTTTTAATAATTTATCTACAAAAGTTCCTTTTTTCTTTAAATACTTTTTCAAATCGAAAACTTTATTTTTCTTCATTTTTTCCTTCTTTTTTAACAAATTTTTCTTTTTCGAGTTTTCCGTTCTTTTCAACAAGAATTTCTATTTTTTTCTTTGTTTCATCAAGTTTTGAAGAACATTGATTTACCAAAGAAATTCCTTCTTCGAAAAGTTTCATCGCTTTATCTATATCAAGTTGAGAATTTTCCATTTCATCTACAATAGTTTCCAATCTTTTTAAAGAAGCTTCAAAACTTGTATTTTTTTTCATTTTTCCTCTTATACAACCTTTGTTTTTATACTGCCGTCAGACAGATTAATATCCAAGATATCATCTTTAACAACTTGATTTGTTTTTTTAACGACTTTACCGTTTTTAAAACAAACCGAATATCCTCTGCTCAACGTTTTTAACGGCGATAACAAATCCAATTTTTGCGTGTTTAATTTTAAATTTTGTTGCTTATTTAAAATTAAATTATTTATATTAAAAATTAATTTCTCGTTTAACTCATCAATATACTGAATTTTTTCTTCGTATATTTCGTAAGGTTTTGATAATGCTCTGCAATTTTTAAAGAATTTAACTTTTTCATCATACAATTCGACGATATTTGTTATATTATTAACAATTCTGTTTTTTATCATCGAAAGTTTTTCTTCCAAATCGGCTCTGTTTTTAGCAACAATTTCCGCCGCAACCGAAGGTGTCGGAGCCCTTAAATCGGCAACAAAATCGGCTATTGTAAAATCCACTTCATGACCTACACAAGAAATTATCGGAATGTCACTGTTATAAATCGCTCTTGCAACAATTTCTTCATTAAAAGCCCATAAATCTTCCAAAGAGCCGCCGCCTCTGCCTACAAGCAAAACATCGAGTTCTTTATTATTTTCATTCAAATACTTTATTGCATTTGCTATTTCAAACTTTGCTTCTTCTCCCTGAACTCTTACGGGATATATTAAAACTTCAACATTGGAAAATCTTCTGTCCAAAACAGATAATATATCGTGTAAAGCAGCACCGTCTTTCGATGTCACTACTCCGATTTTATTGACCAAGTACGGTATTTCTTTTTTATGAGAACTGTCGAATAATCCTTCTTCCGCCAACTTCTTCTTTAATTTTTCAAATGCTTCCTGTAAAGAACCTACACCTTTTTCTTCAACATGGTAAACTTGTATTTGGTATGTTCCCCTGTTTATATAAGCGGTTATCTTACCATACACCAAAACCTGCATACCGTCTTTTAACTCAATTTTCAAATTTTTGTTGTGAAAAGAAAACATCACCGCAGAAATTTGAGAATTTTCATCTTTAAGACTGAAATACATATGTCCCGAAGAATACTGTTTAAAGCCCGATATTTCACCGCAAATCCAAACAGAACGATAAGAGTCCTCAAGAATAGTTTTTATTTCACTGTTTATTTGAGTAACGGAATAAATTAATCTTCCGTCATCACCGTTTTCTTCTTCGGCATTGTTTTGAAAATCAAATAAATCAACCATTAAAAAATCCTACGGATTCTTGAAGATTGGATGATTGGAGGATTGGAAGTTTAAATGTAAAATTTGCTTTACAAATTTTGTTATTATTTATAGATTCTGAATCAAGTTCAGAATAACAACCTATTTTTCTGTCATTGCGGACTACGATCCGCAATCTATCTAAATATTTCTTCCTTTTTTCCTCTAATCTTCTATTCTTCTAATCTTCTCATCAAGAATTTTTGCCAAGCAAAAATTTTTATTTTGCTATATCTTGTGCTCTTACTTCTCTTATAACCGTAACTTTAATTTGACCCGGATATTCCAATTCATTTTCTATTTTTTTAGCTATATCATGAGCCAATATTTGAGACTGTGTATCATCTATATTTTCAGGTTCAACCAATATTCTGACTTCTCTTCCGGCTTGAATTGCATAAGCGCTTGATACACCTTTAAATTCTTTTGCCACAGCTTCAAGCTTTTCAAGTCTCTTAAGATAATTTTCTATCGTTTCTCTTCTTGCACCCGGCCTTGCTGCAGAAATAGCATCAGCTGCTATAATAACAAAAGCTTCAGGACTTTGCGGTTCTGCAAAACCTTCATGATGAGCAAGTATAGCATTTACCATCTTAGGAGATTCACCGTATTTTTTAGCAAGTTCGGCAGATATTTGATGGTGAGTACCTTCAACCTCATGGTCAACGGCTTTACCTATATCGTGCATAAGACCTGCTTTTTTACAGAATGTTACATCAAGACCGAGTTCCCCTGCTATTGCACCTGCAAGCCAAGTAACTTCAAGTGTATGTTGTAACTGATTTTGCCCGTAAGAAGTTCTGAATTTAAGTCTTCCGAGTAACTTAATAATTTCAGGATGTAATCCGGGAACACCGGAATCTATTGCTGCCTGTTCACCGGTTTCTTTTATCATATCTTCAACTTCTTTTTGCATTTTTTGAACAACTTCTTCTATTCTTGCAGGATGTATTCTTCCATCAGCAATAAGTTTTTCCAATGCTTTTTTAGCAACAAATCTTCTTACACCGTCAAAAGCTGAAATCGTAATTGCTTCGGGAGTATCGTCTATAATCAAATCCACACCTGTTGCTTGTTCGAAAGCTTTAATATTTCTTCCTTCTCTACCGATAATTCTTCCTTTTATTTCATCGTTGGGAATTTGAACAGTGGATGTTGTAGTATCAACGGTATGATCTGCAGCAACTTTTTGAATAGCAATAGAAAGAATTTCTTTTGCTTTCTTATTGGCATTATCTCTTGTTTCCTGTTCTATTCTTTGCCCTAAAATAGCTGCATCTCTTTTTGCTTCATCAACCATTTCTTTTACTAATCTTTCTTTTGCTTCTTCTCTTGTTAAACCAGAAAGTTTTTCCAAAATAGTTTTTTGTTCATTCTTTATTTGCTCTACTTCGGAAATTTTCTGTTCTACGGTTTTTTCTTTACTTTCTATATTTTTTTCTTTCTGTTGCAAATCTTTTTCTTTTTTATCGAGAGAATCCATTTTTCTGTCAAGATTATCTTCTCTTTGATTTAATCTCTTTTCCGTGTTTTGAATTTCAACTTTTTTCTCTCTTATTTCTTTTTCAGCTTCTTTTCTTTCTTTTTCGGCATTATCTCTTGCTTCCATAATAATTTCTTTGGCTTTTGCATCACCTTTTACTTTTGCTTCGTTGATAATGCTGTCTGCTCTTTGTTCTACCGAGTTTGCATCAAATTTCGCAAACACATACCTTAAAATAAAACCTACTATTAAACCTATTGCAATACAACCTGATATAAGAATTATATCCATAATCTAAGCTCCCCTTTTATATATATAAATTTATTTTTTATAAAATTTTGAAACATCTATCATTCTTTTTTCGGTTATTATTCTACCTACCGGCAAATCATACTTCTCGTTCGGTATTTTATCTATTAACTGTATTTCAAAAGCAAGACCTACTCTTTTTGAAATATCCGTACCTTCAAGCCATCTGTCATAATAACCTTTACCGTAACCTACTCTGTAGCCGTTGGTATCAAAAACTATTCCCGGAACAAAAATCAAGTCGATATCTTCTTTAGCTACAACTTCATCTTCATTAAATTCCGGTTGTCTGATTCCATAAACTTTATCGAAACAATCTTCAAGTTTATTGATTCTAACGGCAGTCAGAATACCATCACCCGGATTTTGTATTACGGGAACGGCAACATCTTTACCATCCAATAACATTTCGTTTATCATCATATCCGTAACAACTTCCGAACCATAAGACAAGTAAAACATAACCATTTGAGAATTTTGATATTCCTTCAATTTTTTTATTCTTGATAAAATTATGTTACTGTAAGCAAACCTTAAAGTCGGCTCTAACCTGTCCCTGATTTTAAGATAATCGTACCTTATCTTACTCTTTTCTGAACTTTGTAATTCTTTCATTACCTTTTACCTCGTAACATTTATACAAAAAACTATTTTCCCTAAAAAAGAAAAACCCCCGCACTTGCCGTGTCCGTTAGGTATTTAAAGCCCTTTTTTATAAGTGAGAAACATGGTTTATGCTAATTTGCATAACTCGCATGTATTTTCTCCTAAAGAACTTCATCGGAATAAATACTCTAACTAAAAATCACCAACAATGCAGGGTATATATTTCTATATATTTTAAATCGGAGAATCTATGGATTCTACCAATTTTATTAACTCTTTCATTCTTTTAGTATTTGTATCTAAAAATACTTCTTGATTACCCTTGATTGTTTGTAATTCCAACACAATCTTAAAAATAGCATAAGCTCTTAATATGCCTGTATCAAAAACATCACTATGCTCTTTTTTTACCTGCTCATATATTTTATTTGCCAACTCAATAGCACAATTTGCATCAAATTCTGTTATTTCGTTGTCAATAATATTAACGGGAGGAAGCCCCATTATTGTTGCATTTATATCTACCATTTTTATCCTTACTGCTAAATATTATCTATTTTTACTAAAATTTTTTTTATTTTATTAATAATTCTTTCTTTTTTATCTTGAAATTTCAATAATTTCAAATTTGTTTCTTTTAAACTTTTAATCTCTTTACTGAGAAATTTATTTTCAACTTCCAACTTAGCAAACTTATCTTTTAAATCACTATATTCTTTTCTCGTCTTAATCAACTTCTTACATAAAGAGTCGTATAATGCTTCGTCAATTTCAAACTTTTCCATAATTTATGATATAAAAAGTTATTTATGTTGTCAAGCTAAAAACATTTAATTTATCAATATATTATTGATTTTTTATAAAAGCAAACTTCCAACTTTAATTTGTGCCCCGTTTACAAAATCAAAAGCTGACATTTGAGCCTTACTTTCCGGCTGAACTTTTGTCACAAACAAAGCTTCTTTACCACACTTTACCACAAAGCCTAAGCCTTTCTTTATTTCAAGTATAGTTCCTGACTTTGCATTTGACAAGTCTTTCTCTATGCTACACTCTAGTATTTTCATTGTTTTACCTGACATTCTGCCGTCACCGATAGTACAAAAAATTTTAGGCCACAAATAAAGCCCCCTATATAAATTGTAAATTTCGGTTGCAGACTTATTCCAATCTATTTTTCCGTTTTCTTTTGTAAACACAGAACAAAAAGAAGGTTCCCCTTCCTGTTTTTTAGCTAAACAATTACCGCCATCAAGTAAAGCTAAAGCATCATTCATTACTTTTACGCCCAAAATATTTAATTTATCGAACAAAGTTTCAGACGTATCTTTTAAATCTATATCCAATTCCTTCTGCAACAAAATATTTCCGGTATCTAAACCTTTTTCAATATAAAAAGCAGTAACACCTGTTTTCGTACTACCGTCTATTAGTGCTTGTTGAACCGGAGATGCTCCTCTATATTTGGGAAGTAATGAAAAATGTATATTAAAACATCCGTATTTCGGTAAAGTAAAAACTTTTTCGGGAATAATTTTTCCGAAAGATACAACTACACCGACATCTGCATTATAATTTTTTATTTGTTGTGCAATTTCATCGTTGAATTTATCGATTTGTATATATGGAATATTTTTTTCCATTGCATATTCTTTGACCGCAGGAGGTTTTATTTTGTTTGATCTGCCTACTGGTTTATCGCACATGGTAACAACAGATACTACTTCATGTTTACCATCTATATTTTCCAAAAAATATTTAGAAATGTTTGCTGTTCCGAAAAATATTATTTTCACCAGTTTTTTCCTTTTTTTCTTCTTCTTATTTCTTTTTCAACAAGTTTTCTTTTCCAATCCGGAAGGTAATCTATAAAAACTTTTCCGTTAAGATGATCTATTTCGTGTTGAAAAGCTTTAGCTAAGAAGCCTTCAACTTCAACTTCTTTTAAATTACCTTTTAAGTCTACATATTCTACACGAACTTTATTCCATCTTTTTACTTTTTCATAGATTTTCGGAAAAGACAAACAACCTTCTTCCAATTCAACTTTATCTTCTCCCGATAAAACTTTTGGATTTATTAACACTATAGGATTTCTTTTTCCTTCCGGGACAACATCTATAACACAAATTTGTAAAGAAACTCCGACCTGCGGACCGGCAAGGCCTACACCGGGAGCAGCATACATTGTTTCCAACATATCTTCAGCCAATTGTATAATATCGTCGGTAATTTCCGTTACAGGTGCTGTTTTTTTTCTTAATACGGGATCACCGTATTTCACTATTTTCAAAATTGCCATATATACCTCTAAAATAATTGCTAATGTTTATTATATTAAATTGGATAGAAAAAATACAGAACGAAAACGGCAATTAGTAATTTCGGAACAAAAATAAAAAAATGATATAATACGGGCATGATTATTAAAACAGATAAAGATACTTTTAATCACTATTTAGAAGATGCTTCGGGGATGATAGGAGCAAATGCAGATAAACTTTTTATTCCGGAAACTAAAGAAGATGTTTCTTTGCTATTAAAAGAATGTTCCGATAAAAAAATTCCCGTAACGGTAGCTGCCGGATGTACCGGTGTAACGGGCGGATGTCTTGCTTACGGCGGAGTGATATTATCTACCGAAAAATTTAATTCTATCGGACAAATACAGGAAATATCAAAAGATAAAGCACTTATAACTGTCGGAAGCGGTGCTATCGTAAACCAAATAAAAAGTTATGTTTTGGAAAACGGTTGGATGTATGCTCCCGATCCAACGGAAAAGAATGCAACTATCGGCGGGAACATTTCAACAGATGCTTCCGGAGGCAGAGGATTTAAATACGGCACAACCAGAAAATATATAAATGCAATAGAAATAGTTTTTTGTGATGGTTCTTTTGCAAAAATTAAAAGAGGTGAAACTTTTGCCGATGATAACGGAACGGTTATATTAAAAACAAATTCAGGGACAAAAACATTACAATTACCGAAATATAATTTACCTCATATAAAAAATGCCGCAGGTTATTACAATTATAAAAATGCGGATTTAATCGATATCTTTATAGGACATGAAGGAACTTTAGGTGTAATAATTTCGGCGGAACTTATTTTAATAAGACCGTTTGAAATGTTATTCGGCGGAATAATATTTTTTGATAAGAAAGAAACATCATGGGATTTTGTAAAAGAAGTAAGAGAACTTTCCGAAAAGAATAAAAAAACAGGTTCATTAGATATAAATGCAATGTCTGTAGAATATTTCGACAAAAATGCACTTAATTTAATAAAACCTTATTATCCCATTATTCCGAACAATGTAGATGCCGGAATTTTATTTGAACAAGATTGTACAAAAGACACATATGATACTTTAATGGAAAAATGGATAAATATAATTGAAAAATACGGAATAAATACCGATGATGTTTGGTTTGCATCAAATGCAAAAGAACAGGAAGAATTCAGAATTTTCAGACACAAAATTCCGGAAGTCGTAAATGAAATTGTAAAGAAAAATAAAATTCCGAAGGTCGGAACGGATGTTGCCGTTCCTCATAACAAGTTACACGAAATGATTTATTTTTGCGAACAAAAATTTACGGAAAACAAACTTTTTAATTTAACTTTCGGCCATATCGGTGAAAGTCACTTACATGCAAACATTATTGCTTCAACAAAAGAAGAATATGAAAAGTGCAGAAAAATTTATCTTGAAATAGCACAAAAAGCCGTAAGTCTTGGCGGAACTGTTACCGCCGAACACGGGATAGGCAAAGTAAAACATCCTTTTTTACTTGCAATGTTAGGTAAAGAAGGAATAGAAGAAATGAGAAAATTTAAATTATCCCTTGACCCGTCGAATATTTTGGGGAGAGATAATATGTTTAGAGCAACTGAAGATTAGAAGATTAGAAGATTGGATGATTGGCTGATTTGTAACGACAAACGGTGTAACGGCAGAAGATAAGAAAATCAATAAAAAAACTGGAAGAAATTTCTTCCAGTTTTTATTTTATTAGAATTATAAAAATCTAAGGTCAAAAAGAACAGAAAAAATTTTGTGCGAAATAAAGAAACGCAAGGGTGATGTGTATGTCTTATAATACTCAAGACCTTGCGCTTCAAAATTGTAGCCAAAATATTTCTGTTTTTTAGCTTCTGTAAGATCCGTTAATCTTTACATAGTCATAAGAAAAGTCGCAAGTGTAATATCTAGCCCACTGTTTTCCGCCGGACTTTACATCTATGGTAATTATGCATTCTTTTTGTTGCAATATTTTTTTAGCTTTTTTTTCATCAAACTTTACCGCCATACCATCTCTGGCAGTCAAGACATCACCTATATAAATATCAATTTTGTCGGGATTTACTTTTACTCCCGCTCTACCGAGAGCGGCAAGGATTCTTCCCCAATTTGCATCCGAGCCGAACAATGCTGTTTTTACCAACGGAGAAGTTGCAACGGTTGCGGCAATTTTTTCGGCATCCTCGTGTTTCTTGGTATTTTTAACAAAAATTTCTATCATTCTTGTTGCACCTTCACCGTCACTTGCCATCATTTTTGCCAACTTTAAAGTAACTTCGTTTAATGCTTGTTGAAATATTTCCAAATCTTTTGCATCGAGTTTTCCTGTATTACTTTGCCCGTTTGCCAAAACCAAAACAGTATCGTTTGTAGATGTATCACCGTCAACAGAAATACAATTATAAGATTGTTTAACTGCAATTTCCGTAACTTTTTGTAATTGTTTTTGATATAACTGAGCATCTGTTAAAATAAAAGACAACATCGTTGCATGAAGTCCCTGTAAGTTGGGATGAATCATTCCCGAACCTTTTGTACATGCCCAAATTTTTATTTCACCTGTTGAAACTTTAATTTTTTTGGAAATATATTTAGGATAAGTATCTGTTGTCATAATTGACGATACTGCTGCAAGTTCATCTTTTTTCTTAATATTTTCAACAAGTTGCGGAACAGCTTTAACCATTTTGTCTACAGGTAAAAAATCACCTATAACACCTGTTGAGGCTACCAATATATCCGTATCCGATATCTTTAAATGTTTTGCCACTTCTTTACAAACTATTAAAGCATCTCTTTTACCTTGTTTACCTGTACAAGCATTTGCACAACCTGAATTTGCAACTATTGCCTGAAACAATCTGTATTTTTTTATTCTGTCTATATCTATTAAAACAGGTGCAGCTTTAACCAAACTGCCGGTAAACATCCCCGCAACAGTGCAAGGACTATCCGAATAAAATAATGCAAAATCATTTTTACTTTTATTTTTTGCTATACCGCTATGCAAACCGCCACAATAAAAACCTTTAGGTAACATTTATGTCTCCTCAAATTTTATAAGAAATATAACAGATTACTTTGCTGTATGTTTTGCTTTATCTGCTTCTCTGATTGCTACTTTTCTTATTTTACCGCTGATTGTTTTAGGTAGCTCATCAACAAACTCAACTACTCTCGGATACTTGTACGGTGCAGTAACATTTTTAACATGGTTTTGTAATTCTACAACCAAAGAGTCGCTTGCATGATAACCTTTTGCTAAAACGATTGTTGCTTTAACAACTTGTCCTCTAACAGGATCGGGAACCGCGGTAATTGCACATTCCAAAACCGCAGGATGTTCCATCAAAGCACTTTCAACTTCGAAAGGCCCGATTCTGTATCCCGAACTTTTTATAACATCATCGGCTCTTCCTACAAACCAGAAATAACCGTCTTCGTCTTTATAAACAACATCGCCTGTAAAATACATATTGTCGTGCCATACTTCTTTTGTTTTGTCCGGGCTCTTATAATATCCGCAGAAAAGTCCCGTAGGTTTTTTGCCGTCGGGCATTCTTACTATCAGGTTACCTTCTTTACCGTCTTCACAAGGATTTCCGTCATCATCAACAATATCTATATTGAATGTAGGAGAAGGTTTTCCCATAGAACCGGGTTTAGGTTTTATCCATACAAAGTTTCCTACCAAAATAGGTCCTTCGCTTTGCCCGAATCCTTCCATGATTTTGTGTCCGGTAAGTTTTTCCCACTGATTAAATACTTCAGGGTTTAAAGCTTCACCCGCTACACAACAATATTTCAATTTTGAAAAATCATATTTAGATAAATCTTCTTTAATTAAAAATCTGTAAACGGTTGCAGGACCACAAAAAGAAGTAATATTGTGTTTGGATATAATATCTAAAACATCGGTAGGATGAAATTTGTCGAAATCGTAAACAAATACCGCACACCCTGAAATCCATTGACCGTAAATTTTACCCCATGCAGCTTTTGCCCAACCGGTATCCGCAAGTGTTAAATGGCAACCGTTTTCTTCAACATTTTGCCAAAATTTTGCTGTTAAAATGTGGCCTAACGGGTAAGTAAAATCGTGTAATGCCATTTTAGGCAAGCTTGTTGTTCCCGACGTAAAATATATCAACATTTTATCGTCGTTATGTGTTGCTTCGGCACCTGTAGGTCTTTCAAAGACATCGGACTGTTTTGCAACTTCATCGGTAAAACTGTACCAACCGTCTCTTTTACCTGCTACAACAACTTTATGTTTTAGTGTAGGACAATCTTTTTGACAATTGTCTATTCTTTGCAACAAATCTGAGAAATCCACCGCAATTATCATCTTAACATCTGCTGCATTTACTCTGTAAGAAATATCTTTTTCTTTCAACAAATGCGTTGCGGGAATTGCTACTGCGCCAAGTTTGTGTAATGCAACCAAACTTATCCAATACTCAAATCTTCTCTTCAAAATAAGCATAACAAAGTCGCCTTTTTTAATACCTAAAGATTTAAAAAAGTTTACAGCTTTGTTTGTTTCTTTTTTCATATCCAAAAAAGTGAAAGTTCTGTTTTCACCGTGTTCGTTGCACCAAACCAAAGCTTTTTTGTTAGGTTCTTCGTCTGCGGTTGCATCAACTACATCAAATCCGAAATTAAAATTTTCCGGAACATTTATTTTAAAATTTTCAAAAAAATCTTCGTAAGATGTAAAATCTCGTCTTGCATATTTATCTAATATCATTTCCTTGCTCCCAAATTAAAAAACTATTGCTATAAATTTTGTTGTTTTACCGCCGACTGCCGTCATATAATGTTTACAATTCGAATCAAAATATATGCAGTCACCTTCTTCTAAAACTACGGATTTTCCATCCAAATATACTTTTAATGTACCTTCCAAAACATAATCAAATTCGTGTCCGTCATGTGAATAAGGTTTTAATTCTTTTTCGTTTGTTCTGTCTTTTGCCGTCACCAAAAATATCTGTGCTTTTTTGTTTGTAAATCCGTAAGCTATATCTTGATAGTCATATTCTTTTCTTCTTTCTACAGCCACTCCTTTACCTTTTCTCACGACACTATATCTGTT
>JAEEGF010676840.1_pt1 | contig 13202 bp, 9 predicted proteins | sample 9134171 | NCBI WGS metagenome assembly JAEEGF01 (sample SAMN16246542, study PRJNA631951) | gut metagenome | biome: gut microbiome; feature: rumen; material: AP-attached | host: Bos | place: Iran: Karaj | collected 2018-10
CGAGGGGTTCACGCCGTATAAAGGCGTGAGCCGTTTCGTGCTTATTTACCTACTATGCTTTGGTCGGCTAACGGAGTTGAATAAGCGACAACGAAATGGCTTCACGCTTTTTTTTTGTGCTTGTTTTTTGAGGTAGGGGCGAGCCGCAAAAATTATGCCCACACTAAATTGGATTGGAAAAGATGCGGTGGTAAACCATCACCAAGATGTGCCGTTCCGCACATTGAATAAGAAATATACGTTTGACAATGATAGTACAGACGCGACGAACCACGTCTCTACGGATGAAAACAAGATAATCCACGGCGATAATCTTGAAGCCCTCAAAGCTCTTCTGCCCGAATATGAAGGGCGCATAAAATGTATATACATCGACCCGCCCTACAATACAGGCAACAAAAATTGGGTCTACAATGACAATGTGAACTCGCCTAAGATACGCAAATGGCTTGGTCAGGTGGTTGGCAAGGAATTCGAAGACCTTAGCCGTCATGATAAATGGCTCTGTATGATGTATCCGCGTCTGGTTTTGTTGAAGAAACTCCTTGCCGACGACGGAGCAATTTTTATCTCTATTGACGACAATGAACAAGCAAACCTCAAACTTATTTGCGATGAGATTTTCGGAATCGGAAATTTTGAAGGTTGTATTCATTGGAGAAGGCGAAATAATCAACCGAATGATAAAACAAAACTTATTGGCTTGGTTGCTGAATTTATCTTTGTATATGCAAAAAATGCAAAATATCTCAAAGAAAGTGGAGTTGGGAAAATTCCATTGACTGGCAATTTTACAAATCCAGACAATGACCCTAAAGGTGAATGGGCTTCGAAACCTTGGAAGGCTGCGCTTGGTCAAGGTGGAAGTCAATATGTCATAAAGAGTCCCGATGGACAGTTCTTTGATGAGATATGGCTTGGAGAGGAACGTACATATTATCAGCTTTTGCAAGATGGAAGAATATATTTTCCAAAAGGAAGAAATGGAAAATTGGGAACTCCGCGAAAAAAATACTATAAACATGAGCGTGAAGAAGAAGGTCAATGTGCCACAAATTGGTGGAGAAATGAGGAGGCTGGCTGTAATCAAGATGCAGCGGATGAGTTAAAGGCAATTTTTGGAAATACGGATAGTAAAATTTTTGATACGCCCAAACCGAGTAGTTTAATTGAAAGAATAATATGCTTAGGTAATGACAAACATGGAATTTTTCTCGATTCTTTCGCTGGCTCGGGCACAACAGCCCATGCCGTTTTGAACTTAAACAAGCAAGACGGTGGAAACCGTAAATTCATCCTTGTAGAGATGGAAGATTATGCCGAGAACATAACAGCCGAGCGTGTGCGCCGTGTTATAAAAGGCTATGGCGAGGGCAAGAACGCTAAAGAAGGTACGGGTGGCTCATTCACATTCTATGAACTTGGCGAACCTATCTTCAAAGAAGACGGCTATCTTAACGAGTCTGTCGGCACGGAAAAGTTGTGCGAGTATATCTGGTATACTGAAACCCGAAAGCCATATAGCCGCCAAACCGAAGGAAATCTTGCTTCGAAAGGCTATCTGCTTGGCACTCATAATGATACGGCATACTATTTCTACTACGAGCCCAACAAGGCAACCACGCTCGACAAGGCTTTTTTGAATACTATAACCGTAAAAGCCGATATGTATATTATTTATGCCGATAACTGTCTGCTAAACGATGAGTTTATGCATCTTAACAATATAAAATTCAAGAAGATTCCTCGCGATATCAAAAAAATATACCCTCATTATGGAACTTAAACCATATCAACAACAAATATTATCTGATTTACAACGCTTTATGCACTATGTGCAGGAGAAGAAAAATGCAGCCGATGCGTTCGCTGCCTTTTGGCAGAATCATCCGCGCACGTCATTAACTCCTTTTCCAAACAATGCCGTTGAACCATACAAGTATAACGTAAAAAATGCGCCACACGTTTGCATAAAAGTGCCAACTGGCGGCGGAAAGACATTTATAGCATCGGCGGCATTGGGCACAATATTCCATGAGTTCGACGACAGCCGCTTTCGCACGGTGGTGTGGCTTGTGCCATCGATAACCATTTTGGAGCAGACGTTGCGCAATCTCCGCAATCCGGAGCATCCTTATCGTCAGCGCATAAATAGCGATTTTCAGAATCGTGTAGAGGTGTTTGGCAAAGAGCAGGCGTTGATGGGTGCGGGCTTCTCACTTTCGGTGGCGAAGGAGAATTTGTGCGTTTTGGTTATGAGTTTCGACAGTCTTCGCACTCGCAATAAGGAAGGCCGCAAGGTGTATCAGGAGAACGGAAATTTGCAGTCGTTCGAGCCTATCGTGGGTAAAGACGAGAATGGCGACCCCGACCTTCAACTTATGTGCGTGTTGCAAGCGTTGAATCCGGTTGTGGTTGTTGACGAGAGCCATAATGCCGAGAGCGACCTCAGCGTAGAGATGCTACAAAAACTCAACCCGTCGTTCGTTCTCGACCTCACAGCCACGCCACGCAAGAATAGTAACATAATCAGTTTTACCGATGCTTACGAGTTGAAAAAGGAGTGCATGGTGAAATTGCCCGTGATTGTTTACAATCACCAAAGCCGCAACGATGTAATTTCATCGGCACTCGAGCTGCAACGCCGCCTTGAGACTGAGGCGAAAAAGGCTGAAAAAGAAGGCGGTAAATACATTCGTCCTATCGTTTTGTTTCAGGCACAACCGCGTACTGGCGAGGAGAATATCACCTATGAGAAGATAAAAAAGACGCTTCTCGACCTGAAGATTCCCGAAGAGCAGATATGCATAAAAACAGCCGATCTGAACGAGATAAAAGACGAAGATTTGCTTTCGCCCGACTGCAAAGTGCGCTACATAATTACCGTCAACGCTCTAAAAGAGGGTTGGGACTGTCCGTTTGCATACATACTTGCATCGCTTGCCGACCGTTCGTCGGCGGTTGATGTGGAGCAGATTCTCGGTCGCGTTCTGCGTATGCCGTGGGTGCGCAAGAATAATAATGCTATGCTGAATATGAGTTACGTCCTGACCTCATCGCCCAAGTTTCTCGACACGCTCGACAACATTGTAAAAGGTCTGAACCGAGCAGGTTTTAGCGATAACGATTACAAAGTGGCAGAGCCAGAAAAGCCAAAAGAAGAAAAGCCTGCACAGACAGGCGAAGGTTTTGGCAGCTTATTCGATTCTCCTTCTGAACTACAACCTGTCAATGATAATTGTACAAACGACGATTTGGATGCCGGGAAAATAACGTTTTCTTCTCAGTCTGAAGTAGAAACGTCTGTGCCTCAAGTCGATTCAGAATTGCCTAAGAATGATGTTGACAATATCTTAGACAAGGTAAAAGTGGAAGCCGAAAAAGAAGAGAAGCAAAGCGCGAATGATAACAAGATTAATGTTCCAACCGTATTGCAAAATCAAGTGAAAGCATACCAAATGAAAGAAGTGTTTAGCGAGTCGGCTCGTTCGCTGAAAATACCGCAGTTTATGAGCGATGACAAATCGCAGGAGCTGACCAACGAACTGTTTATAGAGATACACCAAAAGGCTCTGTTTGAGGCAGAGTCGCTGCTGGTAGATTTCAAACTCGGCAACGAAGATTCTAATATTGATTTCGATTCTGCCGAGACCTCGATGTATCGCGTAGATTTGGACGAGACAAGCAACAGTCATACACCTACATATCTGAAGGTAGATGGCGAGGTTCATGAAAGGATTGCAAACTATATTCTCGACCCAAGCCGCAAAAAAGACCGCGTAAAAAACTGTACTTATCGTCTGAAAAATATCATTGGAAAAATGTATCCTATTAACGACAAGGAGATTGATATCTATATAAGCCATGTTGTTGAACGTTTCTCCGACGAGCAGTTTTCAGACCTCATAAATCATGAGTATACATACGCCGACAAGATAAGGGAGAAAATACGTCAGTTGAGCAATGATTTCAAGGAACAGCAGTTTTATAAGATGGTTGATAAAGATCTTATTTTCGCTGAAGAATCGTACCAATTGCCAGCCGAGATACTGCCAACGAAAACAATCAGCGGATTGCCAAAGTCGCTCTACGAAAAAGAGGGCGATATAGACGGTTTTGAACGCGAAGTAATCAACGATGTTGCTAATCTCGAAAATGTTGAGTTTTGGACTCGCAACCTCGAACGAGGCAAAGGCTTCTGCATAAATGGTTTCATAAATCATTATCCCGATTTCATAATTAAGACGAAGAAAGGAAAAATCGTTTTGCTCGAAACGAAAGGCGACCATCTTGATGCCGAAAAGAAGATAAAACTCGGCAACCTATGGGCAAGCAAGGCTGGCAATAATTTCAGATATTGTTTAGTCTACAAAAAGCGCGAAGTTGATGGTGCATACACCAAAGAAAACTTCTTGGAGATTCTGAAAGAACTTTGATGGTATAAAAAAGCAAGCACGAGTCGGCAAAAACTGTCGGACTCGTGCTCTTTTTTCTAAACTTATTATCGCATTATTCTGAAAGCCTCAACTTCAGAGCAAACTCGTCTAAAAGGCTGCTATGAACTTGCGTATGCTTGTTGAATTGAAATGGTTGAATATCAGAATATTTGCTGCGACATTGTATTTACTCCGTAAAAATCTTTGTTAGTTCAAGTAAATGTCTTATTTTTGCCATCATAAATATCAGTATGTTGATAGTAAGTGCGGATATTAGTATATAAATATCACTTTAATGATAGTTAAGATATATGGAAGATCTGTATGAGTATTCTACGCCCGAACTTGTTCGTTTGCTTGGCTCTCGTTTCAAGGAGTACCGTATGCGTTGTAACCTCACACAGAAGGAGGTTGCTGATTTGTCGGGCATTGGTCTGACAACAATTCATAAGTTTGAAAACGGCTCTGCTGGCAATGTGTCTTTGTCAACGTTTATTCTTTTGCTGAAAGTTGTCGGTCAGATAAATGCCTTGGACGAGCTGCTGCCAGAGCTGCCAGAGTCGCCTTACCTCATGCGTAAGGATGAGAAGAAGGCGCAACGTATTCGTCACTCGAAATAACCAACAAGAATGATAAAGTCATTAAAAGTAATTCTATGGGGTGAAGAAATCGGGAGGTTGGCTTGGGACGAACGTCGCAGACTATCGTACTTCACCTACAATCCAGAGTTTGTCAAGAAGGGACTGAACGTGTCTCCTCTTGTTGCGCCTGTAAGTGGAGTAAGGGCACATGCTCCAGTTTGGGGTGAGGATGCTAAGATTTATCAGAGACTTCCTTCCTTTCTTGCTGATTCTCTGCCTGATGCATGGGGAAATCAACTCTTCGAACTTTGGCGTCAGCAAAATCACCTTGCAGGTTCCGAAATCACTCCACTTGATAAACTGTCATTTATCGGTAAACGAGGAATGGGAGCTTTAGAGTTTATGCCTGAGACCAGCCATGAGCGTAGGGCTGAGAAGATAAATATGAAATCGCTGGCAGATTTGGCAGAACGTATCTTTGCAGAACGAGAGAATGCACGTATTTTGCCTGAAGAATCTATCACCATGCAATCGTTGCTAACTGTTGGAACTTCAGCCGGTGGTCGTCAGCCAAAGGCAATTCTTGCCATAAACAAAAATACTGGCGAGATTCGTAGCGGTCAGATTCCGGGATTGGAAGGGTTCGACTACTATATCTTGAAGTTTGGTAATTCTGATTACAGTTCCGCCGAACTTGAGATGGCATATTATGAACTGGCTACGCTTGCTGGCATCACTATGATGCCGTCCGAATTGTTTTCGGTAGGAGATAGCAAGCATTTCATTACCAAAAGATTTGATCGCGATGGGGAGAGAAAGGTTCACACACAGACTCTCGCTGCAATCTGTCCTGATGCCGACAGCTACGAACAACTTGTTGCTGTATGTCGTAAATTGCATTTGCCTGACTCCGACTGTCAGGAGGTATTCCGCAGAATGGTGTTTAATATTCTGTCGAACAATACAGATGACCATAATAAGAATTTTTCTTTCATCATGGACGAGAATGGCTCGTGGAGGTTGTCTCCAGCCTATGATGTTACATATATTTTCGATAGGGGAGGTTTCCTGCCAAACGAAGAGCATTGTATGTTTGTCCGTGCAAAACTTCGTGATATCAGCCGTAGTGATGTGGTAGAATTTGCTCGTGACAATGGTATACGCAGACCAGACGAAACAATTCGTTGTGTTGTAAATTCTTTGAAGCGGTTTCGACCTGTTGCCGTAAAGCATGGTGTGGCTGATGAGTGGATAGGTAGGGTTGAGAAAACTCTTATCGATAATCTGAAATCGTGGGGCGAATGGGACGATAAATCTCAGTTTTCAACAGCCGAAATAAACGGTCATGTAGTAGAGAATATGCGTATTGAGGAGACATATAAGGGCAATTATCATCTGTACGCAAATATTGACGGAAAAGAACGTAAGTTTGTCGTTAGTAAGAACAAGGATGAATTTTCTTTAATAAAAGAGACTGGTTTGGCAAATCTAACTAATGACCAGCTCAAAGCAATGGTTATAAAATATTTTAAGATATAGATACACCAAAGAAAACTTCTTGGAGATTCTGAAATAACTTTGATGGCATAAAAAAGCAAGCACGAGTCGGCAACTGTCAGATTCGTGTTTGCTTTTTGTTAATCCTCATCTTTTATCGCTTGATTCTGAAAGTTTCAATCAAGTCGGCAAATTCGTCCAGCAGGCTGCTGCAATAAATCTTCTCTCGCGTCGAGGTGCGAACCTTTTTCCACAGGACGGAGGCTGCCTTCAGTTTGTTGGCGAACTGCACGCTCTTCTCGTCGGCGCAGAAATCCTTCAGGAACTTGTTCCATTGGCACGACGAGTTGTCGTATTTAGCATACGTTTTTGTGCCGTGGTAGATACCGAGCATATCGCGGAGAGTGAAATCCGCGTCGTTGTCCTTTTTCACTTTTTTGGCTGTTGCCACCATGTCGGCGTTGAACTTAAAGTTCTTCGTGCCAATCTGCTCGGCAAAGAAGTCCCTGAATTTCTGACTGAAACGGAAGTCACATTCAAGTAGTTTTGTATCTAAAGTAAGAACCGTAGCAGTTGCTTTTGGACTTTTCTTAATCTTTCTGCGACGAACGATATTGCCCTTGAAATACTCTTCTATATTTCGGTTGAGTTCGGCTTTCGTTCCGGATGACGATATGCCGAGTTGCTTGCAAATCTGCTGCAACTCTTCTCTGTACCAGTAGAATTTTGAAAAATCCTCGAACGATTTTATTTCGTTGAAGTGTGGGCGGATTGTCATTTTCTGTGAGCCGTTATAATTGTGTAACTGTTTGCATTTACGGTTATTACGATGCTATCGGTTTCGCAATACCAGTTTTTGCCGTCGCGCGAGATTTTACATTCCTCTGATGCGATTTTCTGTTTGCAGAAATCAACGGCGTCGATGCAGGCGAGTTTCAGATTACGGCAGATGCGGTCGGCTCCAAGCGGAGTGGTGTGGATTTTTTCGAGGTTCTTCAGCAGAATTTCGGGATTAGATAAGTCGTTGGTTGTCAGGAACTCTTTCATCTCCATCTTGATGAACCCTGCAATCATCTCGCGATAGATTCTTTCCACCATATCGGGATTTGCGCCGTATGCTTCAGCCTTGGCGCGAACCTTCTGGATAACCTTCTCTACGCGCGAGTTGTCCCTCACGCCTTCCTCGTTCTTCTTGAACCTCGAAGCCTGCGACACGAACGTGCCTCGCTCGGCAATCAGTCTGATTATGCCGTCGTCTATGCGGTCGATGTTTGAACGAACCTCGTCGAGGCTGCTGCATGATATTGTACTCATATTCTGTCTGTTGTTAAGTCAATAATGATGTAATGAAAGAGGCATCGTTGCCCTTGACGAATCCGCAGTTTCTTCATCGTTCTCGGCTATGACGGCAATACACATAAAGTCCTTGTAATGCTCTTTACCTGTCTGTTCTGCCATCTTACGATACTTTTTTGCAATGTAGCTTTATCTTTTTTATTGCCCAGTCGTAGTGGCTCGATGTTGAACTTACGAAGTATGAGCCCAAATCGGTTGTACCTGTCCACGGAAAATATTTCTTCGTGAAGAGTTCTTCGTTTGAGAAAGTCTCAGCTAATGCTATTGCCTTCTGGTGCGTGTCGGCAAGCAGACTCATGGCATCGTCGAGACTGGTATTCTGATGCCGTTTCCATATTTCAACATTCATTTCGCCGTACGTCTTCCACGAATATTGGGCAGGCAGAAAGGGGTATGTGATTGCGCTTTTACTTTCTGTGTTATTCTTTACGAAATTGAGCAGCAGCACGTGCCACTCGTAAAGATGAACGAGCACGTCGCGTACATTCTTGTCGCGGCTCCAATGAGCCTCTTTTTTCTTCTTGTCGTCAGAAAAATCGAACGGAGTGTTCATCTGGCTGTCAGACATTTTGTTAATCAAATTCATCAGATTTGAATAGTTCTCGCTTGCAAATTTCAGCAAGTCTTCTTTGTTTCGTGCTCTTGGCATGTGTTTTGGTTTATTAGTTTTCGTTTGCAAAGATAACATTTTAGCGTAACAAAAGCGTCATTCTTCTTCATAAAAAAAGGAGAAGAAACCGCCGTGGCTTCTTCTCCCTTAATATATCGTATCCGTGAAATCCTTGTCTATCCGAGGATTCCTGTCTTTCCGATGAAAATCAGCATCGTATATCCAAGAGTCAGCGAGATTACGCCGATAAGGACGCCAATCTTTGCCATCTGCGAAGTCTTGACAAGTCCGGTTGAGTAGGCAATGGCATTCGGAGGCGTTGAGATAGGCAGAGCCATGGCGAAAGATGCCGACAGAGCCAGTCCGATGATAAGCGTAGTAACGCCGCCGTAAGGCGCAAGTTGTTCGGTCATGCCCTTGGCAACAGCCGACAGGATTGGAACCATGAGTGCAGCCGAAGCCGAGTTGCTGATAAATGTTGAGAGGAACCAACAGATGATACCGCTGCCCACAAGGACGAGCATCACGTTCCATGTGTTGAACGGAATAGACTCAACCAGAGCCTTTGCCAAGCCTGAGTCCTTCATTCCAACGCCGAGGGCGAAACCGCCGGCAACCATCCACAGAACAGCCCAGTCAATCTGTTTCAAATCCTGCGAAGTGACGATGCCGAGGGCGCAGAACGCGCCGACAGGGAAGAGGGCAACAACGTATGAGTTAATGCACACAATCTTTTCGAGCATCCACAAGGCGATGGTCATTGCCATAATGATGTAGATGGCTGTTGTTTCCCAGCCCTTCTTTGCGCCGCCTTCAATCTTGAACTCAATCTTGTCTGAGCTGAATTTGTACACGTTCAGCAATATGAACCATGAGATAAGAAGGATTACGAGCATCAGCGGAAACATAACCATCATCCACTCGGCAAAGCCTATGTCCACGCCAATCTCCTTCAGTCCGCCGATGGCGATGCCGTTTGGAGGCGTTCCGATTGGGGTGGCAATTCCGCCCACGTTGCAGCCGATAGGGATGGCAAGTGCCAGACCGATGCGTCCGCGTTCAGACTCAGGCATGTTCTTTAGAACAGGGGCGAGGAAGGTGAGCATCATAGCCGCCGTTGCCGTATTCGATACGAACATAGAGAAGATTGCCGTAACAAGAATGAAACCCAGCAGCACAGTCTTGGAATTTGTACCGAAAGGCTTCAGCATTATTCGCGCAAGCGATACGTCCACGCCGCTCTTTGAGGCTACGAGAGCCAGAACGAATCCGCCCATGAAGAGCATTACCGTTGGGTCGGCAAAGCAGGCGATGATAGACTTGTAGCTGATGAGTCCCACGGGCTGCATCGCACCGGTCTTCGCATTCTCTACAAGCTGGTCGGCAGGGAAATTCGAAGGGTCGATAAGTTGCACAATGGCGCTGTCGCTCACGGTAAACAGCATGACCACAATGATGAGTACCGACGTAACCCATGCCGACACTCCTTCGAGTATCCACATAAGGGCGGCAAAAACGAAAATAGAGATCATGCGCTGCTGGATAATTGTGAGTCCTTCAATGCCGAAAGATTCAGATGGTAGCAACCATAAAATCAACGTAACAATGATAACAAAGGATATTTTTAGTCCCTTGATCATAACATCATTTAATTTAAAATCCATCTTATCTAAGTTTTAATTATAATATCATCCGTTGGATTTGAGAGTTAACACAAAGGTAGTAAATTTATTTTTTCAGCCAAAATATAAAGATAAAAAAAGGCTTTCTCACAAAGAAAAAGCCTTTTTAATATTTTTATGAGTTCATGCTTGCAAGGAATTCCTCGATGCTTCGCGATCTGTCGAGGCGGTCTCTTACGAAACTCATAGCCTCAACCGGGTTGCGGTCGCTTATGAACTTGCGCAGAATCCACATTCTGTCGAGCGTTGTCCTGTCATGCAGCAGGTCGTCGCGTCGTGTGCTTGATGCCATAATGTTCACGGCTGGGAAGATACGCTTGTTTGCAAGGTTGCGGTCTAGTTGAAGTTCCATGTTACCCGTACCCTTGAACTCCTCGAAGATTACGTCGTCCATCTTAGAGCCTGTATCAGTAAGAGCCGTTGCAATGATGGTGAGCGAACCGCCGTTCTCGATATTACGAGCCGCTCCGAAGAATCGTTTTGGTTTCTGAAGCGAGTTAGCCTCAACACCACCAGAAAGAACCTTTCCTGATGAAGGCGAAACGGTATTGTATGCGCGTGCCAATCGTGTGATAGAGTCGAGGAAGATAACCACGTCGTGACCGCTCTCAACCATTCTCTTTGCCTTCTCCAGAACGATGTTGGCAATCTTAACATGGTGCTCTGCGCTCTCGTCGAAGGTTGAAGCGATAACCTCGGCGTTTACTGTGCGCGCCATGTCGGTAACCTCCTCAGGACGCTCGTCGATGAGCAGCATCATAAGGTATGCCTCCGGATGATTCTCGGCAATGGCGTTGGCGATGTCCTTCATAAGGATTGTCTTACCTGTCTTTGGCTGAGCCACGAGCAACGCACGCTGTCCCTTACCGATAGGAGCGAAGAGGTCGACAATTCGTGTCGAGATATTCTCTGTTCTACCTCCGCAGAGGCGGAACTTCTCTTCTGGGAACAAAGGTGTAAGATGCTCGAATGCTACGCGGTCGCGAATCTTCTCCGGCTCCTGACCGTTGATAGACTCAACCTTGACCATGGCGAAGAACTTCTCGCCGTCCTTTGGTGGGCGGATTGTTCCTTCAACAACGTCGCCGGTCTTCAAGCCCTGACTCTTAATCTGCGACACGCTCATATAGATGTCGTCTGGCGAAGGCAGGTAGTTGTAGTCGGATGAGCGTAGGAAGCCGTAGCCGTCTGGCACAACCTCGAGCACACCTGTGCCCTTGATGATGTCGCCAAAGTCGTATGGCACAAATTCCTGAGCCGCAGCAACCGGCTGATATGGAGTCTCAGCCTGATATTCCGGCTGTGCGTTGTTCTCAACAAGATTCTCGAAGCGAGAGAAGTCAACCGGCTCGTTGGCTGGTCTTGCAGGCTCGCTGTACTGCGAGTAACTTTCTTCTGGCTCACCGTAAGGATTCACCGGCGCAAGACTGATGATTCTGAATGTAACGCCGTCGTCGCCAAGCAGTTTCTTAGGCTTGTGGTCTGGGTTGAACTCAGACTCCGGAACGACGTACTCTTCTGATGGCTGGGTAGCCTCTGGGACATTAACGTCGATAGGCTCGTCAAGCTCGTCGCCCGATGCCTTGTCCGATGTGCTGAACTCAGCCTCAGGAACGCCCGTGAAGGCTGTCTGCTCGTCCTGTGCTTTGGCAGGCTGCTCAACGATGTCAGCCTCGGCAGCCTCTGGAGTTGCCGAAACAACGCTCTCGGTAGCGGCAATCATTGCTGCTACTGCCTCCTCAACCTGCTTTGCCGATTTCTTTGGGGCTGATTTTTTTACTGTAGGCTTTTCTTCCTGTTTTTCCACAGAATCAGAAGTTTCTTCGTTAGACTGTGCTGGTTCTTCGTCGGCTTTCTTAGCCTTTGCGGTTGTAGCCTTCTTAGTTGTCTTTGCGGCTGCCTTCTTCTTTGCAGGGGCTTTTTCAGCCTTCTGCGATGCAGTTGCTACCGCTTGCTCATCAATTATCTTGTAGATGAGGTCTTCTTTTTTAATTTTAGAAATCCCTTTCAGACCGAGTTCTTTTGCTATCGTCTGCAACTCTGTAAGATCTTTCTTTTCAAGTTCCGATATTATATACATAAGTCAATAAACCGTGGTGCTGAAATCAGCCCCTACGCGTTAAGTATTTATGATTAAAATCAAATTATTTAAATGGAAATATTTATTGTAAAGTTTAGGGCGTAGAAAGTTTCCCTTAACCAATAAACGATGCAAAAGTATAAAAAAAATCCAAACAACCTACTTTTTCTTTGCTTTTTTTGGTTATCTTCGCACAACTTTTAACAAAAAGCATCTATTTATGGCAGCAGTAAACCCATATTTACAAGTTGAGAACCTGACAAAGTCGTTCGGCGATCAGGTATTGTTCGAGAATCTGACCTTCGGTCTTGCCGAGGGACAGCGTGTTGGTCTGATAGCCAAGAACGGAACCGGAAAATCCACTCTTCTGAGCGTTCTTGTGGGCAAGGAGGGAAAGAACAGCGGCTCTATTATATATAGGAACGACCTCACGGTTGGATATCTCGAACAAACTCCTACTTATCCCGAAGGGCTGACCGTGATAGAGGCTTGCTTCCAGAACGGTAATGCTGTTGCCGAACTCGTAAGGGAATACGAGAAATGTATTGAGACACCCGGAAATCCGGGACTCGACGCGCTCATATCGCAGATGGAGCAGCACGATGCGTGGGACTACGAGCGTCGCGCCAAGGCTATTCTGTCGCAGCTGAAGATCCGCGACTTCGACCAGCCAATCTCGCAACTCTCGGGCGGACAGGTTAAGCGTGTGGCTCTTGCCAATGTGCTGATAAACCGTCCCGATCTGCTCATTCTCGACGAGCCTACCAACCACCTCGACCTCGACATGATTGAGTGGCTCGAAGACTATCTGAACCGTGCCAAGCAGAGCCTTCTGATGGTTACGCACGACCGATATTTCCTCGACCGTGTGTGCGACACTATTTACGAACTCGACGACAATGTAATATATTCATACAAAGGAAATTACAGTTACTATCTCGAAAAGCGTCAGGAGCGAAT
>JAEEGF011368380.1_pt1 | contig 13201 bp, 5 predicted proteins | sample 9134171 | NCBI WGS metagenome assembly JAEEGF01 (sample SAMN16246542, study PRJNA631951) | gut metagenome | biome: gut microbiome; feature: rumen; material: AP-attached | host: Bos | place: Iran: Karaj | collected 2018-10
GATAACCAAAATAGAAAGCAATTAGAAAATGAAGAAGATCGCGACATTGTTGACGATGGCTACCGTGGCGCTGCTGGCTGCAGCCCAGATGGCCAATCCCGTTACATTTACTTCCCAACTGAAGACCTCTAACGGCTCCAGCGAGGGCGAAATTGTCTTTACCGGTAAGATTGATAAGGGATGGCATGTGTATTCGACCAACCTGGGCGACGCGGGTCCCACCGAGGCCGCTATTACCTTCCACAAGAAGGACGGCGTGGAGCCCGTGGGCAAACTCAAGGCCGTGGGCAAGGAAATCTCGCAGTTCGACGAGATGTTCGGCGCCAAGTTGCGCTACTTCGAGAACAATGTGCAATTTGTGCAAAAGGTGAAATTCACCAAGCCCAACTACGATATCGATGCCGACTTGGAATATGGCGCCTGCAACGACCAGTCGTGCCTGCCGCCCAGTTCGGCAAGTTTCAAGAAGGCCGGCAAATCACCCGCCGTTGACGGTGAGGCCGACAAGAACAAGGAAGAAGAAGATAAGGCAAAGGCTGAAGCTGAAGCCAAGGCCAAAGCCGACTCGCTTGCTGCCCTGGCAGCCGCTGCTGCCGACAGTGCCGCGATGGGCGCTCCCGTCGATAGCGCTGCCCTCGCTGCTCTGGACCACGATGCCCTGTGGAAACCCGTTGTGGGTGACATCCAGCGCATCGACGGCACCGACGGCAGCAGTGGTGGCCGCTCGCTGTGGTACATCTTCCTGCTGGGTCTGCTGGGTGGACTGGTTGCCCTGTTCACACCGTGTGTGTGGCCCATCATCCCGATGACGGTGAGCTTCTTCCTCAAGCGCGCCAAGAATGACAAGAAAAAGGGTATCAAGGACGCCATCACCTATGGCATCTCGATTGTCGTCATCTATTTGGCTCTTGGACTCATCGTGACCGCCATCTTCGGCCCCAGCGCCCTGAATGCGCTCTCGACCAATGCCGTATTCAATATCTTCCTGTGCCTGCTGCTGGTAGTGTTCGCCCTGTCGTTCTTCGGCATGTTTGAGATCAAGCTGCCCAGCAAGTGGTCCAATGCCGTCGACAACAAAGCCAGCAACACCAGCGGTCTGCTGTCCATCTTCCTGATGGCCTTCACCCTGGCGCTGGTATCGTTCTCGTGCACGGGTCCTATCATCGGCTTCTTGCTTGTGGACTTCGCCACCAGCGGCAACTTCTGGGGTCCCGCCATCGGCATGCTGGGCTTCGCATTGGCCCTGGCACTGCCGTTCACGCTGTTCGCCCTCTTCCCCTCGTGGCTGAAGTCGGCTCCCAAGTCGGGCGGCTGGATGAACATCCTCAAGGTGGTGCTCGGCTTTATCGAGCTGGCGTTTGCCTGCAAGTTCTTCTCGGTAGCCGACCTGGCCTACGGCTGGCACCTGATGGACCGTGAGGTGTTCCTGTGCTTGTGGATCGCCATCTTCGGTCTGCTGGGGCTTTACCTCATCGGCAAGCTCAAATTCCAAAGTGATATTGTCATGCCTGGTGATGAGACCAAACCCATGCCCGTTGTCTGCATCATGGGCGGACTGATTTCCATCGCCTTCGCCATCTATATGATTCCGGGCCTGTGGGGTGCACCGTGCAAGGCCGTGAGCGCCTTTGCACCGCCCATGAACACCCAGGACTTCAACCTTAATACCAAGGAAGTGCGCGCCGCCTACACCGACTATGAGCAAGGTATGGCCGCCGCTGCCGCCGCCGGCAAACCCGTCTTCCTGGACTTCACCGGCTTCGGTTGCGTGAACTGCCGCAAGATGGAGGCCGCCGTGTGGACCGACCCCAGCGTGGCCGACAAGCTCAACAAGGACTATGTGCTCATCTCTCTGTTCGTTGACGACAAGCGCCCGTTGCCCGAGCCCATCGAGGTAACCGAGGAGAATGGCGAGACGCGCACCCTGCGCACCATAGGCGACAAGTGGAGCTACCTGCAGCGCTACAAGTTCGGCAGCAACACACAGCCGTTCTACGTCTGCGTCGACCCGCAGGGCAACGCCCTGAGCGGCTCCTTCAGCTACAAGGAAGACGTCCCCGCCTTCCTCGACTTCCTGGACGGCGGACTCACCAAATTCCGCCAATAAATTTATAAACTACGAATTACACGAATTATTCAAATTTCTTATTGCATCTATCTTCGTGTAATTTGTAGTCACCCAACTAGAAACTAGGGACTAAGGACTAGAAACTGAATATATGATTGAAGAGAAGATTAGAGAACAGATCATTGCGTTGATGAAGCGCGAAATCGTGCCGGCAGTGGGCTGCACCGAGCCCATGGCCGTGGCACTGTGCGTGGCCCGCGCCACCGAGACACTGGGCTGCCGACCTGAGAAAATCACAGCACTGCTGAGTGCCAACATCCTTAAGAATGCCATGGGCGTGGGCATACCCGGAACCGACATGATCGGCTTGCCCATCGCCATCGCCCTGGGCGCCCTCATCGGCAAGTCGGCCTACAAGCTCGAGGTGCTCAAGGACATCACCCCCGAGGCCCTCGAGCAGGGCAAAAAGTACATCGAGGAGGGGCGCATCAACATCCAGCTCAAGCAGAACTGCTGCGACAAGCTGTATGTGGAGGCCATCTGCGAGGGCGGCGGCCACACCGCCAGTGCTGTCATTCAGGGTTCTCACACCAGTTTTGTGAGCGCCTCCTATGATAACAAGATGATGCTCATCGACGAGGTGCCCGACCACTTTGCCATCGACGAAGACAACGACATCGCACTGAGCCTGCGCCTGGTCTATGACTTTGCCATGACGGCCCCGCTCGACGAGATCGGTTTTATCCTCGAGACGCGCGACTATAACCTCAAAGCCGCCCAGGAATCGCTCAAGGGCAACTACGGCCATTGCCTGGGCAAGACCATGGACAGGCCGTTGAGCCACGGCATCTTTGGCAACACCATCTTCTCCCGCATCCTCTCCAAGACCGCATTGGCCACCGATGCCCGTATGGGCGGCGCCCTCATTCCCGTGATGAGCAACAGCGGCTCGGGCAATCAGGGCATCTGTGCCACCAATCCCGTTGCCGTCTATGCCATGGAGAATGAGAATACCGAGGAGGAACTCATCCGCGCCCTCACCCTGAGCCACCTGACGGCCATCTATATCAAGCAGAGCCTGGGCAAACTCAGCGCCCTGTGCGGCTGTGTCGTGGCCTCTATCGGCAGCAGCTGTGGCATCACCTACCTGATGGGCGGCAGCTTTGAGCGCATCTGCTATGCGGTAAAGAACATGATTGCCAACCTCACGGGCATGATATGTGACGGCGCCAAGCCCAGCTGCGCCCTGAAGATCGCCTCGGGCGTATCGACCGCCCTGCTCAGCGCAGTGCTCGCCATGGAAGGCCGCCACGTCACCAGTGCCGAGGGCATCATCGACGACGACGTGGACCGTTCCATCCACAACCTCACCATCATCGGTGCCGACGCCATGTGCACCACCGACCAGATGGTACTCGACATCATGACCGGCAAAAAATAATGCCTTACAGGCAAGATCATTACCGCTTTTATCAATAACACATCAAGGGCCGCACCTTAACGGGATGCGGCCCTTGATATTAGCTAACGATGTCTATCCGTTAACGGCTGCCACCGGCCCACCAAACGGGCTCGGTGAAGATGTAACGGCCAGCCTCATTACCGGTGCCGAATGCTGCCGACACGTTGGGATTGCTGGTCACGTCACTGCTGCCGTAGGGCAAACGCAGGGGCCAAGTGCTACCTGTCGAACCGTTGTTCTTGGGATTGGTGAGGGTGATGTGCTCCTCGCCCAAAGCCTTACAGCGGCGGATGTCGTTGTAAGCCTCAATCTGCTCGTCACGGCATTGTGCCAGATACTTCTGAACCATGATCTCCTTCAAGGTCACGGGCAACGTGGCGATATATTCGGCTGCTGTGCCCGGGTCAAACTCGGTATATTCGGGATATGCATCACAATAAGCATAATCCTCGAACGAAGCCTCGATGGCTGTTGCCATGTCCTCGCTGGCATCCTGACCCAGACGGGCCTTGGCTTCGGCAAGGATAAAGTACAACTCGCTCTTGCTGAACACATGGATGGGCGAAGCGCCATTGTCAAGCCAAGTGGGACAATTCACAGCCTGAACCAGCTTTGCTGCAGCGGCATCGCCAGGCACGCCAACGATGTCTTCACCAAAGTAGTCAATATTATAAACCCACTCACGGGGGTCATTACGCTCCAGCATCAGGTCATCAACCGTTGTGCTGGAACCCGTGTAGTAGCGGCTCCACCAGTAAGCGCTCCAGGGGTTGTCGGCAGTCACGCCGTTGAACACATCGAGCTGAGCGCCGTCAAAGCCTGCTTCGATAGCGGCATTGGCCAGGTTAATCACCTCGGGCAGGACGTTGCGGTTACGGAAGTAGGTGTGCAGTTTGTAGCGAGCCTTCAAGGCATAGGCCAGGCCCAGCCACTGGTCGCAGTCGCCACCGAAGAGGATATCACTTTCACCTACATTGTCGCCGCCTTCCTGCAGGTTGGCAATCGCATCGTCCAGCAACTTGAAGATGGCCTGGTAGATGCTTTCCTGGCTGTCCAGCTTGGGCTGCAGGTTGTCCATGCCCTGAAGGGCCTCGCTGTAGGGGATATCACCATGCAGGTCGGTCAAGATACCCAGGTCAAGAGCCGTGAGCGTCTGAGCCATTCCCAGCAGATCGCTTTGTCCGTAATTGGAACAGCCCTCAGAACACTTGTCGATGACTTCCTTCAAACCCCTGAGGGTGGCGTAGGTGTCGTTCCACTCGTTGTTAAAGCAGCTGGTGGCCATATACTCGCTCACGTTGCGGGTTTCGGTCCTCATCAGCTGGTTGTTGCCCGTACCAAACTCCTGCTCGGTGAACGATGAGATGTACCAGGCATAGTTACCCGAAATGGTATTGAAGGCCGAGCTCATAATGGCTCCCGGGATGACAAACTTGCCATCGACAGCCTCGGCGGGCGGGTTGGCATTGTCCGTATTGATGCGGTCCATCAGGTCTTCACTACAAGAAGTGAACATGATAGCCAATAAGGCTATGGTTATATATTTCAGTTTCATATTCCAGTCTTTTTTGAATGTGTTAAATATGATTGAAAACTCTCTGGCAAACATTAGAACGTGATCTTCATACCGCCACCGTAGCTTGAGGTAGCAGGCAGTGAATAACGCTCAAAGTAACCACTCATGTTGCCGTTTGACTGCGATGACTCGGGGTCAAAGTCGGTGAGCTTTGACCAAACCAGTACGTTGCGGGCAAAGCCGTAGATCGACAGGTTGATGCCGGCAAAGCGGGGAAGATCGTAGGTGAGCGTGATGTCACGCAGCTTCAAGTAGCTCATGTCATAGACCATGGCCTCGGTGATATCATAGTACTTCATGTACCAGTCTTGCTTCAGCACCTCTTTGGTATTGGGCTTACCGGTAGCCTCGTCGATACCCTCGGCCACCATGGTACCCTCGTGGTAAGGCAATGAATTCTTGGTTGTACCGAAGTACTCCAGGGTACCCAGCGTACCGTGGTACATGCGGCCGCCCTTGTTCCAATCCCAAGTGGTAGCCAGCGAAACGCGTTTGTAACGAGCGCCCAGGTTAAAGCCCACCTGGAAGTCGGGCGAGCAGTTACCCAGGTCCTCGCTATCGGCAGTTGCCTGAGGCAGACCGTCCTTCAACAGCAGGTTGCCTGACTCGTCACGCTTGAAGGCGTAACCGTAGATGTTAGGATAGGTGCAACCTGCCTGAGCGCGGATCTGAGGCTCAACGAAGCCACCCAAGAAGATCGACTCAACGCCCTCGGCCAGTTCAACGACCTTGTTATTGATCTTCGAGAAGTTCACACCGAAGGTCAGGTCATAATCCTTGTTCTGGAGAATGTCGGCGTTCAACGCTACCTCATGCGACCAAGTTTCCATCTTACCGGCATTGGTCATCAGGTACTGATAACCACTCGAGCCCGAGCAGGGAACCGAGAAGATCTGGTCGGTCACATTCTGATAACTCAGCGTGTACTCGAGACGCAGGCGGTTGTTGAAGAAGTTCAGGTCAAGACCAGTCTCGAAGTTGTTGGTGTTCTGAGGCTTGAGGTTGCTGTCATACTTCACATAGTAGGGAACCAACGAAGAAACACCGTTCATGGGGAAGGCAACCGGAGTGTAGGTATACATACCGCTGCCATAGGTGGGAACGGTGTAGTAATCCTTATAGTAATGACCTGCCTGACCCACCTGGGCCCAAGAAGCGCGGAACTTACCATAGCTCAGGAAGTTCTTGCCCTTCAGCCCGGGAAGCTCGGTGAAAATCCAGCCGAACGATACCGAGGGATAGAAGAACGAGCGGTTCTTGTAGGGCATCGACGAAACGATATCCTCACGACCAGTGACGGTCAAGTAGAGCATGTCCTTCCATGACATGGTAGCCTGTCCGAAGAAGGCCACGCTACGGTCTTTCCACTCATAGTCCATCGCATAGTCATAGCTCGTACAGTTCTGCAGCGTGGGGAAGCCAAAATAGCTGAAAGCCGAGCCGTCGGTCTCCCAGGTGCGGGCATTCTCGTGGTTGATCTCGTTACCGAGCATGAAGTTCAGGAACCATTCGTTGTCGGCACCGAACTTATAGTCCAAGTTAGCCCAGAACAGGTTGTTAAACACGTTCTCGCGCACACCGGTTACCGCAATTGAACCCTTCTCCATGCTGTTGCCGGTTCGGCCGTCATAGTAGAGCTCTTGAACATCACGGTTATCGGTGGTCCAGAAATCGACACCGGCCTGCTCACGGAAGGTGAGCTTCATGTTCTCGTTGCCCAAGCTGGGAGAGAACTCCAGGTAAGCGTTGCCAAAGAAGCGGTTGGTGTGACGATAGTACTCACAATACTTAGCCCACCAATAGGGGTTGTTGAAACTGGTCGTGCGGAAGCAAACCTGATATTTGGGATCATCGGGGAAATTGGGGCTGATACCCTTCAGGTCATATTCGGCAGGAGCCGCATACACCACGTTCAAGATACCCGAGTTGGCACCAGGCGCCGTGTTGATCTTGCTGCTGCTGTAGTTGCCGCTGAAGCCCGTCTTCCAGTTCTTGCTGATTTCCCAGTCAACCAGACCGCGGGCACCCCAACGCGTCATGTTGGTCGAGGGCACGATACCTTTCTGGTAACTGTTGCTCAAACCGAACGAGTAGTTCACGTTGTTGTGCTTTTGGGCGATCGACAAGTTCACATTCTCGGTATAGGCATTCTCAAAGAAGTCACCCACGTTGTCATAGACCTTGGGAGTCTGCCAGCCGCTCAAGCCACCCCAAGCATATTTGGGATTGTAGTACTGACCGGGACTGCCACCCTCGGGAGCTGCTGCTCCGCCATATCCATAATTGGGATCATTGGGCAGTTCGGTGATCTTGGGACCCCAGGTCATGGAGCTTGCAGGGTTGAAGCCCGAGTCATAGATAGTTCCGTCATCGTCCATGGACAGACCATTACCTTGCGAATACACGGTCTGGCGCTCAAACTTGCGCGACACGCGGTCGGCAGCGATATTGAAATTGATGCTGACGGTCGGTCTCTCACTGTCGACACGGCCACGCTTGGTGGTAATGACAATGACACCATTGCTGGCGCGCATACCGTAAAGCGCACTGGCTGCCTGACCCTTCAACACGTTGATGCTCTCGATGTCGTCGGGGTTCAAGTCAATAGAGCGGTTGGGATAATCGGCACCGGAAACACTCTGCCCCGTCGAGAAGTCGGCGTTAGATGCGATGGGCATGCCGTCAACGACATACAACGGGGTGTTGTTACCGCTGAAGGAACGGGCACCGCGAATCACGATCTGGGCCGAGGAACCGGGAGCACCACTGGCTTGGTGCACCTGCACACCGGTCAATTTACCCTGAATGGCGTTAGCCAGCGATGTCGTACCGCTTGTGTTCAGGTCCTCAGCGTTCAGGTTCTGGGTGTTGTAACCCAGTGCCTTCTTCTCACGTTTGATACCCATGGCCGTGACAACAACCTCATCGAGCAAGGTCTTGTCCTCCTCAAGGGCTACCGATACATAACTCGCAACCGCAACGACTTGGGCCTTGTAGCCCACACAGCTGATCAAGAGCTGTGTTACTTTGTCATCTACAGTTACTGTGAATTGACCGTCGTAGTCAGTGGAGGTTCCTTGATTGGTTCCTACGGCCTGCACCGTGGCGCCAATCAACGGCTCATTGTCGATAGCACTGATGACCTTACCACTCACGGTCTTGTTGGCCCATGCGCTCATCGAGATGAGGCATATCGCCATGAGAATTGATAAAAGTCTCTTCATACAGTAAAACAATTTGTTCATCCACGGGGAGGTTCAGACGAGCGCCTATCTGGACCTTCCAGTGGATTGGTGTTGATTATCTCTAAGGTGTTTATCTACAGCAAGGGCGCTCTGCTTACTGAATTTTGTCTCATTTCTGTGGGAAATGGGGCCAACTGGCCTATAGGCACAACAAGGTTGCAGTGGCGCCAAGTGCCCACTGCGACGAATGTCTATAACCATACAGCCACTATCTCCACACATCCGTTTAAGAATTATTGCCACACATGTTCGATTTTCCATCTCTATTGGTAGGAAACCCTTGCGAATTTTCATAGATATAGAAAAGGTGCAGATTTCCACAACACGCCCTCTGCCTCATCACATCGCGCAAAACCGCACCGGGAACTGTTGTGCCATGCTATCAGGCACACCCACGCTCAATGGGTTTTGACATTTTGCTCACTCTAACATCAATGTGGTGATTCAAGAACGATTGAGCAATTCTCCTCATGTTTGCTGTCCTTTTTGGAGGGACAACAGGCGCAAAGATAAACATTTTTTCACATATCGGTCACATTTCCTTGAAAAAAATAAAAAAAAACGGCTTTTTGCCCCAAAATGACACTAAGCATTGATATTATTGCTTGCAAGTGCTCGCAAAAAATTGAACAAATTTATTATTTGCCACGCAGTGGATGCCTCGCTAAGCCCTAACCTTTTTTACCGTTCGTTTTTTCAGTTTTTTCCGCGTGTGCACGTGCGGCCCCACGCTAAGCCACTAAGTCGCTAAGCTTTCATTTAATTGTGAAAACCACACGCACATGCGGAAACGGAGGAAAACGTGGAAAACGTGGAAAACGTGGATCCTAGCCATGCCGCCCGAGCGAACATGTAGAGACGCAAAATTTGTGCAAACCGAACACCATGATGCTTGCATCAATGGTAGAGGTGCAGCCTAATTTATCCAAAATCTTGCGTCTCAACGGCCGACGTTGTTGTTTCGCCTAACGGGAGACGCAAAATTTTGCGTCTCTACAGGCCTTTCCACATATACACGGCCGTTTACCCCCACGTGAAGTCGCAAAGCCGCTATGCTTTCATTTTTGGAGTGGAAAACACACGCACATGTGAAACGGGTGGAAAAAGTGGAAAACTGTGGAAATTGCGTGCGAGCAGATAACACACCGTTTTTCACTTTTCCACTCTATATATGAAAGAGTGGAAAAGTGAAAAACGGATGATTGAGGAGTTAAGCTTGGAGGGAAAAATATTTGCCGTCACTGCTCGTGAGCACTCCTTGTTCCTTCCCGCTGTTGAACAGTTGATAGGCTCTGGTCTTGCCAACGCCCAACTTTCCCTGTATCAGGTTAAGCACATCCCCGCTAGAAAGGGGCATGGTGAAACCCTCAAAACAGGTAGCCAGCTTGTCATGCAGCTTGGCCTTGTCTTCGTGCTTTTTCATTTCCAGTTGCAGTTGGCGGTCCACCGCGCCATCGATGGGTATTGCATCGTCATCGAGCTTGAAGCAGATGCCATCGCAGGTGCGGTGGCGGCTGACTTCGTGTTTCACCTCAAACACGGTGTCGTGCTTCTCCACGGTGAACACGTCGCTACACTTTTGATAAAGCAAGGTGCCTAGGTGACCTTTCATGTTCTTGTCGATGCTGCTCTTGTTCTGGTGCATGACCACGACGATGCAGCATTTGTACTGGTTGGCCATCGCCGCCAGCTTACTGACGATGTCCTGGCTCTCGTACACGTCATTGTAGTTGTATATCAGGTCGGCAATGCCGTCGACGATGACCAGGTCAGGTCTCTCGTGCGAGACGGCGCGGCAGATGACATCATAGCGGGAAGGCTCCGAGTTGCTGTCAATGGCCGCCGGCTGCAAACATGCCACCTTATAGTCATCATGACGGCTCTCGGGGGTCATCGCATCAATGGTCTTCTGGACACGTTGGGTGTCGTTGTCAGACTGTTCGGTATCAAAGAACAGCGCCCGTCCAGTCTCCTGCAGGCTTCGGCAATTGACAAACGTGGTGCTACCCATAAAGATGGCAGTCAAGATGTCGCAGAAGAAGGTCTTGCCATTCTTCCACTTGGCGCTCACGGCCACCAGGTTGCCCTTGGGCATCGTGGGCACGCCGCCAATCTCGATCAAGTAGTCTGGTTCGGGATACTCAACGTTGCGTTCGATGTAGTAGGGCTTCATGAACTGGTTGTAATCCTCATTCAGTCTCTCCAGGGGAGACAGTTCAGCCAGAAGGCCAATCTTGTCTAGAATTGAATCTGTGTTGCTCATGGTTTTAATAATTTAGTTGTTAGTTTTATGTTATTAGTCTCTAAGCGCTAAGCCGCAAGCAAAGCGAGCTTTCGCGCTGCAAAGATAAGGTCGGGAAACCCAGATATCCAAATTTTTTCTCAAAAAAGTTTGCAAAACACCAATTATTGTACGTTTTCTTACTAAAATAATTGGTATTCCACCATTATTCACTTTTTCCACCCTGTTCACTATATATGTGCCTTTCCACAAAAAATCCACCCTGAGTGGAAAACACACGCACATGTGGAAACAGTGAAAAATGTGGAAAACGTGATTTTATTTGATTTTTCGAGCGAAACTCGATTAAAGCTTCCAGGCGTTAGTGTTTCAACAACCTCTATTGACTGGCAAGATGACTCCGCCAACGGGTTGGAAAAGAGTTAAAAACAACCACTTAGAGGCTTGGCGACTTAGCGTGAGGGTGCTCAGTTATTTTGTAAATATTTTTTACGAATGAAAGTTGCAAGTTCCAATTATTTGCCATAAATTTGCGATTAAAATAATGCAAAGTCCTTTTCTGCACAGCAGAACTTCATCCAATTGGCTGTAAGCCAATCACTTCATTTTGCTGAGCAAAATATGCAACAGCGGCATGTCTTGTGCCCAGTTGCAGCATATTTTGTAAAAGTTTTGACTTTACTAACAATTAACACTTATTTTATTTACCGTTTTAATAAACCTATTTATTATGAAGTACTTCAAACTAAAATTTCTTTTACTATTCTTTGCCCTAGCTGCGGCCATACCGCCAGCTGGAGCCGAAGAAACCGTTATTGCAAGTGCAGATTACACCAATTCTGATGGTGTAATATACACTGGCGATGGAACATGGACTTATAATGCCACTATTTCGTCTGATTATGTTTATTGGAGGAACACAAACAGTGGAATTACCTACACTTGTGATTCATTCACCGGAAACACCGCGACAGTTACAGTAACCACTGCTTCGACCTATGGCTATGGCAATCTAACAATCAATGGCGTATCCAAGAATCTAACTAATAGCTCTACTACTGATTATGAGATTACCATTGGCAGTGATCGAACCATCAGATTCACCACATCTGACAGCTATTCTCCTAACATTACGGCGATAGTAATTAAAGCTGAAAGTGGTGGTGGCGGCGATGAGCCGACACCCACTACTAAGACAGCTAGCATTGTATTTGGTGACAATGAAAGCGATGGAAACCAAGATTTTGGCACCATGAATAGTGGTTCTGTTGATCTTGCAGCATTCTTGGATTATACCACCGAAGGTGCTGACCTCATTACAGGTATTCAATGCTCTAAAGTCTATAAAGGCGCAACTGGTCTTAAGTTCTCATCCAGCAGCGTTGATGGTTACCTGATCATCACCTTGGCTCCCAACTGGAAGGCCACAAAGATCACCGTTAATGCTAAAAAATGGACCTCAGGCACTGGAAAAATGCAGATTATTGCAGGAGGCAAAACTTCATCAAACTACACGCTTACAGCAGATTATGCTGACTATGATTTGGTTTTCGACGAAGCCACCTCAATTCCTACCATCAGAATCAGCGCCACCAATCGCTTGTATGTGAAGTCCATCACTATCGAGTATGTGGAGGATGGCACTGTTGAGCCTACTTTGCAGGAGGTGACCCTCTCGTTCCCGCAGGAAGCTTACACAGCCACGTTGGGCGAAGACTTCACGGCTCCCGTGCTGACTGTTACACCCAACGCTGCAGCAGACGAGGTTGCGTATAGCAGCAGCAACACCGCCGTTGCCACGGTGGCAACTGACGGCACTATTACCCTTGTTGGTGCTGGTACCACCACGATTACCGCATCGATTAGCGACAGTGAGACCTATAAGGACGCATCAGCATCCTACGAACTGACCGTCGAAGAGGCAGTACAGCCCGGCTCGAACGAATATGTCCTTGTGACCAACATCAATCAGTTGGCTCCTGGCAAGAAGATTCTCTTCTTGAACGCCAATTCAAAGAATTTGTATGCCGAATCCATGGGTAGGCAGCAATCCAACAATCGCCAAGCCACAACTGTACAAGTTTCTGAGGACAAGGTAACTACCCCCGCAGCTGACACCGAGATTCTAATTCTTGAAAAGACTGAAGCTGGCGATTATTGGTTATTCAAGACAACCAAGTGGCCTGAGGGTGGACTCGGTTACCTTTATGCTGCTGGCGCTAACAGCAATAACTACCTGAGGACGGAAGCGACTGCTGACAATAGGGCACAAGCTACTGTTACTATTGCTGATAACGGTGAAGCCACTGTGGTGTTCAATCTTAGTGGTGACAATCCCAGGAACATCCTGAGACACAATAGCTCAAGTAGCCTCTTTGCTTGCTATAACAGCAGTGGCGCTAGTGGCCAAAAACCCGTTTACATCTATGTTGAGAAGAGTGACGAGCCTGTTGTTCCTGAGTTGACCGTAGCTCTTGCTCCCGCCGAGAAGACCTACACCGTGGGTGAGGAGGCTAAGATCATGGTTAACGTCGAGAACGGTAACGAAGACACCATGGTATCTTACAAGATCAACGATGGTGAGGATCAGGATTATAATGCTGAGACC
>JAEEGF011641163.1_pt1 | contig 13201 bp, 11 predicted proteins | sample 9134171 | NCBI WGS metagenome assembly JAEEGF01 (sample SAMN16246542, study PRJNA631951) | gut metagenome | biome: gut microbiome; feature: rumen; material: AP-attached | host: Bos | place: Iran: Karaj | collected 2018-10
CACCTTCAGCTGTCTGCACTGCAGATACACCATCCTGTGCGTTTGTAGAAGCCTGATCAAGACCTCTGATCTGCTTACGCATCTTCTCTGAAATTGAAAGACCAGCTGCATCATCTGCTGCACGGTTGATCTTAAAACCTGAAGAAAGTTTCTCAGTTGACTTTGACTGATTACCAGTTGTGATGTTAAGCATTCTTGAAGCATTAGCAGCCTGCATGTTATGTTGTACTACCATAAATTTCTACCTCCTTGTAGATACTTCCTGGATTCCGTTCCTGGAAGATGTGTTTTCACACATAATTGTTAATAAAATACCTTTATATCCAACAGTACTCGCGCGACATACTGCTTAGATATCTATAAAATTGTAGTTGTAGTTTGGGAAAATAATTTGATTACTTTCGATTCATAACATCCGTGTCCTGTTTCGAAGTCATTTGAAATTGGAGTATTACTTTTCGAGGTAAAGAAATCCTTTTCTTATCCTACATTTGCTTTATCGGATGATTCGTTTTAAAACTTAACCCCTTTTTTAAAATTTTTTTAAATTATTTTTTAGGGTATCTAAAACATCTCATCCTGCCTTTAGTATAAAGGCTTCAAGAAGACTCATTTTCTTCCTGACAATTACTATATCGGATGTTCTGTTATAAACTTAACCCCTTTTTAGAAAAAATTTTAAAATAATAATTCAGTTACTAAAAAGGTGCTGCAAACAGTTTTTCATCCGTCTGTAGCACCTATTATAACACCTGTTTTCAGTTGTGACCGTTTTTCACAGTCTTTACATAATTTGTTTTAAAGCATTACTAATTCGTCCATCATATTGTTGATCACCTCGATAGTCTGGGCTCTTATTCCAAGACTCTCCGCAATCTCTGGCCACTGCTCCACCGCCAGCCTAACTTCCTCGATAATGCTCTTTGCTTTTACTTTTGATATTCCCATATTCGCCCCAGCCTGTATTAAGTCATCAAGCATAATCTTTTCGCTTTTATTGTTAATCATCATCTGGTGTTTTTGTAACCACTTATTTGTTGGATTGTATGAAAATGTAATATCATATGCAGGAGAAAGTCTCCATGTCCCATTTCTATCCATAAGAAATGATACATTCTTCACATGATCATCCCTATTAACCGCTATAACATTAAATACCATGCGTCTAAAAAACTGTTCTATTTGACTATGTCCCAGCCCCATTTGATACATATATGTAGTCGCCAGTTCATAACTACAAAGCCTTGGTGTGTTGTAATCTATATGCGCCAGTGCTGCCAAAGTCTGCATATGAATTTTCTTGCCCTCTACTCTATCAAATCTTTTGGTCATGAAATGATTATGATTGCCTTCTTTAAAAATCCTGCACTCATTCATTTGTAGTCCAGCTTTCAAAGCCATAAGATAATATGCATATTCAATTAAAGTATACTCAGGCTCATCTTCTAAATTATGATCACCATTCTTACTCACGCCATCAAATTTCATTAGCCAAAAGTCAAAACCTTTTTCTGGGTTAATTTGACCGGATTTTACCTCATTAGTTTTTTCATTCCAGGCAATTACAGCTTTTGCTCTTGCTCCGCCTGCAGATGTACCAAGCTTCAATAGTTGTGAATAAGTAGCACTCTTCATATCCATATCCACAAGCTTTCGTTGATTCAAAACATCAGAAGCAAACTTAACCATTTCATTTACATTTACTTTTTCTGTCACAGTAGCTGAATCACTAATAGCCGGTCTGTATTCTAGCGCCCCCATTCCTCTGCTGCCTGTGTAACATAATCTGTCTATAACATTAAAATCTGCCTCTGTTTTACCTTGACTAGCCAACCACTGATTAATTACTGCATTACCAAATTTATCAGGCAAAGAATCAGCTATCATTCCAGGTACGCCATGAAAGGAAGCCGCCAAATCTGGAAATGCATATACTCTATCGGAAAGTGGCATTTGTAAAGGAGATAGTTGTATATCTGTTCCTCTTGCATTTTCTAAAAAATCTTTATCATATTCAAATTCAGCAAAAGGCAGATTGCCTCTAAGTTGTAGTGTTCCAATTCTGGTTCCCCACATGTATACTTCTGCAATATTATTCATCTATCTCATCACCCCACTTAAATGTACGATTAGCATTATTATCTTTTTTCTTTCTAACTCTTTTGCGTTCTGCACCTTTAGCTCTTGCTACGGCTGTCGATGGTCTATTTTCCATATCCGGTATCAGCATATTGAAATTTTTGCCAAGGCCTAATGCTATAAATATTTTAATAAAGATATCCATTTGAACATCCTTTCCACTCTCAAATTTTTGAACAGACCTAAGAGATACTCCTGCTTTGTCTGCTAACTCACTTTGAGTCAATGGATAAGATATTCTATAAAGCTTTGCTCTATTAGATAACTCTTCTATTATTTGATTAGAAAAAATATAATCCATAGATTCCTCACCTCATAACATATTATACAGTTTTTATAATTAACACGCAAGTTCGCACGTTTTAAATTGTATATTACGTTTTAATATGCGTGAACGCGCGTCTTATATAAAAGGCTTCCCCGTAGGGAAGCCCATTGATTATCTATCTTTTCCGTATATGTATGTAGCAAAATAAATCACGGAAGCCACAATTACAATCATCGGTCCTGTGGCCATATCTGTAAAATATGAAACAAACAGCCCAGCTATTCCAGAGAAGATACTGAATATCATAGAGAAGTATGTGTACTCTCTAAAGTTCTCAGAAATATTTCTACTGCTGGCTGCAGGCAAAATAAGCAGTGCATTAATAAGAAGGATTCCTACCCACTTAATAGAAAGCATTACAAGAAGTGCTATAAGCACTGCAAAGGCATCCTCCATTACTCGCACCTGGATGCTACGGCTCTTTGCCAAGGTGGAATGAATACTGATGGCTGTGAGCCTATTGATGCTGATGCACCAGAATATCAAAATTACCGCAAAAAGCACAACCAGCTGAATAATCTCAGTAACCGTGATAGAAAGAATATCTCCTACCAATATGGCTGAGTAATTGCTAAAGCTGCCGCCTCTTGAAAGTATTGCAAGGCCCAGTGCTGTGGCACAGCTGGCAAACACAGAAATAAGTGTATCTGATGATGTGAGCCCCTTTCTACTTATATAATTAAGAAGAAGTGCAAAGCACACACCAAATATAATCATAGATACTGTGGTATTGGCAATACCCATTATTACACCGGCTGCAATACCAGTAAGTGCAGAATGTCCCAGTGCATCACTGAAATATGCCATACGCTTTTGTACAATCATGGTTCCCACCATTCCAAAAAGCGGAGAAATAAGAAGAATGGCTATTGTAGCCCTAATCATGAAGGAGTAGCTGAACATTTCATTAAACATTTGCCTTCACCTCCACTTCTCCTGTTGCACCCTTGCCAAATACGTTCTTGAATGCATCTGTCTCGTACACAAGCTTTGGGCGGCCTGCGGCTGCCACAGTCTTATCGATTAATATTACATTGTCTGCATACTTATATACATAATCCAAATCGTGGCTAACTAAGATAATAGCCAGGTCGTGGGTCTCCTTTAGATATTTCATCTTTTCATAGAAGGCATCCATACCATTTTTATCTATGCCTGATACTGGCTCATCTAATAATAGAAGATTTGGAGTATCGTGAACCGCCATTGCAAGAAGCACCCTCTGGAGCTGTCCACCTGAAAGTGTACCTACAGGCTGGTCTATAAGCTCTGCCACATCAAACTCTGCAAGAGCCTCCCTAACATGTTCGTGCTCCTTTTTGCTGTTAAATAATATAGGAAGCTTGCCAGTAAAGGACTGGAACAAATCATACACGGAAAGCGGAGTAGTCCTATCTATATTAATGGACTGAGGCACATAACCAATCTTTAGGCTAGGCATATTATTGTTCATCTTGTTCTTAAACTGAATCTCTCCAGTATAAGGAACCTCTCCTAAAATAGCCCTTACAAGTGTAGACTTACCTGCACCATTTCTACCTATTACAGCAGTCATCTGACCACAGTGCACGTGAAGATTAATATTCTCCAGCACCTTCTGATCACCAAAGGACACACCTAAATTATTAAATTTTATGCAGTGAAAACCACAGGGAATAATTTTTTTCATATTCTAATCTTTCTCTCGCCTGTTACGCTCTCAAGCCTGAGTATTGCTTTTGAGCGAGATTGGCTCTGCAAGCAACACTCAGAGCTTGATAGCTACAGGCTATTTTTAATTAGTGTAAAATTATTGTTCATGACCTCTACGTAAGAGTCTTTACCATAATTACCATGTACCAGCGTCTCTAGGTACACTACCTTAGCATCAGTCTGCTCCTCTATGAGCTTGCCCATGGCATTACCATAGTCGTATTCTGCAAGAACAAGCTTTACATTATGTTCTTTGATTTCATCAAGGAATGCACTAACCTCTCCCGCACTTACCTGACGTTCCTCATCCAAATCCATGGTAGCAACTACATTAGCCCCTAGGCTCTGGGCTGTGTATGCGAATGCCGCGTGAAGAACCGCAATGTCAGTTCCTGCTAAGGTCTTGTCCAATCCTTGCTTGTCGATTTTCTCATCTAGCGACTTGCTATAAGCAAAGAAATTATCGGAAATAGGAGTTTCCTCTCTATTAGGATTTTCACCCATTAGCTCATTTGCAATAGCGGCTGTCTGCATTTCAAATAGTCTCTCATCCATCCAAATGTGACTGTTAGTGCCGTGGTCGTGGTGGTGTTCTTCTGCCTCATGGAAGTAACCAGAAGAGTCATCTTGCACCTCATCCACCACTTCGTGGTCCCCCTTCCCCTCAAGGGGAAGGCTATCTTCATCTTCCTCTTCTTCAATGAGTAAATCTGCACTGCCACCAGCGGAATGCTCGATATATTCGTAGGTATCTATAATAGTAAGCTTAGGATAGGCTGCTCTAACATCATCAAGATACCCTTCCATGCCTCCGCCATTTACCACAAGCACGTCAGCCTTTGAAAGATTCTTCATATCCTCTGTGGTAAGGGTATAGTCGTGGAGGCAACCTGTAGTAGGCTGAGAAAGATTCTGCACTGTATACCCATCTACACCGTCCAGCACATTAAGTGCTGCAATATAAACGGGATTGCAGCTGGTCATAACCAGAATCTGCTCATCTTCTGTCTTGCTGTCATTATTAAGTTTTACATAAAAAAATGTGCTGACACTGCAGACCACGGTGATGGAGATGAGCAGTAGCAGCACAAAAACATATTTATTTTTTTTCATATTAATCTAAATCGTCCACATCAGTAAGACTAGCTTCGTTTTCAATAACCTGATCTAAGAAGTCCTGAATAGTATCAAGCCCCTGCTTTGTCTGAGATGAGAAAGGTACAATGATTGTTTCCTTTCCAGCACCAAGCCCCTCTCTCACCATCTTTATCTGCTTGTCTAGCTGGCTGCGCTTAATCTTGTCTGCCTTTGTAGCAATGACGATTGGGTCGTAGCCTACGTAGTCCATCCACTCAAACATCTGCTTGTCGTTGGCAGATGGAGTATGACGAATATCTACAAGCAGAAAAACAGCGCGAATCATATCTGAGGTATTAAGATAGGTCTCTATCATTTTGCCCCAGCGCTCACGCTCCTTTTCAGATGCCTTAGCAAAGCCGTAGCCCGGCAAATCCACAACATAAATTTCATCATTGATATTGTAGAAATTTATGGTCTGGGTCTTGCCCGGCTGTGCTGATACTCTAGCTAATGCTTTGCGGTTCATAACCGCGTTTATGAGTGATGACTTGCCTACATTTGACTTGCCTGCAAATGCTACCTCTGGAAGGTCATTCTTAGGAAGTGTGGATGTAGGCCCGCATACTGTTTCAAGATTACACGAACGGATAACCATTACGCACTCTTTTCCTTTTTATCTTCTATGGAAACAACGCTCCCCTCATCCGAATCCTTGTCGATAAGAAGAAGATTGTTGTCTACCATTTCTTTTGTAACTGTGATTTCTGTAATAGTCTCGTCAGATGGTACGTGATACATATAATCCATCATAACAGACTCTACGATGGCACGAAGACCACGAGCGCCAGTCTTTCTTTCGATAGACTTCTTTGCGATTTCGCGAAGAGCATCATCCTCGAAGAAAAGCTTTACTCCATCCATCTTAAACAAAGCCTGATACTGCTTTGTAAGAGAATTCTTAGGCTCCTTAAGGATGCGAATCATATCATCCTCTGTAAGCTCATTAAGTGATACGTTGATTGGCACACGACCGATGAACTCTGGAATAAGTCCGTACTTAATGAAGTCCTGTGGAAGAGCCTGCTGTAAAAGCTCGTCAATCTTCTGATTGTTTTTATCCTTAACATCTGCACCAAAACCAATAGCGCTGACATTAGTACGCTGAGAAATAATCTTCTCGAGACCCTCGAAAGCACCACCACAAATGAAAAGAATGTTCTTTGTGTCGATGGCGATAGTCTCCTGCTGAGGATGCTTACGTCCGCCCTGTGGTGGAACGTTTGCAACCGTACCCTCGATAATCTTAAGAAGTGCCTGCTGAACACCTTCACCAGATACATCTCTAGTAATAGATACGTTCTCAGACTTCTTTGTAATCTTATCTATCTCGTCGATATAAACGATTCCGATTTCTGCCTTTTTAATATCAAACTCTGCTGCCTGAATAAGCTTGAGCAAGATGTTCTCAACATCCTCACCTACATAGCCCGCCTCTGTAAGAGTGGTAGCATCTGCGATTGCAAATGGAACACCAAGTACTCTGGCAAGTGTCTGTGCAAGAAGTGTCTTACCTGAACCTGTAGGTCCAAGCATAAGAACATTACTCTTCTGAAGCTCAACATCAATGTCATCAGGGTTTGCCATAATGCGCTTGTAATGATTGTAAACTGCTACCGAAAGAACCTTCTTTGCCTCGTCCTGACCAATAACATACTGATCAAGGAAAGCCTTCATATCCTCTGGCTTCTGAAGATTGATTTCAATGGAATCAGTCTCTGCTGCTGGAGCAAAATCCTCTAACTCCTCAACAATAATCTCCTGGCAGATATCTACACACTCATCACAAATGAAAGCCCCATTAGGACCAGCGATAAGCTTGCGAACCTGATTTTGTGTCTTGCCGCAGAAAGAGCAGCGGATTCTATCATCGTTTCTAGACATAACTACCTCATAAATTTCTTACTAGTTCTTCTTTGTAATAATTTCATCAATAAGACCATAATCAAGAGCTTCCTGTGCATCAAGCCAATGATCACGCTCTGTATCAAGGCAAACCTGCTCGTAATCCTTGCCTGTGTTTGCAGCAAGCATACGATTGAGCTTTTCTCTAGTCTTTAAGATGTTCTTTGCAGCGATTTCGATTTCAGTAGCCTGACCCTTTGCACCGCCAAGTGGCTGGTGAATCATAACCTCTGCGTTTGGAAGAGCAAATCTCTTACCCTTCTGACCACCTGCAAGAAGGAACGCTCCCATAGAAGCTGCCATACCAATACAGATAGTAGAAACATCGCACTTAATGTACTGCATTGTATCGTATATAGCCATACCAGCAGTAACGCTACCGCCTGGGCTGTTAATGTAAAGATGAATATCTTTGCTAGGATCCTCTGACTCAAGGAAAAGAAGCTGTGCAACAGTAAGGGATGCTGTAGTCTCGTTTACCTCCTCGCCAAGGAACACAATGCGGTCCTTCAAAAGTCTAGAGTAAATATCATACGAACGCTCACCACGAGAATTCTGTTCAATGACATAAGGAATTGTTGCCATTTTTACCTCCTTCAAATACACACCTAGCCCGAGCATACGCCCAGGCCAGTGCTAAATTACGTTTTTAATTATAGTGGTTTTTAAACCCTCTGTCTCGGATTTTACAAAAAGTTAATAAAATCTTTACAAAATATACTATTACTCAGCGTCTGCTGTCTCAGCATCTGCCTTCTTTGTAGCTTTCTTCTTTGCAGCTTCCTTAACGTTGTCCATGATAAGCTCGATAGCCTTTTCGATAGCGATATCCTTCTTCATAGACTCCTTCTCGTTCTCACCAACGAGGTTCTTAATCTGCTCAAGCTCCATACCGTACTGCTTTGACATCTCTTCAAGCTTAGCGTCAACATCAGCATCTGTAGCCTCAATCTTCTCAGCCTTTGCAATAGCCTCAAGAACGAGAGATGACTGTGTACGTGAAAGTGCATCTGGACGAACCTGCTCACGGAATGCATCCATTGTCATACCTGTGAACTGCATATACTGCTGAAGTGAAAGACCCTGCTGTGCCATGTTGTTAGCGAAATCGTTGATCATGTTCTCTACCTGGTAATCAAGCATAGCGTCTGGGATTTCCATCTCTGAATCTTCAACGATCTTTGCGATAGCTTCGTCTTCCTGTGCACGGCGTCCTTCTGTCTTCTTATTATTCTCAAGACGCTCCTTAACTGAAGCCTTGTATTCGTCTACTGTCTCGAACTCTGTGTGATCTGAAACATACTCATCATCAAGCTTTGGAACATCCTTCTTCTTTACTTCGTGGATGTGGCACTTGAATACTGCAGCCTTACCAGCAAGATCCTCTGCCTGGTATGTCTCTGGGAATGTAACCTCAACGTCTACATCCTCGCCTGCCTTGTGACCAACGAGCTGATCCTCGAAACCAGGAATGAATGAACCAGAACCAAGAACGAGGTCGTAGTTCTCACCCTTACCACCTTCGAATGCAACATCATCGATGAAACCTTCGAAATCGATAACAGCTGTATCTCCGTTAGCAGCCTTACCCTTCTTTGTAACCATACGAGCATCTCTCTCGAGCTCAGCCTTGATAGACTCGTTAACCTCTGTAGCTGTAACCTTAGAATCAATCTTTGTTACAGAAACGCCCTTGTACTTACCAAGCTTAACTTCTGGCTTAACAGCAACTGTAGCTGTGTAGATGAAGTCCTTGCCCTTCTCGAGCTGTGTGATGTCAACCTGTGGCTGTGAAACAATATCAAGCTTAGACTCGTCATAAGCCTGTGGATATGTCTCCTGCATAATGATATTAGCAGCGTCCTCATAGAAAATCTCTGCACCATACATCTTCTCGACCATGTGCTGAGGAACCTTGCCCTTTCTAAAGCCAGGAACAGAAATGCTGTTCTTCTGCTTGTTATATGCCTTTGTAATAGCCTTTTCGAGCTCAGCTGCGTCAACTGTGACTGTAAGCTTTGCCATGTTCTTCTCAAGATTTTCTACCTGTACGTTCATTTACTAATATTCCTCCTCTAACATATATATCAGGTACGCCCTTGAACCGGGCCAATTATTTACGTGAATCTCACATAGACCAAAAAATTATAGCAGAACTAATTTTTATTTTCAATAGCCGAAATCATGTCGATTCTTGTCTGATGACGTCCGCCACCCTCAAACTCTGCTTCTAAGAAGCTTTTTACTATATCCTTTGCAAGTTCGTTCCCAACAATTCTTGCTCCGAAAGCAATCATATTAGCGTTGTTGTGCTGACGAATAAGACGTGCTGTGGCTGTATCTGAGCACACTCCACATCTGATTCCCTTTACCTTATTTGCTGCAAGTGAAATACCTACACCTGTTCCACAGATAAGCACACCAAGATCAACCTCTCCTGCTGCAACCATTCTGGCAGCCTTCTCGCCGTACTCTGGATAGTGGCAGCTCTCATTTGAATCTGTACCTATATTAATCACCTCATGTCCAAGGCTCTCAATATACTCCTTAATCTCAAACTTTAAATCTGTTGCTGCATGATCATTTGCAATTACGATTTTCATTTTATATGTCCTCCATAAATATTGTTTTATTTCAGTGGTACTTTATTAATATCCTTTCCATAATTCTTGTAAATCCTATAGCCAAGAAGAATGATAGCTTCCAAGAATCGCTTTAGAATGATTTGTGGTTCTTCCTTCCATTTTAATACTGGCTTTACCATAACTGAGCGGATGCCTGCGCGATTTGCGCCCCACACATCTGTGAGAATCTGGTCGCCTACGAAGATGGTATTAGATTCGTCTGTGCCCATCTGCTCCATAGCCCTTTTGTAGCCTGCTGCAGATGGCTTATTAGCCTTGTAGATATAGGTGCAGTACTCCACAGCCTCCTTAAAGGTCTTCACACGTGGCTCCTTATTGTTTGATAAAAGAAGGGCCTGAAAGCCTATTTCGTGAAGTTCCTTAAAAAGAGCCTTTGCTCTGTCATCTGCTGGGGCATTGTGTGGCACAAGTGTATTATCCACATCAAAGATTACACCTCTGTAGCCCTGCTCATATAATTTTTTAAAATCGATAGCGTATGTGCTATCTACATAGTCCTTTGGATATAAATTTCTTTTACTCATAGGCTCGATTTTAACACAAAAGGAGGGACAATAAAACTGTCCCTCCTAAAATAGCATTTTCTCTCAAATTATTAGAGCTTTCTTTTTCTAAAGAAGATTGAGTATACAGCTGCTGCAAGAATTGCAAGTCCACCTAAGACTGCTGCAACAATCTTTCCAAGACTTGATGAACCTTCATCCATCGCTGTTGTTGGAGTCTCAGCATCTTCAATCTCCTGTGTGTCTGAATCTGCCTGCTCTGTTTCAGTAGCTTCAGTTTCAGTTGCCTCTGTATCTTCTACTGTCTCAGTAGCCTCTGTCTCCTCAGCTACCTCATCTTCTGCTACAACCTCCTCTGTAGCCTCATTATTCTTTGGCTTGTTTCCAACAGAAGGCTTTGTAGCTGGCTTTGTTTCTCCTGCAAGTGGTACCTGTTCATCTGCCACTACAACCTCTGGATTAGGTGTAGGTGTTGGTCTTACCTGTGAAGCTGTGCTACCTGAAGAGCTTCCAGATGATGAGCCGCCTGATGAAGAACCTGAGCCACTCTGGCCACCTGCTGATGGTCTTGGTGCAGGTGCAGGAGCTGGTGTAGGCTCAGCCTTTGTTAAATCCGTCTTTATAAGAGCAATCCAGCTTAATACGCCATCACTAGAACCAGTCTTTGAAACAGATACTGTAACTTTCGCTGCCTTTTCAAGCTCAAAGAGTACTGTCTGCTGATTAGCAGTGTCGCTAGACTTAAGTGTAAAGTCCTTAACGCTGATTTCCTCTCCATCTGCATAAACTGTGATTCTAAGCTGACGTGTTGTGTTCCACCACTCAGCAAAACCAAGGTCTGCTGCATATTTTCCTGCTTCGAGGTCAAAGCTGTAATCAACATTCTTGTTGCCGCGTGCCCAGAAGCCATGTCCCCAGATATCATTGCTTGAATTCTTTACACCGATGTCATCTGTAAGACTGCCTGCGTATCCTGCGTGGTTATCGCTACTATAAGCCTGGTCAAGCTCACTGTTAAGAAGCTGCTTGCCCACCTTATTCTTGATAGCCTGATAGAAGCTGTCATCAACATCAGTAACACCTTCCTGTGTAGCTGCACAATCAAAGAAGTAGATAAGCTTGTCATTTATAACCTGAGCAGTAAATGTAATGCTTCTTCCATTAGCAAGTGTGCCCTTTACATTCACACCTCCTACGGCATAATCATCTGCTGTAATCTCTTCCCAAACTACATCTACAAGCTCTGTAGTCTCACTGCCTTCATATCTGATTTCAATCTGCTTAGGAAGTGCTTCCTTTAATTCTGTAACACTAGCTGCCTCCTGAGGAAGTTTTGTCACTACATCATACGCCTTAAGCGAATCAAAAATCGATAAATCCCAGTTACTATATTTCTCAATCTTAATTCCTCCGTCAGAAGTAAATTCGATTGGAAGCCATACATATCTGGAATCTCGAAGGAGATAGCCCTTGTCAGGATTTGCCCAACGATCTCCCATATACATAAACCTGCCTTGACCTAAATCCACCACACAAGTGCTCTGTGTATCGTAGGTTATTCCGGCTCCCTCATCCGTGCAAGGATTGCCCTTTAATGTCCAAGGACCCAATACTGAATCAGATACTGCGTACTTAGCTGCATTAGGAGCCCATCCTGTACAGCCAGATGTAATCATATAGTATTTATTGCCCTTTTTGAACATTGCAGGTGCTTCACGGCTCTCTCCGACGAAGTTGACTGTATAATCAACTCCCTCTACACCTACTGGATTGCCATTGTCATCCTTACCGCTCATAGCAAGTCCTGTGTAATCATCATTGAGCTTTGCAATGTACATATTTGCATTTCCATCTGATGAGTACATAACGTAAGCTGTTCCATCATCGTCCTTGAATACGTTCATATCACGGACGTGACCATTCTCATTATCCCAGCTGCTGTCATAGCCTGTGTTTGTATGAAGCAGATATGTGCCAAGAAGCTTGTATGGACCATTTACTGTATCAGAAACTGCTATACCAAGCTTTGCCTTTGCATAATCAGATGATGAATCGCTAGAGTATGGGCTGTTTCCATCTGCGTGGAAGAACAACACATACTTGCCAGTCTTTTCGTTGTAAAGCATCTTTGGACGCTCGATTACGCAGCCTGCATTAGAACTTCCTGCCCAAAGGTCTGTGTAAATAGCCTTCTGCTTTTCTGAAAGCTCGTCATTATTTCTGCCACCGTAAAGTGCCTTGAAATAATCGTTGTCGAAATCACTTTCAGAAGTCATTGTACGAAGTACTAATCCTTCGTCTGTCCAATTGTATAAATCTTCTGAGCTGTAGAGGTGAACACCTGGGCAAGGTCTGTAATCATTTGTCTTGTCCTCACCTATCCAGTAGTACTTTGTAACGCCATCTACTGTAAGCTTCTGAATCTGTCCGCCGTGAGCCTGGATTACATTGCCATTTGTATCTGTATACACTGCACCCTTAGCACCACTAAATGATGAATAGGTTGTAATTTCTTTTTCAGTCTTTGCTCTGTAAAGCTTGATTTCAGCGATGTTTGCGCACTGTCCGTCTGCTGGCTCGTATTTGAAGTATCTGTACTTTCCGCCAGTTTTTTCGAATTCCTCTGCAAATACTGTAGTGAGTACATCCGCTTCTGGTGCCTCTGTTGAAGATATTTCATGAAGCATCACATACTTTTCGCCGTCAACAGAGCCGTAGAAGGCGCCACCAAGCATTCTTGATGTATAGCCCTTTCTAGGAGCAAATGAGAAGGCCTTGATTTCAGTAGCTTCACCTAAATCAACTGTAAGATATCCGCCCTCTAATCCATCGAAGAATGTGCTAAGATTTCC
>JAEEGF011669567.1_pt1 | contig 13200 bp, 9 predicted proteins | sample 9134171 | NCBI WGS metagenome assembly JAEEGF01 (sample SAMN16246542, study PRJNA631951) | gut metagenome | biome: gut microbiome; feature: rumen; material: AP-attached | host: Bos | place: Iran: Karaj | collected 2018-10
GATCCTTCGCAAACTCAGCCCAAAAGACTGGCAATCAGTTCTGCACAATTCTCAAGGCCGAGCGCCGATGTGCACAGCATGAGAGAATAGTTATGCCGGTCAGCCCATTTCCGGCCGGTGACATACTCGTAGCTGGTCCTTCTGCGCTTATCCGTGTCCGCGATCTTCTTTGCGGCCTCTTCTTCGCTGCAGCCTTCCATACGGCAGATTCGTTCAACCTTGAAGTCCTGATCGGCGTAGAAAAACACATGCAGCGCGTTCGGATTATCCTTCAGATAAAAGTCCGCCCGCCGCCCGGCGATCACACAGTTTCCTTTCTCGACAAGCTGAACGATGAACCTGCCCTGCTCCCGAAAGATATAGTCGGCGTCTTCGTTATCCGATCTGGCGAGAACAGGGAAGACCTCATGAAAGATGTTCCTTTTCAGGGAGATCTCCTTGTCCTCGGTCGAGGCGACAAATGATTTCGAGATCATGAACTTGTCTGCAATATGCGCGATCAGTTCCTTGTCATAGAAATCGTAATGCATCTTTTCCGCGACCATACGGCCAATTTCATAGCCTCCGCTCCCGTATTCCCGGCTGACAGTCACGATGTTTTTCATTTAACGGTATCTCCTTTTTTTCGCATCGGTCTGCTCTTTGTCTGAATTTCTGTCTGGAAAAAGTATATCATGTGAAATATCACAAAACAAGTACAACGGACTGTCAGCAGCGGCACATTATTCGTCCGCAAAACAACTAAATCCTTGCCTGACAGAATAACAAATGATATTATATTATGATGTTATAATATTAACGAAAAATACAGCTGTCTTCCAAAAGGAGTAAAAGAAATGAAACGTGAATTCTGGTTTGTAGTCGGCTCGCAGAGCCTCTACGGGCAGGACGTGCTGGACACGGTAGATGCCCGCGCCGGAGAGATGGCGGAAAAGCTGAGCAAGTTCCTGCCTTATCCGCTGGTGTACAAGGTAACGGCAAAATCCAACGGGGAGATCTCAGAAACAATTAAGGAAGCAAACTATCGGGACGAGTGCGCCGGCATCATCACCTGGTGCCACACATTCAGCCCGAGCAAGATGTGGATCGACGGTCTGCGCGATCTGCAAAAGCCCTGGTGCCATCTTGCGACACAGTATAACCGCGAGATCCCGAATGAAGAGATCGATATGGACTTCATGAACCTCAACCAGGCAGCTCACGGAGACCGTGAACACGGCTTCATAGGCGCCAGACTGCGCAAACCGCGCAAGGTCATCGCCGGGTACTGGCAGGATGAAAAAGTCCAGAAACGTATTTCGGACTGGATGAGAGCCGCTGTGGGCGTGGCTGTCTCCAAAGAGATGAAGGTCATGCGTTTCGGTGACAACATGCGCGAAGTGGCAGTTACCGAGGGCGACAAGGTAGAAGTACAGACAAAGCTCGGCTGGCAGGTAAACACCTGGGCTGTAGGCGATCTGGTAAAAGAGATGAACGCCGTTACGGAGGAAGAGATAGACGCGCTGTATAACGAGTATCTGTCCCAGTATGATCTCGCTACGGATAATACCGCTGCCATCCGCTACCAGGCCAGAGAAGAGATCGCCATGAAGCGTATGATGGACCGCGAGGGTTGCAAGGCGTTTTCCAACACTTTCCAGGATCTGTACGGAATGGAACAGCTTCCGGGACTGGCAAGCCAGCACCTCATGAGCCAGGGTTACGGCTACGGCGCGGAGGGCGACTGGAAGGTCAGCGCAATGACCGCCATTTTGAAAGCCATGGGCGAGAACGGCAACGGAGCGAGCGGCTTCATGGAGGACTACACCTATCACCTTGTTGAGGGAATGGAATACTCGCTCGGCGCGCATATGCTTGAGGTCTGCCCTTCTCTGGCCGCGGATAAGCCCCGTATAGAGACCCACCATCTCGGCATCGGCATGAACGAGAAGGATCCCGCCCGTCTGGTATTCGAGGGCAAGGCAGGAAAGGGATTGGTCTGCAGTCTCATCGACATGGGCGGCAGGCTTCGTATGATCGTTCAGGACATTGAAGCGGTCAAGCCCATCATGCCAATGCCGAATCTCCCGGTTGCCCGTGTAATGTGGCGGGCAATGCCGGACCTCACCACAGGCGTTGAGTGCTGGATCACGGCGGGCGGCGCGCACCATACAGTACTCAGCTATGATGTGACGCCCGGGATGCTGCGCGACTGGGCGCGGATGATGGACATTGAATTCGTACATATCACAAAAGACACCACACCCGAAAAACTTGAAGAAGAGCTGATGGTGAAGGACCTTATATGGAAACTGAAATGATGGACTTTACAAAAACCGTACTGGGAATCGAACTGGGCTCGACTCGCATCAAGGCCGTGCTCATTGATGAAAAGCATATTCCGATCGCCTCAGGCGACTTCGAGTGGGAGAATCAGTTCGTAAACGGGATCTGGACATACCCGATGGACATGATCAAAAACGGCCTGCAGACCTGCTTTGCCAATCTTAAGGCCGATGTAAAGGCAAAGTTTGATGCCGATCTCACAACGGTCGGCGCTATCGGCGTCTCGGCCATGATGCACGGCTATCTTCCTTTTGATAAGGAAGGAAAACAGCTGGCGGAGTTTCGTACCTGGCGCAATACCATCACAGGCGATGCCGCGGCGGAACTCAGCCGGCTCTTCGGCTTCAACATCCCACAGCGCTGGAGCATCGCTCACCTCTACCAGGCAATCCTGAACGGCGAGAAGCATGTGAAGGAGATCGATTATCTTACGACGCTGGCAGGATATATCCACTGGCAGCTGACCGGGGAAAAACTCATGGGAGTCGGCGAGGCCAGCGGCATGTTCCCGATCGACAGCACAACGAAGGATTACGACGGGACGATGCTCCGGCAATTCAAGGCTCTGACCGGGATCGACCTTCGCGGTATTCTTCCAAAGGTCTTAGTTGCAGGGGAAAATGCCGGTACGCTTACTGAGAGCGGCGCCCTGTTCCTTGACCCGACGGGTGCCCTTAAAGCGGGTATCCCCGTCGCCCCCTGTGAAGGGGACGCCGGCACGGGCATGGCGGCTACAAATTCCGTTCGTGTGCGGACAGGCAATGTCTCTGCAGGGACCTCGGACTTTGCCATGCTGGTCACCGATCACGCTCTGGGCGTGCACCGGGAGATCGACATGGTTACGACTCCGGCAGGGCTTCCGGTTGCGATGGTCCACTGCAACAACTGCACTTCGGATATCAACGCGTGGGTGAATCTGTTCTCCGAGTTTGCGCTCGCCATCGGGCATCCGGCAGATAAAGGGCAGCTCTTTACCCTGCTCTTCCAGAAAGCGCTGGAGGGTGACGCCGATTGCGGCGGACTTCTCAGTTTCAATTACTTCTCGGGCGAGGGTGTCACGGATCTTGACTCCGGGAGGCCGCTGTTTGTGCGCCTGCCTGACGCCGGACTGACCCTGCCGAATTTTATGCGTACGCATCTGCTCTCCGCTCTGGCTACCCTGAAGATCGGTCTGGACATTCTGACCCGGACAGAAAATCTCCCCATAGACAGGCTCTACGGTCACGGCGGCTTCTTCAAGACCCCCGAGGTCGGCCAGAGGATGCTCTCTGCGGCAGTCGGGGCGCCGGTATCCGTAATGGAGACAGCGGGCGAGGGCGGCCCTTACGGCATGGCGCTGCTCGGTGCCTATATGCTCTGGAAGGATGAGGGCGAGACGCTTGAAGACTATCTCGACAACAAGGTCTTCTACGAAGCGGGATCGACGACCGTTATGGCAAGCGAGGAAGACATCGCCGGCTTCTCGGCCTTCCTCGAGAGATACAAAAAAGCGCTCCCTGTGGAGCGCGCAGCAACGGAGGTCGTCTGATATGCTGGAACAATTGAAACGGACTGTCTGCGAAGCAAATCTGCTCCTCCCCAAATATGATCTTGTCACCTTTACCTGGGGAAATGTTTCAGGCATCGACAGAGAACTCGGACTTATTGCGATCAAGCCTTCGGGGGTGCCTTACGACGGTATGGCGCCTGAGGACATGGTGATAGTGGATCTTGGCGGCAACGTAATTGAGGGCAAATGGAAGCCCTCGAGCGATACAGCTACCCATATCGAGCTGTACAAAGCGTTTCCGAACATTGGCGGCGTAGTTCACACCCATTCCAGATGGGCGACGACCTTTGCAGAGGCCGGTCAGCCAATTCCGGCGATGGGGACGACGCAGGCGGACTATTTCTATGGAGATATTCCGTGCACGCGCCCCATGACCGAAGAGGAAATAAACGGAGATTATGAGAAAGAGACCGGAAAAGTCATCGTTGAAACGTTCAAGAATATTCAGGCGGATGATGTTCCCGGCGTGCTTGTTTACTCCCACGGGCCTTTCTCCTGGGGGACAGACCCCAAAAATGCCGTACATAATGCAGTGGTCATGGAAGAGGTCGCTTTCATGGACTGGCACGCTCTGATGATCAATCCCGAACACCGGGATATGCAGAAGACTCTGCTGGACAAGCATTATCTCCGCAAACACGGCGCAAACGCATACTACGGTCAGAAATAAACGCAATTAATAAAAAGGCACCTCTTATCTTTGAAAAAAGCCGCCCTGTAGGGCGGCTTTGGTTTTTACTCTTTTGTCACGGAACCGAGGAATGACAGGCTCGGTTTTGGCGTCCGCGCCTGTGTTGCCCGATCAACAGCTATGAGGCCGAAGGTCATGGAATATCCTTTCTGCCATTCAAAGTTGTCCATAAGGCTCCAATGGCAGTACCCTTTCACGGGAATCCCGTCATTGAGGCAGTTTTCAATACCTTTCAGAGCGCGCCGAATGAATTCGATGCGGTCTTCATCGTCGTCGGTCGCGACACCGTTTTCCGTGACGATGATATCGCCCCTGAAATCCTCATGAACCCGGCGGAGCACATGCTCCAGAGCCTCGGGGTAAAATTCATAATCCATCTGGGTCAGTTTTGCACCTACAGGGCAGGGGAGCTGTCCCTGAGGACCGTACTGTGTACGTGTGTAGTTCTGGACGCCGAGAAAGTCATCGTCCCGAATGAAAGGAAGATAGTGGCGGAATTCTTCGTCCCAGGCTGCTTCAGCCAAAGCCTCACCGCCGGGAAGAGCCTGAAGATCGTGCAATGAGAGCGTGATGCCTACTCTGATCTCCGGACGTATGCTCTTGATAGCTTCTTTTGCAGCCTGATGCGCGCGGAAGACCAGAGCATCGCCTTCAGGAGTCCGGGAGGAGACAAAGATCTGGGGCTGGGGCGTTCCGAAGATTTCGGCATTCTCAATTGCGGCAAACTTCATGTTTTCCATCATCTTTTCAAAGTTCATGCCAACCTGAACAGTGCCCTCCGCATTTTTGGCGCTCTTGGCAGCCTGCTCGGCCATCAGTCGGAAGCGCTTGGAAATGGCGGCCAATTGCAGCCCCATATTGGCCTCGTTGATCGTGCAGATGTAATTGATCCCGCTTCCGAGCCTCTCTGCCACAAAGGTTGCATAGCGGCGGAAATAAGCGATCGTGCTTTCAGCCTCCCAGCCGCCCTTTTTAATAAGCCAGACGGGGCTTGTGAAGTGCATGAGCGTGACGATGGGCTCCACGCCGTATTGTCGGCAGCAGGCGATGACCTTCCTGTAGTGTTCGATCTCCGTTTCGTCAAATCTGCCTTCTTCAGGCTCGACGCGCGCCCATTCAATGGAGAAACGGTAGGCATTCAGTCCGGCGCCTGCGAGGAGCTTGATATCCTCTTCATAGCGGTTGTAATGATCGCAGGCAATGCCGCTGGGTTCCGTAAAACTGGTGTGAGGCAGCTGCTCCTGCGCCCAATAGTCGCTGTGGATGTTGTTGCCCTCAACCTGATGGGCAGCTGTTGCTGCGCCGATCAGAAATCCTTTTGGAAAACTCATATTCTCTGCTCCTTTATTCAGCTTTGATATAATTGCTTTTCGTTATGCCGCTTCCGTTAAAGGCATCGACCCTGACATAGCAGTCACGGCCACTGACAAGGGCACCAATGCACTGTGTTCCGGGTTTGAAGGTCATGAAGCTGTGATAGAGCTTTTCCGGGCTGCTCCCGAAGAGAATGTTCCAGCCCAGAGCATCGGGTTGCCCGTGAATGGTCACTTCCAGATCCAGGTCACCTTTCCGAACTGCATGAAACAGTGGAGGGGCAGGCTTTTTTCCGGATTCAAGGCCAAAAATCCGCAGCCCGGAGACGCATGGAGCCTGTCCGTATGGGAGTGCAATATTGCTGAGGCGTACAAAACGCGCGTCAAAACCGGACTCACGAACGATCAGATCATGCGTAAGATCGGTTCCGGCATCGGACTTATCCTCTATAACAAACCAGTCTGTGCCGTTAAGGCTGCCCTCAAGCTTCCACTGCGTTACGAGGTCTGCCTCCTCAATATAACGCGCCTGCGATCCGGGGCGGATCTCGCCGGGGCAGGGGAGATCAAGGCTGTCGTCTGCAAAATTCACCTGAATGGCGTGAATATTTAAGGCCTTGCCCAGATCGACACAGAGCCACTCGTCACGGCTGTTGGTTTCGGCTTTCCACCAGGTCTGCACATTTTCTTCGGCGGCAAGTTCGGGCTCATGTCCGTGAACGGAGGAGGAAGCGGTCACTGCTTTATGTACGCTGAGGAGCATCCATGGCGGATCGCGCCAGGGGTCGTCGCGGCCGCCTGAAACGGGCATCGGCCAGTCCCCGTAGCGCTGGTTGCAGAAAAGCTCTCCGTCCGGGTCAAATCCTGCAGGCCAGATTCCGACACGCCGCTCAAAATCGTGATTTACGGATATACGCATTGTAGCCGTATGCCAGAGATTCCCTTGTTTATCCCGCATGGTGGATCCGTGCCCCGCACCGGGCAAAAAGCCGCCGGGCTTATAGGAATAGGGGCTGTTCTCTGCCAGCGTAAAGGGGCCGAGCGGGCTCTCACCGACATAAACTCCATCGGAATAGGTGTTGTATTGGGTACCGGGCGCGGCATACTGGAGGTAATATCTGCCGTTGTACTTATCCATCCACGCGCCTTCTATATACGGCCTGTTGGTGAACATGCCACGGATCAGCGGTCTGACATCGGCAGGAAGATGCTCTTCCGGGACACCATTCGCTTTAATAAACGCCCGGTATTTTGCTTCGACTTCTTCATCGGAAGCGGGCAGAGTGCTGTTGTTTTCTCCGATGCGCTCATAGCCGATACGGGCAGGATCTCCGAAAACAAGTTCCTTCCTTTCACCGATCGGCTGCAAGGTCTCAGGGTCCAGCTCTGTACCATAGATCGGTGTCATATTTGAGCAGCCCCAGTAGAAATAGATCCGCCCGTCGTCGTCATAAAACAGATTGGGATCCCAGAACGGGAAACTGCCTTCGATCCTTTCATAAGGACCGTTTAATATATCCTTTGTACGCCAGAAATCACAGGCGTGCTCCCGGTTTGAGGCGCAAAAGTACACCCAATCTCCAACAACGCGCACATCCGGCGCATAGTCATAGAGCGGGAGCGTATCGGGCAGACGGCGGTTCTCCCAGCTTACCAGATCGTCCGAGATCCAGACCCCGAGCGTCATGGAGGCAAAGATGTAATATCTGCCGCGGAACAGGATCATGGACGGGTCTGCAGCTTCGCGGCAGATCTGCAGCTTCCCGCCATTGCGCGGGTCAGCGTTGAACTGATACCGGTAGTTGATATTTATCGGATTACAGCAGTACTTCATAATGATGATCTCCTTCTGCAGCCTCGTATTTTTCTCCGTTCGGCAGCTCGATCACCGACGGGACAGGTACGCTAATGTCAAAGATCAGTCTGCTGCCTTCGTATTTCCAGCAGCTTTGTATCGTTCCGACAGGGGAGCGCCACTCGGCCTTTGCAAAGCCGAGGGACGGATGAGGGTGAGGCTTGATACAGAGATCTCCGGCACAGAGTCTGATCCCGCAGACTCCGTTGAAGAGCCAGCCCGAGATCGCGCCGTAAGAATAGTGGTTCAAAGAATCGTGCACCGTGCCATCTGCGCGCACGCCGTCCCAGGTCTCCCAGATCGTAGTAGCACCTTTTTTTACAGCGTAGAGCCATCCCGGGCATTCCTCCTGAAGCAGGAGCCTGTAGGCCGTGTCCGTGTGACCGTGATCCGCCAGTACACGGCAGAGATCGGGGGTGGAGAGGAAACCCGTGTTAAGATGATAACCGTTCTTTGCGACCAGATCATTCAGCCTGTCCGCTGCTGACTGTGCTTCATCTGCTTCCAGAAGACCGAAGGCAATGGGACGCACATATTCGCACTGGCGATCGGAACTGATCTTCCCGTCTTTTGTACAACTGTACCGGTAAGCCTTTTTTGCCCCCTCCGCAATCTCTGCGTATCTTTTTTCATCTTCAGTATTGCCCAGTATTCCCGCGATACGCGACAGGAGAGAGGAAGAGCGGTAATAATAGGCGGTGGCCACCTCGGGTGCACCTGTCAGCATGGTTCTCTTCATGGTCTCTGTGTTGTTCACATCAGGCTGGCACCACTCTCCGAAATGGAAGCCCTCATCCACCAGATATCTGTGGTAAGGGTTAAGCAGGTTGTGCGGCCTTGTCTTTCTGGCACGTTTTTCACAGAAAGACACCCAACGGCACATCATGTTATAGTTTTCTTCAAGGATCTGTTTGTCGCCATAGGCCTCGTAGAGTGCCCATGGTACAAGCACACAGGCGTCGCCCCAGCCTGCGGAGCCCTGCAGCATGTTGGAGATCATGCCGCCCTTATTGTTTACAGGCGCAATATTTTCAACAAGGCCATCCTCATGCTGCGCAAGGCGGCATTCAACGAGCCATTTTCGAAGAACGGGATAGCAGTCAGCGAGATAGACGGCAGTCGGTGCAAACACGCCCGCGTCACCTGTCCAGCCTGCCCGCTCGCGGGTGGGGCAGTCCATGGGTATGTCGCAGAAATTGGATCGCATGCTCCACATGCTGTTGAGAAAGAGACGGTTCACATCTGTATTTCCGCATTCAAAAAAACCTGTCTGCGGCATCTCGGAATATACTGCGATCGCAGTGAACTCGGCGCCCGTAAGATCGATATCCGTCTCCACCTTTGCGTAGCGGAAGCCGAAGACCGTAAAGCGGGGTTTCCAATTGTTTTCCCCGTCCCTGCATATATAATCGAGCTTTTGCGGTATGCCGTTTTTGTTGCGGTCACCCGGATCGAAGTTTTTCTGAGTGAAGTTCCCGTTTTCGTCCAGTGTCTCGCCGTGCCAGAGCCTGAGCTTCTGACCGGCTTCAGCAGTCACGTGCAGCTCTGTATAGCCCGCGAGATTCTGTCCGAAGTCGATCACCGTATCACCGTTCGGCGTTCGGATCAGTTTCCCGGGAAAGCGCTCCTGTTCAATGACGGGCACGCTCTCATCGGATACAAGATTGTCATAGCCGAAGTCAAGAACATTAACGGCGTGCCAATCGGTGATCTTCTCCCTGCGGGCGTCATAAGTCTCGCCTTGCTGGAGGTCGTTTTCGCGCGTAGGGCCCTGCTGACTTGCCTCCCATTCTTCGTCACTGCAAAGAACGGTGTTACCGTTTGTTTCCAGCTGGCAGAGCAGGGCAATATCAGTGCCGTAATAATTGTTCATTCCGTCTATACCTACACTGCCGCGATACCAGCCGTCTCCCAATATGACACTCAACTCGTTGATGCCCGTGTGCAGGAGTGAAGAAACATCGTAGCTCTGCACACAAAGCCGCTTGCGATAGTCTCCGGTGCCCGGAGCAAGTATGTGGTTCCCGACGCGCTCTCCGTTCAGTCTTGCTTCATACAGACCGTGGCACGTTATATACAGTCTGGCGTTTTCCGTGTGCTCAATATTGAAACGGCGCCGCAAAACGGAGGCGGTCTGACGCTTATCGCTGTCATGCGGCAGCTCCGGGTCTATCCATTTTGCTTTCCATATCCGGGGAAGGGAATCTGTCTTTTTCATCTCAAGATCTCCCGTTCAGCCATTTAGAGCTCAATTCCAGACTTTTTACCGGATCTCTGTCGATCCAATTCTTATGACTTTCCAGCACGACAGCCTCGACACCGTTTTCAAGAGCAATATCCCGGAGACCTTCCAGGTCCATATTTCCCGTACCAAGCTCCATGCTGTCCTCCTTAAGTATCGGGGTCATGGCAGAGCCACTGAGTCTTGAGCCTCTGTCGTTTATATGCCAGAGCTTTATCCTCTTCCCGAGCCTCTTCATCCAGAGCTTGGCATCGGCGCCTCCGTCGGTGAACCAGTAGCTGTCAAACTCTAAATTTACAAATTCAGGATCCGTTTCGTCTATAAGGATATCATATGCCCTTGTATTTCCGCCAACTTTCAGAAGTTCGATGTTGTGATTGTGATACAGAAGCGAGATACCTTCCGCTTTAAGGCTTTCTCCGGCTTTATTGAGTCTTTCTGCAAGCTTTTTTACGTTACTTCTGTCACTGTAATCGAATCTGTACATGCCGGTTATTACAGAAGTCTCCGTATTATAGCTTTTGGTCTCGTTTGCAACTGCCTCAGGATCTCTTTCAACAGCGCCCAGGTCCGTATGAAGGGCACAGACTGACAGGCCGCTCTCATCTGTAAGACTGTGCCAGTCAAACTTCCCTCCTTTTCCGGTGGGCATACCGGCGGCACGCGTCAGCAGGCGCACCGTGAATGAACTCGGATGCACCATGAAAGCGTTCAACTCCAAACCGTCGTAACCTGCAGCTTTAATCCGCTGTAATGTGTCCCGTGCCTGCTGTTCGCTGCCTGTGACAGTCCCCAGCATAATCTGCTGTACATATGTTTTCATTTCTTAATCCCCTGAAGGATACGGTTTAGCTGTTTAATGCTCTGTTCGTCCGCGCCTCCCTGTTTGAGAAGGCTTATCATAGTCATTCTTCCCATCATTCTCTGAAGAGCGGGATTGTCCTTTACCGCGTCAGCCACATCTCCGCGCTCAGATGCGCCTTTTGCCATCATAGCCTCTATTATGGCCCCTGCCTTCGGATTCTGTCTTATCTCTCCAAGGGTATCCTGTACCGAGAAGCATGAAGGATCCGGTTCTTCATCAAACCAGTTGGTGACGGGGGATCTTTTTACAAAAATATAGCTCTCGTCCGGCTCATTTGCCTTGCGTATGCACATCTTATCGGATATCTCTCCGGCTCTGGCTTCAATTAAATGTTCACCGGCAAGTCTGACTTTGAACCTGAATACTGTTTTCCCGGTCTGACGCCCTATGCATTTCCCGTCCGCAAACAGGGAGATGTTGTCCAGATTCGAATAGACCTTTATTTCGGTCTCGCCCTCATGCCTGTTTAGATAGCGCTTGCCGCATAGATGCACGAATTTTTCTTTTTTGTTCCATGCGGCTTTGTACAGATAGAAAGCATCTTTTCGTGAGAGTCTGTCGAAGGTGACGAGACCCTTCTGGTTTTCCCCGTGCTTTCCGCCCTCGTCGCGACCGTCTGCTCCGAAATCGAACAGGTTCAATACGTGTGTCGCCCATAGCCAAGGCCTTTCCTCAATCATCTTTAAAATATGCTCATGGTACAGACACTGATATTCTTCGGTATAGTCTCCCTTTTCCGGATCCGGAGAATGGAATGCAATATTGGCGTCCGCCCCGTATTCCGAGAACCCTATGACTCTTTCCGGGTATTTTTTGTGGTATTCGTCGAAGAATTCCTCGTTCTGCTCCATTTCGCCCAGGTACCAACCAAAATATAGGTTGTAGCTGTTTATATCCGGTATATCAAGAATCGGACTGTCCGTTTCAAGCATAAAGACGTTTGCCATAACCGTAGGTCTTGTCTTATCCATGCTGTGGCACAGATCGTTCAGTACCCTGTGATTTTCCAGGAGCTCATCATTTACTGCAGAGGCTGCCGTAATTTCGTTTGAAAGTCCCCATACAGCGATGCTCGGGTGATTATAGCATTGGGTCACGAGCTCTCTCATCTGGCTCAGTGTGTTCTCTCTGCCGTTTTTCATATGCATTGTTATATATGGGATCTCGGCCCAGACCACCAGGCCGTTTTCATCGCAAAGATCGTAGAACTCCTGGGCGTGCTGATAGTGGGCAAGCCTCAGAGTATTAGCGCCGAGTTCTTTGATTATCTCCATATCCGCCTTGTGGTCCTCAAGAGAAAGCGCATTGCCTTTGCCCTTCAGATCCTGATGACGGGACACGCCTCTCAAAGGATATGATCTGCCGTTTAAGACAAAGCCTTTTTGAGCATCGAATTCGAATCTGCGGCATCCGAAGCGCACGCTTATTTCATCTCCGCTTTGGAGAGCAGCTTTGGCTGTATACAGATACGGATCATCGATCCCATCCCAGAGATGTACGTTCTCAATAACGAAATCCGCTTCAGCGTGACCGTTTTCAGAGAATACGCTCTTTGTTTCCCCGTTAACGGTTATAATCACTTGATCTGCATTCTGCCATGTCTCGGCCTTTATGATGGCTTTTTTATTCTCAAGATCAACTGTCGGAGTGATTTTTATTCCGGGAGTTCCGTCCTTTTCAAGCTCGAAATGCTCAAACGGTACCGATATCAGTTTTACATTTCTGTAAAGCCCTCCATAGAAGGTGAAATCCGCTTTCTGGGGATATACTCTGTCGTTGTCTTCGTTGTTTACGGATATGCTTATCTGATTGTCATGTTTAAGAAAATCAGTAATATCTGTTCTGAATGTACTGTATCCGCCTTCATGATGAGCAATATGAGCTCCGTTGAGATCAACGTCGCAGGTATGTGCAGCACCGTTTATTTCGAGGAATATCCTGTCACCAGCCGGGCGGGCAAAACTCTTTTCATAGACACATGTGCCTCTGAAGTAGTCATTGCCTCCGTCCTGCCCGTCGAGGGCGTTCCATGTGTGCGGCAGCGTAACCGTCTGCTCCTCACAGCCGGGTTTTCTAAAGATCCAGTTGTCGTTGAATAGTGTTTGTTTTCTCATATACACCTCGTGTCATTATCGCTTTTTAAGGATAAGGCGGGGAGGACCCGCCTTATAGTAAATCTTAAAACTTTCTGTTTTCCTTATCAAGCCTGATCCGGGTCTCCGCTGTGCAGCTCCTTCTCGAACAATTCAGCTTGCGCTGCCTCCTTCTTCTCGGCGATGCGCTTCTGCACCTCGACCATCTCGGCCTTATCCAGCCTGCATTTGCGCATGGCCAGAAGTGTGCAGATAAAGCCAAGAACT
>JAEEGF010270247.1_pt1 | contig 13198 bp, 9 predicted proteins | sample 9134171 | NCBI WGS metagenome assembly JAEEGF01 (sample SAMN16246542, study PRJNA631951) | gut metagenome | biome: gut microbiome; feature: rumen; material: AP-attached | host: Bos | place: Iran: Karaj | collected 2018-10
CGTCCGGGGAGGGCCTACGGCTCGAGTCGGCCCGCCCCGGTGCTGCCCGCACAGGGCATATAATGAAATCCGAAAGGCGCAGCCTTTCGTACCCATCCCCCGTGCCGTCCGCCCGCTGACCGGGTAATGTCAACAGGACAAAAGAGCTGAGAGGTTTCGCCTTTCAAAAAGTCCGCCGCCTGCACAAGGCAAAAGATCCGAAAAGCGCAGCCTTTCGTTCCCCCACTCTTTTTGTTACAATCCGTACACATTTCATCTTAACCGAATTGGTATTTACCCGGTATAATGAGAAATACAGAATCCCGTATTCAGAACCGAAAGGCAGGAACTCCTCCGATGAAAAAAACTCTTGCCGTTCTTCTCGCCCTGCTGATGATCGCGCCTCTGTTCGCGGCCTGCGGCGAAAACAAGGAGAACAACGACGCGGGAAGCACCGCTTCCCAGAACCAGACCGCAGCGGATGGCGGAACCGCGGACGACGGGACCGCTGAAGAAGAAATCACCCGCGCGAATTATCCGGATACGCTCCCGGACGACCTCGATTTCGGCGGCGTGCAGCTGAACATCATCTCTTTCGGGTCGGACAACTGTCAGAAATACGACGCGCTGGGCGAGCTGAACGGCGACGTGGTGCTGGACGCGGTCTACAACCGGAATATCACAGTGGAAGACCGCCTTGACGTAAAGCTCAACTTCATCGCGGGCTCCGCCGACTGGGGCGGATTTCCCGGCGAGGTGCTCCAGGTGCTGCAGGCCGGCACGGACGACTACGATCTCGTCATGGAAGAGAGCTCCCAGATCTTCTCCCAGTCAATCCAGGGGTATTACCGGGATTTCCTGACGCTGGACAACGTCGACCTCGAGCAGCCGTGGTGGTACGCCGACATGATGGAGGAAAGCCAGCTGGACAACACGAAGCGCTTCTTCCTCAACGGCGACATCTGCCTGACCGTTCTCTTCGGCGCGTCCACCATGTATTTCAACAAGCCCCTGTTCACCGACTATTTCGGCGACGTGAGCCAGCTGTACGATTCCGTATTGGACGGCACGTGGACTTATGACAAGTTCGCGGACTACTGCCGCCAGGTCTATACGGACGAAAACGGCAACGGAAAAGCGGACGACGCGGACGTCATGGGCTTCCGCTTCGAGCAGTGGGGCATTCCGAACTACATGTCCATGTCCACCGGCCTGACCTATGTCACCCGCGACGAGGAGGGCTTCCCGATCCTTGACATCTACACCGAGAACGGCATCCGCTGGGGAGAAACTTTGTACCGCCTCTTGTATACCGACAATATTTCGATGCTCGGCAGCAAGGGAGATACCTTCATCGCAAAGAAGTCCCTCTTCTATCCCGGGATGTTCGACACCGCCATGGCGCTGCGCGATGTGGACTTTGATTACGGCATCCTGCCCTATCCGAAGCTGGACGAGTCCCTCGACTATCTCTGCGGAGCGGCGACGGCGAACGGCTGCGGCGTGGCGATCCCGAATTCCGCCAATCCCGACCGGATCAGCGCCACGACGGCCACCGTGGAGGCTCTCTGCGCGGAAGCATACCGGAGAGTGGTCCCCGCGTGGTATGACACCGCTTTGAAGATCAAGTACTCCGACGCCAACATCGACTCCCAGATGGTGGACATCATCTACGACCACATCAACAGCCCGTTCATCATGATGGCGGACAAGGCGCTGGGGACGGGTTCCATCTACACGAACGCCGTGTTCGGATCGTCCAACGAAGGCGCGTTCGCTTCGTGGTGGGGGTCCAACCAGAAGCTCCTTGTGAAGAAGCTGGATAAAGCGATCGAGAATTACAAGAAGCTTCCGTAAAGAACGGAAGCGAAGGCATCGTCCAAGGAAACAAAGGCTGCGCCTTTCGGTTTTCATTGATTGTCCCTGCGCGGGACAGGCGCCGGGGAGACTATGAAAGTCGAAGACTTTCGATTTCTTTGTCCTGCGCGGAAATCGGCTTTCAGCCGATTTCCGCGCAGGACATTTCAATGAGAACCGAAAGGCGAAGCCTTTCGGTCCCTAAAGTTTCTTTCTTACGTCATTGACAAAAGAACCATTTTGTGGTATAATGGATCGGTATATAATTAAATGTAAATAAATCACCGGAGAACGGTTCATGAACCATTACAGGTACGAGGATTTTCCGTTTTTTTCCGCCAAAGAGTCCGGTCCGGGCACCTCTTCCCCGCCGTCGGACAGCGATTCCGCCGCCGGGGAAATGGACGAAATCCGTCAGGCACTGGACGAGGTCATGCGGAGCCGGTACGGCGGAACGAATCAGTCCTATCATCTCTGGTTCGCTCTCCTGAAGCTGGTTTCGCTCGACGCGGAAAAAGCGGTCTTTGCCTGCGAAAACAAATTCAAATACGATATTCTTTCCGAACGCTATCTCGTTTTTATCGCGGATTCCCTCGAAGAAGTCATCGGATACCGGCCGGCGCTGGAGCTGGTGATCGATTCCTCCCTCGCCCCGCTCGTACGGCAGGAACAGACCGGCCAAGTCGGACAGGCCGGACAGACCTCTCAAACCGGACAGGCTGCCCGTTCCCTCACCGGCAGGCCGGATGACGAACGGAACGTACAGATTTCAATGGACACGGAAAACTCCGAACTGACCGGATCCGGCATGTCCGACGAGTCGGATGGGTCGGACGCATACGGGAATACTCCCGGCCCCGACGGAGAGGACGGATGGGAAAATCAGGGAGACGGAGGATTCACGGTCCTTCCGGGCGGCAGGATCCGCATCGATCTCACCGGCCGCATTGACAACTCCTCTTCCCCGTTCGGGTCGCGTCCCGGCTACATAAACCTACCTTCGGGCCGCGAAAGACCTTCGGCTGCCCCTCTTCCGCCTCAGACGGAAGCGCCGGACAAACCGACCGCCTCGGATGCGGAGGATGAAGCGCCTGGCAGGACCGCGTACGACAGCGATGCGGCATTCCGCAGGGATTATACCTTCGAAAACTTCATCGTCGGCTCGTCCAACCAGATGGCGCACGCAGCGGCCGTCAGCGTCGCGGACAACGTGGGCATGAGCATCAACCCCCTCTTCATCTGGGGCGCGTCCGGACTCGGAAAGACGCACCTGATGTACGCCATCGCCAACCGCGCGGCAGAACGCGATCCCTCCCTGAACGTCATCTGCGTCAAGGGAGAGGAATTCATGAACGAAATGATCGAAGCCATCCGGAAGGACCGGAATCAGGCATTCCGCGACAAATACCGGAAAGCGGGCATGCTGCTTTTAGACGACATCCAGTTCATTGCGGGCAAGGAAAGCACCCAGACGGAGTTCTTCCACACGTTCGAAGCCCTGTACGAGGACAAAAAGCAGATCATCATCACCTCCGACCGGCCGCCCAAGGAGCTGACCGCACTGGAGGACAGGATCCGCAGCCGCTTCGAAGCCGGGCTGCTCGTGGATATCCAGCCCCCGGACTACGAGCTGCGCATGGCCATATTGCGGGACAAGATCAGCCAGTCGCATATGCAGATCCCATTGGAGGTCATCGATTTTCTGGCGAATAATCTCCAGGAGAACATCCGTCAGCTGGAAGGGGTCGTCAAGCGGCTCTCCCTCCATCACATGGTCTCCGGCGATCCCATCACCATGGAGACCGTTCTCCGCGTCGTACCGGAATACATCCGGAACACCGAACCCCTCAACGACACCGTCGCCCGGATCATCTCGGCCGTCGCCTCCCATTACCGCATCAAAGCGGACGACATTCTCGGAAAGGACCGGAAGAAGAATATCCAGACCGCCCGGAACGTATCCATGTACCTGGTGCGCACCGTGACGGGGGCTTCCTTCCCGCAGATCGGCGTTTTCTTTTACCGGGACCATTCCACCGTCCACTCCAATGTGGCGAAGGTGGAATCCGAAATCGCAGCGGACGCGGTCTTTGAGGCAAACGTCAACGAGATCCTGAAGGAGATCCGGCGCGTATAAATTCTCTATTTTCACTAATCATATCCGCTAATACTTTTTTAAAGACTCCGTTCATTTTTACGTTTATCAACAGTGTTTTTCCACAGGCTGTGGAAAAATCGGGGCTTTCGGAGAATGTTTTTCCACAGGTCTTCGGAAAACCGCTTGGAAAAGTATCCCCCCTTTCCGCCTCCCTTGACACAGCGAATGTCTCACGGCCTGTCGAATTCACGGAGCCTTTTGAAAAAAATCCGGATCTGGAAAAAACAGGTAAATCCCCCGTCATTTTCCTCTCAGGTTTATTCCGGGAGAGTTCGAACTTTTCCGTCTTCTCTCCCCGGACGGACCGCGAAAATCTGCTCGCGGTGCCCTCAAAACCTCCGGCTTGTGCGGGGAAAAACGGGGCCGATTTCTTCAGAAGAACGCAGATCCGGTTCGTACCAAGGGAAAAGCAGCATTGCCCGGTTTCACCCGGGTTTTACCGGAGAATCCGGACGGCGGAAGAATGAAAAGACTTTTCCGAAGGTTTTCCGCTTCCCGACCAAAGGATGCCGGAGCCGACCGCGCGCTTTTTCAGGAAAAAACTGGAAAATCCCTTCCGACGCGCATGATCCGGCGCCCGGGGGCAATATAATTATTGTAGCAAAAATCGGATTTCCGGGCAGTTTTTTCCAGTTTCAGGGACCGCCGCATCCGGTCTTCCGGTTTTCCGAAAATCCAACACCCCCTACTGCTGCTGCTACTGTTTTTAACTTATCTATCTTCTCTATCTTTTCAGGAGTTCGCAATGAAAGCATATTTTGACAAACAGACCCTGCTGGCCGCCATCGCGCCCGCCGCATCCATTGCGCAGACGAAAAATACCATGGCCGCCGTCGACGGGATCCTTTTCGAGTGTCCCCCCAACCCGAAATTCGGAGAATTCGAAGGAGACGGGCAGAATCAGTGCCGCATCTCCGCTTTCGACCTTGAAAAAGGCCTGAGAACAACGATCCCCTGCCGGACGGAAGAAGAGGGCATGTACGTCATCAACACGGTGAAAATGCTCCAGATCGTACGCGCCCTTCCCGAAGGGGAAATCGCCGTGGAAATAGGCGAACGCGGCCGCGTGACGCTGAGCAGCGGGTTTTCCAAATTCGAGATCACCGCGGCTCCGGGAGAGGATTTCCCCTCCATGCCCCGTTTTGTAGGAGACAGCCGGTGCCTGATTTCCCAGCGGCTTCTGCGCACCATGATCGGCGAAACGGTCTTTTCCGTCGCGCAGAACGATCAGAGGGCCGCGTTCAACGGCGCCCTGTTCCGGATCAATGACGGCAGGCTCACGGTGGTCGGATGCGACGGAAACCGCCTTTCCGCGGCGCGCTGCGAGGTCACTTTGGCCGAAACGGGTGAGAAATCGGAAATGATCATTCCCGGAAAGTTCCTGACGGAGCTCTCGCGTCTGCTGCGCGACACGGACGAGGACGCCGAAATGATCATCGGCAGAAAGAACATCATTTTCCGCATCGACGGGACCTATTTCTTCACCCGCATGCTGGATACGGAATACATGGCGTACGAAAGACTCCTCCCCCAGACGTACATGACGCAGGCGTACGTCTCCCGGAGCGAGCTCCTCGACGCCGTCCAACGCGCCTCCATCGTGACGGAGGATAAGCTCGGCGGCAGCGGGCGGTCCCACGTCAAGCTGGACTTCGACGGCAGGGAGATCACCATGTCGTCCGTGTCCGCCGGGGGATCGGTGTATGAAAAGATCCCCGCCGCCATCGACGGAGCGCCGCTGTCCATCGGCTTCAACTGCCGGTATCTGCTGGAAGCGCTCAAGGCCTGCCCCGCGGACTGCGAACGGCTGCGGATCCGTCTGAACACCCCCCTCATGGGCGTGGTGATCGAGCCTTCGGAGGGGACCACCTTCTTAGACGCGAAACCGGACGCCTCGGTGTACGGAGAGAGGGAAACCGCCGGAGCTCCCGCGGAGAAGGAGTACCGGGAAGACATGTTCATGTATTTCGTCATGCCGATCCGTATGAACGGCTGACGCGAAAGATACCGTAAACGGAGAAACCTGAAAAAAGATCCAGATTTATAAAAGTTTTCGCCCGCCTTTTTCAAAAGGCGGCAGGGTTCCGGGGCAGCGCCCCGGGCAGCTTCCGCATCGGAAATCAAAAAAACGGAGAAAAAACTTTGTATCTGCACATCGGAGCGGGACGTTTAGTGAGGGATAAGGATATCATCGGCTGCTTCGACATGGACGGACACGCGGATTCCGCAGTGAACCGGGAGTTTCTGAAAGCAGCCGAACGGCGCGGGATCACCTCCAGCGCGGGGGAAGACCTGCCGCGGACGTTCATCCTCACGGACGGAAAAATCATATTGACCCATATCTCGACCGCGGCAGTGGTCGGAAGAGCGAATCGCTGAACAGAGCAGAACCCGAACGGAGAAAAAATGAACAACAGCGAAATTGAAAAGACACTGAACGAAACCAATTACGACGAAAATCAGATTCAGGTGCTCGAAGGTCTGGAAGCGGTGCGGAAGCGTCCCGGCATGTATATCGGGACCACTTCCCAGCGCGGCCTTCACCACCTGGTATACGAGATCGTGGACAACTCCATCGACGAAGCCATGGCGGGGCGCTGCGACCGGATCGAGGTCGTTCTGCATCCGGACGGATCCGTATCCGTGGAAGACAACGGATACGGCGTCCCCTCCCAGATCCACCACAAGGTGGGAAGGCCGACGCTGGAAGTCGTCTTTTCCGTTCTGCACGCGGGCGGAAAATTCGGAGGAAGCGGCTATAAGATCGCGGGAGGCCTGCACGGAGTCGGCGCGTCCGTCGTGAACGCCCTGTCCGAGTGGATGGAAGTGGACAACTGCTATGAAGGGCAGCGGTACACCATGCGCTTCGAAAAGGGAAAGATCGCAAGGGAGTTTGCCTGCGAGGGCGATTCGAAGGGGAAGCACGGGCTGTATGTGCGCTTCAAGCCGGACGCCGAGATTTTCACGGATACGGTGGAGTTCGATACGGATATTCTGCTCACGCGCCTGAGAGAACAGGCGTTTCTCAACGCGGGCATCCGGATCATCCTGCGGGATGAAAGACGACTGAGCGAGGAAGAGGACGATCTGATCTCGAAACCCTTCTCGGTCAATGCGGAAGACCCGGATATCAAAAGGCTTCTCGAAGCCGCCGCGCTCGCGTCCCAGCCCGCAGCCGCCGACGGAGAGGAACCGGAAAAGGAAGAGCAGGAGACCGCTGCTTCCGGAAACGGGAAAGAATCCGGGGAAAACGCCGCACAGGAAGAAGATGCCGAGGACCTCGAAGACGAAGAAACGACAGTGGAAAGTGTGCGCTTCGAAGACGAAGGGGACGAGACCATCCGGCGCGGACGCGCGGTCGAATACGATCTGAAATACGACGGCGGCATCCGGCAGTTCGTGGAGCACCTGAACCACGCGAAGCATGTGGACGTGATCCACGAGAACGTCATCTACATGAAGGCGGAAAAAGGGGACATCACCGCCGAAGTGGCGATGCAGTACAACGACAGCTACACCGAGACCATCGTCACGTTCGCCAACAACATGTCCACCATTGACGGCGGTACGCACGAGACGGGATTCAAGACGGCGATCACCAGGGTGCTGAACGATTACGCGCATCGGATCGGAGCCCTGAAGGAAAACGAAAAGCTCTCCGGCGAGGACGCGCGTGAAGGACTCTGCGCCGTCGTGTCGGTCAAGCTCCCGGACGCCCAGTTTGAAAGCCAGACCAAGGCCAAGCTCGGCAACTCCGAGGTAAGGTCCATTGTGGACAATATCGTGACGGAAAAGCTCGGGGAGTTCTTCGAGGAAAATCCCGAAGTCGCCAAGACCATTGTGGAAAAATCCATCGTAGCCCAGAGAGCACGGGAAGCGGCCCGGAAAGCGCGGGAGCTTTCCCGGAAGACCGTTCTGCAGTCGGGATCGTCCCTGCCCGGAAAACTGGCGGACTGCCAGGAAAAGAGGGTGGATCTGACCGAACTCTTTCTGGTGGAGGGAGACTCCGCCGGAGGGTCGGCGAAATCCGCGCGGAAGGCGAGATTCCAGGCGATCCTCCCCCTGCGCGGCAAGGTGCTGAACGTGGAGAAGACCCGGATCGACAAGGTCTACGGGAACCAGAGCCTGATCCCGATCATACAGGCGCTCGGCTGCGGGATCGGGGAAGAGTTCGACATGCAGAAGCTGCGCTACGGGAAGATCATCATCATGGCCGATGCCGACGTGGACGGATCGCATATCCAGGTCCTGCTGCTGACGTTCTTCTTCCGCCACATGAAGCCGCTGATCGAAGAGGGGCACGTCTTCCTTGCCAAGCCGCCGCTCTATCGGATCCGGAAGGGATCGAAAACGGAACGGCACGCCTATTCCGACGAGGAACGGGACGAGATCGTGGCGGAGCTCGGCGGGAACGTCGATATCGAGCGGTACAAAGGTCTCGGCGAAATGGATCCGGAGCAGCTCTGGGATACGACCATGGACCCGGAGCAGCGCACGATCCTGCGGGTGGACATCGAGGACGCGCGCCTCTGCGACGAGATTTTTTCCACTCTGATGGGGGACAAGGTCGAGCCGCGGCGTGAGTTCATCGAGACCAATGCGAAATACGCCGTGAATCTGGATACCATCGGATGAATCAGTGGTTAGTGATCAGTGGTTGGTGGCTTTATGAAAATCGTCACATTGACGTTATCCCCTGCGCTCGATATTGAATACAGGCTGGAGAAGATCCGAGCGGCGGGAATGAACCGGACGTCTTCTCACCGGATTGCGGCAGGGGGGAAAGGGATCAATGTGTCCCGGTCCATCCTGAACTGCGCGGCGGCGGATCGGGAACGGGAAAAATTCCCGTTCGAATTACGGACGGTCGCGCCGGTCGGCGGGGAAACCGGGGAACTGCTGCGGAGGATCCTCGAAAAAGAGGGGATCTCCCTGACAGCTGTCAAAATTGAGGAAAACACGCGGGTCAACGTGTCGCTGATCCCGGATTCCGGCGCGTCCCTCGAGATCAATGCCCCGGGAACGCCCGTCGGAGGCGCGCTTGCCGAAATCGAAAAAGCCGTCCTCGACGGGATCGGCGCAGGGGACTGGGTCGTCATTGCGGGAAGCTGCCCGCAGGACGTGCCGAAGTCGTATCCGTCCGAGTTGATTGCAAAAATCAAGGAAAAAGGCGCTTCCGCCGCACTGGACTGCGACGGGCCGGCGCTGAAGATCGCAGTGAACGCCCCGGTGAAGCCGGATCTTATCAAGCCGAACAATGAGGAGCTTGCCGAACTGACCGGATGCTCCCCGTTCGATCCGGGAGAGCTCGCGGCCTCCGCGGAAAGCCTCGGCATACCGACCGTGATCACGACGCGCGCAGGGGAAGATCCCCTGCTGACTGACGAAAGAGGAACCGTTTTCATTTCTGCGGTAAAAAGAAAAGTCGTCCGGCTCAAGGGAGCGGGGGACACGTTTCTCGGCGCGTTCCTCTACGCGCGCTGCGTGCGGGGAGGACCGCCGGAATGCGCAATGGAAGTCGCCGCGGACACTGCCGGCCGCTATGTCGCCGGAGAATGACGAAAAAATACGGAAAATGTTTCACGTGAAACACCAAAGGAGAAAATACAGGCATTATGGCGAAGCATCCGAAGGACGAACAGAACATTGAATTTCCCGATCAGAAGATCATGCCGGTGAGCATGGAGGCCTCGGTGAAGAAATCCTTCATCGAATACTCCATGTCCGTGATCGTGTCGCGCGCGCTTCCCGACGCGCGGGACGGCATGAAGCCCGGTCAGCGCAGGGTGCTCTACGCCATGTGGGAGGACAACCTCACCTACGACAAGCCGTTCCGGAAATCCGCCACGACGGTGGGCAACGTGCTCGGACGCTATCATCCGCACGGCGACACCTCCGTGTACTACACCATGGTCCGCATGGCGCAGGACTTTTCCTACCGCGCTCCTCTGGTCGACGGGCACGGCAACTTCGGCAACATCGACGGCGACACCCCCGCGGCCTACCGGTATACCGAAGCGCGTCTGTCCCGGATCGCAAACGAAATGCTCCGGGATATCGACAAGGAGACCGTGCCGTGGGACATGAACTTCGACAATACCCGGCGCGAGCCGAGCGTTCTGCCGAGCCGGTTCCCGAATCTGCTCGTCAACGGCGCCGTCGGGATCGCCGTCGGCATGGCGACGAACATCCCGCCGCACAACCTCGGAGAAGTGATCGACGGGACCATCTATCTGATGGATCATCCGGACGCCGGGGTCTCCGATCTGATGCAGTTCATCAAAGGCCCGGATTTTCCGACCGGCGCGGGGATCCACGGAACGGCGGGGATCTATGAGGCGTATTCCACCGGACGCGGGCGCATCATGGTCCGCGCCAAGGCGGAAGTCGAGGAGGAGGAAAATCGGATCGTCATCACCGAGATCCCTTACATGGTCCAGAAGAGCGAGCTGCTCAAGACCATGGCGTCCCACGTGAACGAAAAGCGGATCGAAGGCGTGACGGAGATCCGGGACGAGAGCGACCAGAAGGGGATGCGCATCGTTGTCGAATACCGTAAGAGCGCGAACGGGCACATTATCCTGAATCAGTTCTATAAATACACGGAGCTCGAATCCACCTGCTCCGTCATCATGCTGGCGCTGGTGAACAACGAGCCGAAGATCCTCAATCTCCGGCAGGCGCTGCGCGTCTATATCAACCATCAGGAACAGGTCATCATCAACCGCGTGAAGTATGACCTCGAAAAAGCCCTGCACGAGGCGCACATCAATGAGGGCTACAAGATCGCCATCGACAACATCGACGAGGTGATCACCATCATCCGCCGGTCGCCCGACACGCCGGCCGCGAGAGAAAGGCTGAAGGAACGTTTTTCTCTTTCCGACGAGCAGACGCAGGCTATCGTGCAGATGACCCTCGGCCGCCTGTCCGGACTCGAACGCCAGAAGGTGGAAGCGCGCCTTGCCGAACTGTATCAGGCGATCGGAGAGTACAGGGCGATCCTCGGGGACGAGAGCCGGATCAAGGACATCGTGCGCGAGGAACTGACGGAAATCAAGAACAAATACGCCGACCCGCGCCGCACGACCATTGAGGAGGCGGAAAACGAGATCGTTCTCGAAGACCTGATCGAGCGCCACAACGCCGTCATCACCCTCACGCACGAGGGCTATATCAAACGGCAGCCGGACCACGTCTACGCGGCGCAGAAGCGCGGCGGACGGGGCGTGATCGGCATGGCGACCAAGGAAGAGGACTATATCGAGCGGGTAGCGGTCGCGGATTCCCATTCGTATCTGATGCTCTTCACGACGGAGGGACGCGTCTACCAGATCAAGGCCTACCGCGTCCCGGAAGCAGGCAGGACGGCGAAGGGCTCCCACATCGTCAATCTCATAGAGGTCGGACAGGAGGAAAAGATCACGGCCATGCTGTCCGTGCCGGATCTGGAGGACACCTCCCTGATCGACGAATACGAGGACCGGAACTATCTCGTGATGGTGACCCGGCGCGGCGTGGTGAAGCGGACGAGGCTCTCCGATTTCCGGGTGCAGCGCAGGGGAGGAAAGATCGCGCTGAGCTTAGACGAGGGCGATTCTCTGATCTACGTGGCGCTGACCCACGGAGAGAGCGATATCCTCATCGCCACGGTCAAGGGACTTGCCGCGCGGTTCCATGAAGACCGCGTGAGTGTCATAGGACGCACGGGAAGGGGCGTAAGAGGCATTTCCCTCCGGGAAGGGGATGCGGTAGCCGGAGCGTGCATCATCGAAAACAACGCGGCCTGGGAGGCTGAGAACTGGCTTGTGACCGTCACGGAGAACGGATTCGGCAAGAGGATGAAGACCGGTGAGTTCGAAGCGAAGGGGCGCGGGATCCAGGGCAACATCATCCACCGGCTGACGGAAAAGACCGGCGACCTCTGCGGCCTCGCCACGGTGACGGAGGGGCAGGACCTCTTGATGATCACCAACGAAGGCACCATCATCCGCACGCCGGCGAAAGGCATCCCGTACTACGGCAGGAATGCGTCCGGAGTCATTGCGATGCGGCTCGCGGAAGGCGCGAAGATCGTGAATTTCGCACTCGCGGATTCCGCGGAGGAAAAGGAAGACGGAGCGGCGGAGGAAGAGAACGGAGAATCCTCCGGCTCCGGCGTCGAATACGGGGCGGAGGTCACCGACGGCGGCGACGGGTTCGTCACGGAAATGGATCTCGGCCGGGAAACGGATGAGGAAGATGACGAAGACGAGGCGGAGGCGGAAGAAATTCCGGATGAACATGAAGAAGAGTAAATCTGTCCCGAAAGGCAGGCGGCGGATCCTTCCGGCGTTCCTTGCCGTACTCCTGTTAAGCTGCATGCTCACGGCGGCTGAGGGATGCTCGAAGCCGAAGCACAGCGCGGAGGAGATGCGGGCGGTCCTCGAAGATCTGCTGCCGAAATCCGGAGAGTTGAACGAGATCTATTTCGGAAAAGGACTGCCGACGAACCGGGACGAAAACGCGGTGCAGGCTTTTTACGACTCGTTCGACACGGATATCGCGGCGATCAGCTATACCCCGGTGGACCCGGCCTCCGGTTACGAGACGGTGGAAGACATCAAGGCGGCAACGCTGGCGGTGTTTACGGAGGAATATGCGCAGGTTCTGTTTGACCGGGCGTTTACCGGGATCTCCGACGTGTTTGACGAAGGAACGGCGACGGAGCACAGGACGACTGCGGTATATGCGCTGTACCTGGAACAGGACGGATATCTCACCAAGCGCGTGAATATGGAAAACGACGCCATCCCGCTCGGCCGGACGTACGACCTCGGATCCCTGGAAGTGCTCCGGGAAAACGGGACGGGCGTTCAGGTAAGATTAAAATCCTTTTATCAGGGAAATCCGTCGGTGGATGTGGAGATCTGGCTGAAGGAAACGGAAAACGGCTGGAGACTGGATTCTCCGACGTACTGATAGAAAGAACGGATTGCCGCGATCTCTGCGGGGTCTCGCAATGACGGAAGCAGCATGTCAGTCATTCCGAGGAGGGCGTATGCCCGACGTGGGAGTCCGTCCTCCGCCCGGGCTGTGCCCGATCCATCACCCATCCATATGGAAAAAGGGGCTGTCGCAAAACGCTTTGAAAGTTTTGATCGACCTTTTTCAAAAGGTCGCGGGGTGTCGGGGCGGCGCCCTGACCCGACCTCCGCAGAGGTC
>JAEEGF010977623.1_pt1 | contig 13198 bp, 10 predicted proteins | sample 9134171 | NCBI WGS metagenome assembly JAEEGF01 (sample SAMN16246542, study PRJNA631951) | gut metagenome | biome: gut microbiome; feature: rumen; material: AP-attached | host: Bos | place: Iran: Karaj | collected 2018-10
TTTTCCCTCTATAGATTTTATGAAAGAAAAATATCCATGGCTTTCAGATAAGTCATTCCTGCTCCCGATTGCATGGATACTTCGTGGAACCTCGGGCATGTGGAGTAGCCAATGCGGAGAACATGCCCGGCTAATAAAAAGGGCAGATAAAAGTGAAATTGAAAAGATGCTTGAAATATATCATAGGATGAATCTGGACTTTAGAAAATACAGTAAGGAAGCCAAAAGTGAATAAGGAAATATTACGTGGCATAAAAGCGGATGGAGTAGCGCTCTTTAAGTATGGTATTTTTCGAAAGAGGATTGATAACCGCAAAGATAAAAAGAAAAAGGATTATCTGGCATTAGCATGTATTATCAAAAATGAAGGCAGATATATAAAAGAATTCATTGAGTTTCATTTTTTGGCAGGAGTTGAAAGGATATATGTTTTTGACAATGGCTCTGAAGATGGAACGCGAGATGTTCTGGCTCCTTATATTGAGGATGGAAGAGTTGTATATTTCTATTTTCCTGGTGAAAAAATGCAGTTTGTAGCCTATCGATATGCAATCAGATATTGCAGAAAGTATACCAGATGGCTTGCATTATTAGATGCAGATGAATTTTTGTTTTCTCCTATAGGTGATTTAAAAGATGTTTTGAGAGATTATGAAAATGAAGTGGCAGTAGGAGTCAATTGGGTAAGCTATGGACCAAGTGGACATAAAACGCGTCCTGAAGGACTTGTCATTGAGAATTATTATCAGACTTTTGCTGATAAAGACCATCTTTTTAACAGGCATATAAAGAGTATAGTTGATCCTAAGAAAGTTGAGAGCATAAGATCACCTCACTTTTGCAGATATATAGGAGACAAACTTGCGGTGGATGAAAACTATAAGCCAATTGATGGAAAGGTAAGAAATGCCCCTTATAAGTCAAGAGGATTTACAGATAGAAACAGTGTAGAGAAACTCAGAATCAATCATTATATTACGAAGTCTTTAGAAGATTTACGTGAAAAAGGATTGCGTGGTTATCCTGATGGGATGCCGTCTAATGTGTACGAGGAATCGGTGCAAAGATTTGATGTGCCGCTTGTAGAAGATAAGAGTATTGTGAGATTTATTGCTCCTTTGAAGGAGAAAATTAAGTAAATGGCAGGATGGTTGTGACATGGCAGTAAGTCGTTCAAAAAGAACTGTTCAAAATATGATTTTTGGATTCATGTATCAAATTGTAACTGTAGTTTTGAACTTTGTTTCCAGAACAGTTTTTATTCATACTTTAGGAGCTGAATATCTGGGACTAAACACAATATTCTCTGATGTTTTAAGCCTCTTATCAATGGCGGATTTAGGATTTGGCCTTGCCATGAGTTATAGCTTCTATAAACCTTTGGCAGAGGGCGATAAAGATAAGATAAAATCACTTACGGCTTTTTTTGGGAAAGTATACAACATAATTGCTATCGCAGCGACTGTTGTGGGACTGGCGCTTACACCTTTTTTGAGATACATAATAAAAACCGAGCAACCGGTTCCTCATTTGGAAATATATTATTTCTTTGGTTTGGCAGGTGTAATTATTTCATATCTTTTTGTGTATAAGACAACTCTTTTGGTTGCTGATCAAAAAGATTACATGATCGGTAAAATAAGAATAATAAGATCTCTTGTTGGGACAATCATTAAGATATTTGTTCTGGTCGCATGGAAAAACTATATATTATATTTAGCTGTAAATGTAATTGTTTCATTTTGCGGGAATTTCGCTGCTTCGAGAAAAGCAATAAAGGAATATCCATATATCAGGGATCTTAAAAGTGCAAAAGAATTAGATAAAGAAAGTAAACACAACATATTTGCAACACTAAGATCCATTATGCTTTACAAATTAGGAATGCTCTTTTTCCACTACACGGATAATATTCTTATATCCATGCTGTTGGGAGCAGCTGTTGTAGGTGTTTTCTCCAATTATTGGATGCTCAGCACAAGGCTTATTTTGGTTGAACAGATAGTATTTGCGTCCATGGTGGCCAGCGTTGGAAATCTTATGGTAAAGGAGTCAGAAGGAAAAAGACTGGAAGTTTTTAATTCCATGATGTCTATAAGCTACATCTTTTGCGGAATACTGACATGCGTTTACGGACTTGTAGCAGATGACATGGTTCATGTATGGCTTGGCAATGAGTTTCAGGTATCTACTTCAGTGGTAATAGCAATTGCGCTTAACACATATTTTACCAGCGTACTTCATCCTGTAGCTATTATCAGAGAAGCAGCAGGTATTTACAATAAAGTAAAGTACTGTATTATGTTTGGCTCTATTCTTAACATTGTTTTGTCAATTGTTCTTGGATTAAAGCTTGGGTTGGTAGGAATAATACTTGCATCAGTCATTTCGAGAATTGCTTCATATTACTGGTTTGAGCCTGTTGTCATTTATCGTGACTTCTTTGGAGGAGGTTGCATAAAATTCTTTTTTGAGCTGTTTAAAAATTTTGTATTGGTTCTGGTGGTTATTTTGGTGCTGCACTTAATTTCAAGAAATTTCGTTCCTGGTAACTGGTTTGAACTAATTATAAAAGGTGGAATAATTGGCGTGATCTGCACCATCATTTTTATGGGAGCATATATCAGAACTCCCGGAGCTCAGAATATTATCGTGAAGATTAAAAGTCTTTTAGGAAGGAACTAGTGTAATGAAACGGAAGCTAAAGGTATTTGCATTTAAGCTTATAAGAGTCATTGGAAGATTCTTCTATAGAAGACGAATATGGCTTATTAACGATAGGGCTATGCTGGCAGGAGATAATGGAGAAGCGTTTTTTAGATTTCTTTCTAATAAGGATGTTGATGCTGTTTTTGCCATAAAAAGAAAGAGCCCTGATTATGAGAGAGTAAAAAAATACGGTGAAGTTGTTGAATATGAATCATTAAAACATAAATTTTTATCAAGTGTTTGCGATTGTCATATAGGTTCGATCACTATACATATGGATGATCATGAAGAGGCACCTCAGATATTCTTGCAGCATGGGGTTATATTCAGTGATTGTTCGAGCTATCTAAATCCTGCAAGCCATGACAAATTCTATATATTAACAAGTGCTGAAAAGGAAAAAAATGGTCTATGCACTGGCAGATATACAATAAAAAATGACAATATCTGGCTTACAGGGCTGCCAAGATTTGATTACTTAAATGATAACTCGAAAAAAAAGATAGTAATTATTTTTTCATGGAGGACAGATATTCCATTGCTGACCCGTGAAGAAGTGCTGAATTCTTTATATGTAAGGACTATTCTTAGAATTTTTGATGATGAAAGAATAAACAGGGTGTTAAAGGACGCAGGGTATGAATTATATATAAAACTTCATCCTGAAGTTCAAATACTTGAAAGTATTCTTCCAGAGAGGATTAAAAACAGAATTTACAGAGAATCATTTAATAAATTATATGAAGAAGCTTCTTTACTAATAACGGATTATTCTTCAGCAATTTCTGATTTTGTTTATTTGAATAAACCTGTTCTTTATTATCATTTTGATAATGGTGAATATTATAATGGCCCATTTAAAGCAAAAGGAGATTATGACTATGAAAAAGAGGGCTTTGGACCGGTAACTTATTCTTTTGATGAATTTGTAAAAGAACTGGAAAAAATAATAAATAGCGATTGCATAATGGAAGAAAAATATAAGGATCGTGTAGATGAGTTTTTTGCATATCATGATCGGAACAATTGTGAGAGAGTTTACCAGAACATTAAGAGACTAATAGGATGAGTTTTTATTATAAGGCGTATGGATTAAATATACATTCAAATATTGAGTTTTCTCAGTTGCTCACTGTAAATGTCACAGATGATAAAGCTGATTTAGATATAAGTGTTGAAGAAAGCGAAATTCTGTCTGTGGACGGAAAGACAGAGCTTGTAGGTAAGCCTTTTTACGGAAAGACAATATCAGGGCAATGGTTTATTAACCAGGTAGGTAAATTCCTTGTTGAAACTAAAAATGGAAAATCTAATATAAAATGTACTAAGTACAAAGACGCGGACTTAGATATTGTTAAATGTTTTGTTTTAGGAATCTGTATTGCCATAGTTTTTACGCAGAGAAAGAAAATAGTTTTGCATGGTAGTTCACTTATGTATAAGGGCAGAACTTTCATGATCTGTGGGGATAGTGGAGCAGGTAAATCAACCCTTTCTACAGCTTTTATAGAAGATGGAGCACTCCTTTTAGCAGATGACATATCTGTTCTTGATGAGGAAAATGGCGAAATATATACCTTTCCCGGATTCCCTGAGCAAAAGCTCTGTAAGGATGCTGTACTAAGGCAAAAATATGAAATTGAAAAGCTTAGATTTATAAATGATGAAAAGGGAAAATATGGTGTAAACAGAACCGATGTTTTTGCAGATGAAAAGAAGAAAGCAAATGTTATGTTTGTGATTCACTCTAAACATGCCAAGGACATGGATAACAGCATGATCCAAAATGGGATTGTTGCTTATGAAGTATGCGGCGCAGATAAAGTCAATGCCATAACAGATCGCTTTTTTCTCAGAGAACTCTATGGAGATATTTTACTTCTGCCACCTGATGAAATGGAGAAATGTTTTAAGATGGCAAAGCAGATGAAGATAGTTGATATAACAAGAGATAGAAATAAAGATACTTTAAAACAGTTGAAAGATATTATTATAGACAATTTGTTTTGATTTAGATAACAGGGGAGAAAAGTTTTGTCGGCGATTTGGGGATGTATAAGCAGGAAAAACAACAGAATAGATGATTTGAGCAGGAAGATGAAGGAAACATATCTTGAATGTGCTATCGACAGGTATGATGAGAAGTTTTTTGACGGGGGCTTTTTTTCTTGTGGTATTCAATATTTTAATGACAGATCAAGAAAAGATATTCTTCCCATATATGATGTCCAAAATGGACTTATCTTTACCGCGGACATTATACTTAATAACAGGGATAATACAGTCTTTGAAATTTCCAATGAACTTAAAACTAATAATGGATTAAGCCTTTCTTTTTTGGATGAAAACTTTGGGCAAATGCCGCTTAATGAAATCCCGGACGGGGCACTGGCTTATTTGGCATGGCTGATTTGGAGAGAGAAGTTTGTTGATCATATTCAGGGGCTTTTTGCAATAGCTATATACGATCTGGTAAAAAAAGAGTTTCTTCTTTTCTCAGATCATATGAGTAACAGAAGCATATACTATTTTGTTAATGATGATATGCTCTTATTTTCAACTCTTCCAAGGGCAATTTTGGAGGTGATGCCGAAAGAATTAAAGGGAATCAATGAAAAGTGGTTTGTAGCATGTGAAGCTGATAGTATGCCTCAAATGTATTATTTTCCTTCGCTTACCCCTTTTGATAATGTATATCAGTTAACAAGGGGAGAACTTTTAAAGGTAAAAATTTGTGCTGAAAATAAGGGTTTTACCAAAAGAATAGTTGATTATTGGAATCCAAAATTTAAAAGAAATAAAGGTCATGGTCTTAATTATAAAGATATATTTATAAATACTTTCACGGAATGTGTAAAAGATGCTATTGATACAGATGGGGATGTTGCTATCGCTTTAAGCGGTGGCCTTGATTCAACTTCCGTTTGTGCTATTGCGGCGAGGCTTTTAGCAAAGCAGAATAAAAAAATATATTCATATACATCTGTTCCACTACCGGGGTATAAAAGTGACTATGATGCTTCTGTTGTGGTTGATGAATCTGAAGGTGTCCGGAAAATGTGCCAGATGTATGACAATATTGTTCCTGAGTTTGCTGCTTGTGAAGAAAAGAGTGCTTTTACTGAAATGGAGAGGCTTATCCATGTGTTTGCTATTCCGGTTAAAGTATGCAGCAATGTGGTATGGATTGATGAGATACAGCAAAGAGCCCGCAATAGAAATTGTAGAGTGTTTCTTAACGGACATTTTGGAAATTCGACTGTCTCAAATGGAGGAGTCCTTGGCAGAGTATGTGATGAGATATTATGTGGAAACTTTTTTGAGGCCAAAAGACAGCTCGCATATTATGGAGAAAAGCACGGAATAACCCGAAAAGAACTTGTGCGAGGTACGCTAAGTCAGCTATTAAAAGGAATTTCTCTATGCCTCAACTGTGACAGTGCTTTTACTAAGAGTTTCGATGACAGGTATATTAAGAAAGGTCTTGTTAATAAGCATAAAATAATTAGCTACCAAAGAAAAACATATTTAAGGCTGGGATACTCAGAACTAAGAAGCAGAAAGAATGTTATGCAATTTGTTTTGGATAAAGCTGCACTACAGAATGTATGTGTTTATGATACGGCTTTTAGCCTCTATTATGGGATCATAACAAGGGATCCTACCAAAGATAAGAGAATTGTGGAGCTTGTAGGAAATATGCCTTCTTGCGAATTTGCAGATAAGGGAATTGAAAGACGGCTTATAAGAAAATACATGGCTGGTTTCATTCCTGATTCCATACGTATGGAAGATAGAAAATTAGGTCGACAGTCAGCGGATATGACTTACAGACTTGGAAAAATTGGTGAAAAGAGTATAAATACTGATCCTAAATCAAAGATTTATATATATTTTGATATATTTGAGGTAAAGAAGTTATTTGATAGTGATATTACAAAAGACAATGCGACAGATATTGTGCGTATTATGGCAGCTGATAAATTTTTGGAAGAGTTTGGATGTGTCTGATGAATAAAAAAAGACCATGATGACCATGGCCTTGGTGCTGGGTTATGGATTAATCGGTTCTACGATGTCTTTTCTGTTATCGGTATTCATTCCGGTGCCGCTGAAAGAATGGTAAAGATGTCCATCCTGAGCTCTGAATGTATAGTCAGGATTAATTTGAATAGCAGAACCACGAGCGGTTTTATTGATATCAAGTTCTTCAATGATTGGTTTATTCCAAGTTTTCATAAACATTCCTCCGTGTATAAATAGCTTATAAAAAAAAGCTAGCATCTAAATGTGCAAGTGTAAAGGATTCTAACAAAAATGAAAGAATTAATTATTGATAAGGTGTTTTATGGGACTTTTTTCTAGAGGATACAGATTTTTACGATACAACGAGCATAAGAGAGAAACACTAAAAGCGTATTTTTGGTCTGGGGTTTACAGGTATCAGATTCTTCATAGACCAAGTAAAAAGCTTAAGCCAAAATGGGGGATTGCAGGTGAAGAATCATCAAGAAATGCTTCATTTGACGACTACAGATATGCAAAAAAAGTTTCGTACGCTGTAAATCAGGTGTGCAGCAAGACAAAATGGGAGAGTAAGTGCCTTGTAAGAGCGCTTACAGCTCAGAAATTGTTGGTGGACAAAGGGATTGACTCCACATTGTATCTTGGCTGTAAGGAAGATGAGAACAAAAAAATGGTTGCCCACGCATGGATCAGGTGTGGAGAAGCATATGTAACGGGTGGCAATGGTGCTGCTGATGGTTATGCAGTAGTAGAAAAGTTCAGGGCTGGAATAAATAATGAGTAAGATTCAGAAACTTAAAAAGTATTGGAATAAAAGAGACGAAGCAAGAGAATACTTTAAATGGGTATTGGGGTACACAAAGCCATATGTTCCAAGGCTTCTTTTAATACTTATTTTTGACATTCTGGCTACTTTATTGTCAGTCGGAATGGCAATAATAGGAAAGGAACTGATAGACAGAGCAATTGAGGGCAGGTTGGCACAGCTTTGGAATATTATTGCCTTATATGTACTTGTTATATTTGGGAGTGCAGCTCTTTCTCTGGTTAGTGGACTCTTTTCAACAGTAGTATATGAAAAGTTTGGATTTGGAATAAGAAAAAAGGTATACAGAAGGATTCTTGATACAACCTGGCTTGATATATCCAAATATCACACGGGAGATCTGATGACAAGGCTTACCAGCGATGTCTCTGCTGTGGCGGATGGCATTTCAACTACGATTCCCACAGTGCTTAGACTTTTAATAGAGCTTATAGTTACATTCTTTACTCTGGCCTATTATGATCTCAAACTTGCTCTTTTTGCACTTCTTGTGGCACCTGTAGCAATGCTTTCAAGTATGATTTTGGGAAGTAAGCTTAAGTATTTGCAGGTTAAGGTACAGCAGTCTGAGTCAAAATACCGTTCATTCATGCAGGAGAGCCTTGCAAACATTCTTATAGAAAAGTCTTTTTGCCTTGAAGATTACTCTGAGGAAAAGCTTTCCCGGATGAGGGATGAAAGATTTTACTGGGTATTTAAAAAGAACAGGACCAATATGTTTGCGCAGGCAGCAATGGGGCTTTCATTTCAGCTTGGATATGTAGTGGCTTTTACCTGGGGAGTGATATGTGTCGCCAATAAGACGATCACTTATGGTACAATGACAGTTTTTTTGCAGCTTGTTAATAGAGTTCAGGCTCCAATTGTAAGCCTTGCGCAGGTAGTTCCCAGAATCATTTCAATGCTTGCATCTGCGGGGCGAATCATCGAATTACAAAATCTTCCAAAGGAACACTTTCAAGGAAGTGCGATACAGCCTGAAAAGATTGGAGTTAAAGTTTCTAATGTATCCTTTGGATATAGTGATGAACTTGTTTTTGATGATGCTACTACTGAAATAAAGCCTGGAGAGTTTACAGCAATAGTGGGAAAATCAGGCATTGGTAAGACAACACTTGTAAGACTTATGATGGCATTTACCAAGAATATGACCGGAAATATTGAGTTTTTTAATGATGAAGGTCAGAAGATGAAGGCATGTCCTGATGCCAGAAAGTTCATTGCTTATGTTCCGCAGGGAAATACTCTGTTTAGCGGAACAATAAAAGAAAACATCCTTATGGGAAATATGGATGCTAGTGATGAAGAAGTGATTAAAGCTTTAGAAAGTGCAGCTGCATATGATTTTGTAAGAGAATTCCCAAAGGGGATTGATACTTTGATCGGAGAAAAAGGAATTGGTATATCTGAAGGACAGGCACAACGAATTGCCATTGCAAGAGCGCTTGTCAGACGGGCACCATTTATGATCCTTGATGAGGCTACTTCTTCACTTGATGAGAGTACAGAGCTTAAGGTGCTTGAAGGAATAAGAAAATGGAGACCATCTCCGACATGTCTTTTGATAACACATAGAAGATCAGTCTTGCAGTATTGTGACAGGGAGATTGTGATTGAAAATAAGAAATTGAGGGATGCATGATGAAAAAAATCCTAATGATAGATGATGACAGAGAAGTACTGGAGATAAATAAGAAATTTTTGGAAGAAAAGGGCTGTAGAGTCATGATATGCAGTGCTGCATCTAAAGGCGAGACTTTAGTTAAAAGTTTTAGTCCGGATTGTATTTTACTTGATGTAATGATGCCGGGGATGGATGGAATTACTCTGTGTAGAAAAATAAGGAAAATAACTGATGTACCGGTGCTCTTTTTATCCGGAAAAGTGATGGAAGAAGATAAGCTCGACGGGTTTGATGCAGGTGCTGATGATTATATTGAAAAGCCATACAGCTTAAATGAACTATATGCCAGAATTCTTGTTCATATGAGAAGAAGTAGTAAGGGGGCAAATGCTAAATCTGAGAAGATGATAATCGATATGGGGCCGTTTTTATTGGATAAAGAAAAGCATAAGCTATTCTACAATAACGAAGAGATACTTCTTTCTATAAAAGAATATGATCTTATATTGTATCTTGCGCAGAATATAGGTAAAGAAGTTCTATTTGAAGACATTGGAGTTAAGCTCTGGGGGACTTATACAGAAAATGATCGCAGAACAGTTATGGTCAATGTATCAAGGCTTCGAAAAAAGATTGAAGCTCAAACAGGGGTGGATAATCTGATAGAGACTGTTTGGGCAAAAGGGTATAAATTGGTAAATCTTAAGTGATGAGGGGATTATGAATAATAAAAAAACGTTTGAGGAACCATATGTAGCTTCTGATACAGTGGCTGAACTGTCTAAAAAACTTTTGGAAGCTAATAACAACCTTAAAAAGGCTGAGACAGAGCGAAAGATGATGCTTGAAAATGTATCCCATGACCTTAGAGCGCCGCTTACAGCTATCAGAAGTACAGTGGATTACTTAATGCAGCATTTTGAAAATGAATCAGAAATGCTCAGCAATGATGAAATAAAAAGCTATCTTAAATTACTTGATAACAGAACAAATACCCTTGAAGTACTTATACAGGATCTGTTTTTTATGACGTGTCTTGAGAGTGGGCGAGAGCAGTTCAAATTTGAAAAAATACCACTTTCACAATTATTGGAAGAACATTTTTTTGCCACACAGATGGATGAGAAATTTGACAAGTACAATTTGATTTTAGATGTACCTGATAATCTTGATGTTTATGTATATGCTGATGCGGCAAAACTTAGCAGAGTATTGGATAATCTGTTCAACAATGCCAGAAAGTATTCAGAAGAAGGAACTAATATAACTCTTGGTGCATATGTTAAGGATGATAAAGCATTCTTTTATGTGAAAGACACTGGATATGGGATTCCACATGATGCACTTCCATATATCTTTGACAGGACATTTAGAGCTACAAAGTCCAGAACGCCTGAAATGGAATCAAGTAACGGACTCGGGTTGTCTATAGCAAGGACTATAGTAGGAGCCCATGGCGGATCCATATTTTGTGAGAGTAAAGAGGGGGAAGGAAGCATTTTTACAGTTGAGATACCGGCTGTAAAATAATGTTTATCAGCAATAAAATGGGGAGTAAAGTGTTATGGAACCAAAAGTAAGTATTGTCGTTCCCGTATATAATGGAGAAACGTATATATCATCTTTTATAAAATGTATAAATGATCAAAAATATCATAATCTGGAAGTTATCTTTGTTGATGATGGAAGCAGTGATAAAACGCCTGAGATTCTTGATGAATATGCAAAAAAAGATGGTAGATTCACTGTCATCCACAAAGCTAATGGGGGACCAAGCAGCGCCAGAAATTGTGGTATAGACAGATCAACAGGGGAATATATTGCATTTTTTGATATAGATGACGAATTTTCAGAATATGCCATTTCTGATAATGTGCAAATGGCAATCCAAAATGATTCAGAATTAGTTATGTGGAATTTTAAGATGGTATGTCTCGACATACAAAAAGAATATATCAGAAAAGTGGGCAATTCATTTAGCGGAGATGCAGAATCCTTTTTTACCAAATATCTGATTTCGGTTTTGGATAACGAAATGTTTAATCCGCCTTGGAACAAGCTTATAAAAAGATGTGTACTTAAGGATAATAATATTCGTTTTAATGAAGATTATTCGATTTATGAAGATATTCTGTTTTCCTATCAGCTTATGCAGAGAGTCAATAAGATTTCTGTTAATGATAACGTTTATTACGACTATATAATTAAGGAGTCTGGAAGTTTATTAAGAAAATTTCATGGCGAATGTTTCAAAGTAATACTGGATATTTATAAGGAGTCTTTAAATTATGCTGAAGGATTCGATAACAATTCTGTCCAGAAGGAACGATTTAAAAAACAGATGATTTATCTTACAAAGGGTTATATTAAGCAGGTATGTACCAATTCGGAACTCTCCTATAAGGAGAAAAAGAAATATTTGTCAGAAATAGCGAACGATCATATTTTTGTAGAGCTTAGTGCAGAATTCGATAACGGTAAAAAGGCGCTTCCTGCCAAATGGATGATGCGCCAAAAATGGTTTCTGATGTTGATTGTATTTTATAAAGTATTGCAGTATGTGAGATGAGGATACGAGAGATGGAAAAAGTAAGGAAAGTTTTTAGTTCGGTAGAGTTTCACAGCCTTTTGGCAGCAGTTGTTTTTATCACTATATGTTCAAAATCATCATTCTTTTATCCATTAAATGATTGGGGAGATGTAGACTGTTACTTCATAATAGGCCAGGGAATGCTTAAGGGCCTTGTTCCTTACAGGGATTTGTGTGACCAAAAGGGAATAGTTATTTTCAGCCTTTATGCGATAGCTAATTTTATTTCAACTACAAGCTTTTTTGGGGTGTATATTCTTGAAATAATAAGTGCATTTTTTTATCTGCTGATAACAATGAAAACTGCGGAACTATTTTGTGAAGTACAAAGATACTCTCTGCCACTTTGTTTTATCGTTGCAGGAAGTGTATATTCTTCTGCGTCTATCTGCCATGGAGGGAGTGCCGAGGAGCTGTTATTACCTTTGTTTTCATATGGAATGTATCTGTGCATAAAACAAATTGCAAATAAAACTATTCCTTCAGGGAAAGAGATGTTTGTATTCGGGATATTTGCCGGTCTTATTTTTTTTAGTAAATTCACATTATGCGCCTTTTACCTGGCACTTATTCTGGTCATGATCATAGATGCTGCATACAACAATAATGTTGCTTTGCTTTTTAAACGGGCTGGACTGTTCATTTGTGGTTGCATTCTGGTATGTATCCCTGTCATTGCTTATTTTGCATATAATCACGCATTAGGGGATATGTTTACAGCATATTTTTATAACAGCATTTTTCATTATATTCCTGATGACCCCGATATTGATTTTCTGTTCAGAACAAGTACTTTCTTCAGAAAACGAAATATTTTACCTATAATTCTTTGGGGGCTTAGCTTTATTTATTGCATCAGAGAACGTAAAAGAATGATTCTTTTTGGACATATAGTTGTTTTTCTTAGTATTTTTTATATGCAGTTTTTCGTTGGCTTTCCTCATAAGTACTATGGAATACCATTATATTCACTCATAGCTGTTGGCTTAAGCATTGTTGTTAATTTGTTTGATAAATGGAAAATGGATGCAAAGAAATATGTAAATGCTAGTATCCTTGTAATGATGATAGTTGTTGCATTTGTTTTTACAAATAATAAGTACATGCTATTTCAGAAAAAAGAGGATACGAGACAATATATACTTGCTGAAAAAATGAATAGCTATGGATATGATGACTACCATATGCTCAGCTATAATAATTTGGATGATGGGTATTACTTTGCAACAGGAAAATTCCCAAATTTCAGAGCATTCATCCAGTCCAATGTTAATGATGGCATTTTAATAAATGAACAAAATGCTTTAATAGATTCAGGAAGTGTTGAGTTTATTGTGACTAAAAAAATCTTGTGTGATACTAAAGATTATGAAAAGACTGTTGAAAAATATGGTAAGAAAAAAGAAAAATATATCACTGCATT
>JAEEGF011894798.1_pt1 | contig 13197 bp, 14 predicted proteins | sample 9134171 | NCBI WGS metagenome assembly JAEEGF01 (sample SAMN16246542, study PRJNA631951) | gut metagenome | biome: gut microbiome; feature: rumen; material: AP-attached | host: Bos | place: Iran: Karaj | collected 2018-10
TCCCTTATCAATAATATTCAGGAGAATATTATGCATCGTCACTGCAAGGATGAAGGGAACACCAAAATTGTCTGAGAAATATTCAGCATTTCTGCTGGTCACTGTAGAATGTATCTCGCCAAGAATATACTGGATAACCGTGCTTAAAAGTCCTGTTACCATAGCCAGTAAAAGGATTAGTTTTGCTATATCCTTCTGTTTTTTTAATGAATGTCTTTTCATAAAACTGAAGGTGTGAACGGCAATGAGCGCATTTACAGCAGAATAATAGATGGCATGTCCATTAAAGACCATGCAAAGAGTATTGGAAATAACGGCAGTCATTATTCCAAAGAAGGGTCCCACCGCTATTGTGACAAAAATAGTTCCCAGTGTGTCCATATAAAGAGGCACACCAAATTTATTCATAATAAAGTACAAAAATACATTTATTATGACTCCGATGCATACGAATGAAGCAAGAAATATTCTGTTCCTGGCCTGACTATATACCTGTGATTGCATATAAAAACCCTAAAGGCAAAATATCGCTATTTTTATCCATAATGTTACTATTAAATCATACAATATTTGGAATACAAATTTAATAAAAAACCAATAAAATGTTTTTGAAATTTATAGACCTGAAAAAGGCTGTTTTTTGTGGAAATATTCCATATTAAAAAAAATGACAGCCACTGCCGTTCATTATGCAATGACTGTCTGTATTTTTACTGTTATTTATGACTCAAATTCTTTTGCCACATCCTTAAGAAGTGATCTTATCTCAAGATGCTGAGGGCATGCTGTTTCGCAGCCTCCGCACTCAATACATGCACTTGCCTTGCCCTTACCGTCTGCAGTAAGAACATTTTCATAGTACATCTTCTGATTCCAGTCATTGAAGATCTTCCTGGTATTCATGCAGGAGAAAATCTCGGGAATCATGATATTCATAGGACAGTGGTTCTGCTCAACGCAGTAGTGGCAGGATGTGCAGGGAATTGTATCAAGTCCCTTGTAAATACCTGTAACCTTAGCGATAGCACCCATCTCGTTCTCATCAAGAGGCTTAAAGTCCTTCATGAAGGAAACGTTATCCTTCATCTGAGCCATGTCGCTCATTCCGGAGAGGACAATTCTTATTCCTTCCTGGCTGGCTGCAAATCTGATGGCGTAGCTGGCATTTGAAAGACCTGCTCCAAGCTCATCAAAGGCCTTCTGAGCTTCCTCGGGAAGATTTACAAGATTGCCGCCCTTTACAGGCTCCATAACGATCACGGGCTTACCATGCTTTCTGCATACCTCAAGGCACTTGCGGCTCTGAACTCCGGGATCCTCATAATCCAGATAATTGAACTGAATCTGAACGATCTCAACCTCAGGATAAGTTGTGAGAATCTTATCGAGAACCTCGGCACTGTCGTGGAAGGAAAGTCCCACATGCCTGATCTTGCCCTCTTTCTTTAAATCAAATGCTGTCTCATAAGCTCTGCACTTCTTGAAATGTTCGAAGTTCTTGGCATTCTGCGCGTGCATCAGGTAAAAGTCAAAGTACTCAACGCCGCAGGCATCAAGCTGACTCTGAAAAAACGGTCTGATATCCTCTTCTTTATTAAAATAAGGCTCTGTAAGCTTATCTGTAAGAAGGAACTTATCTCTTGAATATCTGTCGGAAACTGCCACCTTAATAGCCTTCTCCGATTTGCCGTCAATGTAACCGTGTGCGGTATCAAAATAGTTAAAGCCGTTTTCGATAAAATAATCTGCCATGTCTTTAAACTGTTCGATATCCACCTCTGTGCCAATCATCGGGAGTCTCATACACCCAAAGCCAAAAAATGTTTTAATCTGTGGAAATGAATTGTCCATAGTCTACCTCCTACCGCACCAAATTGCGTACAATATTATTTTACTATAGAACATTCCTGATTTCATTAAGTTTCTTTATAAAATTATTGCCATTTCTGTGTCTTTCTTCTTTGTCCTTATAAAGAACAGAATCAGCTATAGCAAGTACCTGCTCACAGGTCATATCCTGCGAGGTGCAGATATACATTCCGGAACTAAAAAGCGGCACATAGGACAGATTCGTATTATTTTCCAGCTCAAATGACAATAGCTCTCTGAATTTTTCAGGAAGCTCTTTATCCTTTCCTGCAACAACAAATTCATCGCCGCCCCATCTTGCAGCCACTGCATTTCTTGACATAAGCACACGCCTTAATGCTTTTGAAAAGGCCACAAGCGCTTTATCTCCTTCGTCATGCCCAAGAACATCATTGATACTCTTAAAATAATCCAGATCTACCATGATAATCGTAAGAGGATTTTCTTCATCACAGGTTGATATTTCCTCATTTATAAATTCAGTCATGCGCCTGCGATTATAAAGCTTTGTCAGGGCATCTGTATATATCTGTGAATCCTGAAGTTCCACAAAAAGTTTTAGCACAACAGGAATCACACATAATTCTATAGCAGGAAGATTGATCAAAAAGGCGATCAGATATCCACTTACCGTAAAGAACAGAATAAATATTACCTGACTGCCGTATTTTTTCTTTTCATGCTTGGTCTTTGCCCGCCTTCTGTTGTAGATGGAAATCGCTGTTGCTGCGATAAGGTAAATGTAATCCATCAAAAGGATTATGGGCATAGACGGTTTGAAAAGTGGCAGTCCATCCTTGATTTCATAAACAAAATAGTGCAGGGGTGTATAGAGAATAATAAGATCTATCAATAGTGGAATATTGATCAGAATACTCCAGATGTTTAAGCTTTTAATTTTAAGCTTTTTCTTAAATGGAGTCTGCAAAGCAGCATACACATGCAAAAACCAGAAAAAGCACGAAAAAGACATAGCTGCAAAGCCGGTAGAAACAATAAAGTTTATGATGGGCATTGGCAGCATCGTATAGAAAGAATCACCGATAATGATTCTGATATCAACAAGGCAATACACCATAAAAGAGACGAGCATACCTCTGAAGGCTCTCACCTCTCTCTTATTACCAATATTTTCATTTACTTTTCTATACAAAATATTGAGGGACCAGAAGCATACCAGTAGAATTAGAAACACAAAAGGCTTTATCTGGGCCTCTATAGGAATTTTTATCATTTCAAAAACCTCCAGGGTTAGAGAAATATTATGCCATGTAGTCATTATACAACTGAATTGGCTTAATAATCTCTACCCGGAGCATTTTTAGATTTTTTTAATTTATAAGCACTGCATCTGAAAGAGTGCAATAGGTAGTTCCGTTCTCATCATAGGTAGTAAAAGTGCCTTCAACAGTGACCTCCATGGTATCATCTCCCGGATAATCGCTATCGGCAAGCTCAAACTCTATACCCTGTGCACAGCAGGCTGTGGCATCCTGGATAATACATGCATGATAGGTTTTACCTGTGCTCTCGTCAGTGTAAATATCGTAGAGTCCCTGCATTTTCACCGTTTTTCCGATGTAGTTTTCAGGGTAGTACATCATCTGGAATACTTCTCCGTAAACCATAGTCGGTGAAAGGATCGTGAGATCTACCGTGGAGGAGTCCCCGGAAGAAGCAATTGATTCTTCCTGAGTAGTGTTCTCCTGCTCTGCTGTTTCAGAAGCACTGCTATCCTGAGGAGTTTCTTCAGGTTCCTCACTTGTAGGAATGTCTGACATCTGCATAGGAGATTCTACGGTAATCTGCTTATCTTCCTGTGCTGTATCTTCTATAGTGATCTTTTCTGTAGTAGCATCATCTATTGTTTTGCCGGTTGCAGGAGGCGTTTTCTCCTTCCCACAGGCTGTAGCCATAGCAAGCATTATCAGGCCTACAGAGATTATTCTTCTTACCTTTTTCATAATGTCTTAACCTCCCATCACGCCAGTCTGCGCTTTCCAAAGGACGTAGCGCAGCAGAGCGCGAATCCCAAAGCATCAGTTGCCACGATCGTTGATCCCACAGGCGTACCTGCAAGTATCGAGATTATTATTCCAAGAAGTGCACATATCACTGAAAAAATGGCTGAAAAAACAGTTACACTTCTAAAGCTTGTAAATAATCTCATGGCAGACAGCGCAGGGAAAATAATAAGCGCCGATATCAAAAGTGAACCCACAAGATTCATGGCAAGAACGATAATTATGGCTGTTACTATGGCGATGAGAAGATTATAAAAATCCACCTTTGTTCCACTTGCCCTGGCAAAGTTCTCATCAAAGGTCACCGCAAAGATTCTGTTATAAAGGAATATATAGGCTGCCACCACAAGCACTGACATTATTATGCATAGCCACACATCTGTCATAGTGAGTGTGAGGATTGATGTGGAGCCAAAAAGCGTGGTGCACACATCCCCTGTGAGGTTGGAGCTGCTGCCAAATACATTCATGATAAGGTATCCAAATGCCAGAGCCCCCACGGATATCATGGCAATTGCGGCGTCGCCCTTTACCTTAGCGTTATGTCCTGTCCTAAGAAGCAGGATTGCACTTATGACCGTAACAGGTAAAACCACTGTCATCCTGTTGGACAGATTGGCAACACTGGCTATGGCAATTCCTCCAAAGGCCACATGAGAAAGGCCATCTCCTATATAGGAATATCTTTTTAACACCAGTGAAACTCCCAAAAGTGATGAACACAGCGCTATCAGCACGCCCACTATAAGCGCATACCTTACGAAGGGATAATTTATATAAAGTATCAGTTTTTCCATATCACACCACCCTTCTCTCACAGAGCTGCTCATAGCTGATGTAGAGCTTACCTATATCACTTTTCACAAAGTCTTCTCTTGTAGCAAATGTCGCCTTCTCTCCCATGTGAAGTATATGGCTGGCATTCCCCAGTGCCCCATAGATGTCATGAGATATCATGATGATAGTCATGCCTTCCTTGTTAAGACTCGATATCAGCTCATACATCTGCACGGTTATCTGAGGATCAAGCCCCGCTACCGGCTCATCCAGAAGGAGAATTTTCCCTGCGGCACAGAGTGCCCTTGCAAGAAGGACTCTCTGCTGTTGTCCGCCGGATAATTCTCTGTAGCATCTGTCAGCAAGGTCTGATATTCCCAGCCTTTCCATGTTGGCTAAGGCTGTCGTCTTTTCCTTTTTTCCGTAAAAGGGCTTTAGTCCAAGCTTTGACTGACATCCTGATAGTACTATCTCCTTTACAGAAGCAGGAAAATCCTTCTGAACTATGGTCTGCTGCGGCAGATAACCGATCTCGCTTTTGCATATACCATTTTCATATTGTATCTCGCCTGACAGGGGCTCACACAGTCCAAGAAGTGTCTTCATAAGAGTCGATTTTCCGGAGCCGTTCTCTCCGACTATACACAGGTAGTCTCCCTCATTTACTTCAAAATTCACATTTTCCATGACAGCTTTGTTGTCATAGCCAAGGGTCAGATTGCTGACAGTTAATAATTTCATATATTTCTCTCTTTCGTATTGCAGGACATAAACCCGTTATGCAAATTTATGTCTTTTGGAATATCAATTAGTTAAGGACCTCTTTTAATACTTCAAGATTGCTCTCCATGATACCAAGATAGGTTGCGCCACCCTGAACATCCTCTGTGGTTGTGCTCTGCATGGAATCCATGGTCAAAACACCCTGATCCTTAGTACTGGTATTCTGTATTATCGTTTCTGCTATCTTGTGGTTTTGTCCCTCAATGGTGAGTACATTCTTTAAGCCAAGCTCGTCCACTTTTCCTGCAAGAAAAGCTATAGTCTCAAAGCTGGCCTCTGTCTCTGCGGAGCATCCCACAAATGCTGCATAGTACTTAAGTCCGTAATCATCAACCATATATCTGAAGGGGAATCTGTCACCAAAAAGCACTGTGTCTAAGGCTGCGTTTTTCACAGTATCTGCGTACTCCACATCGAGAGCATCCAGCTTTGCAGTATAATCCTCTGCGTTTTTCTTATAGGTATCTGCATTTTCAGAATCGATTTTCTCAAGGGCGTCTGCTATGGCAGCCACAAGAGTCTTGGTGTTCTTAAGTGAGAGCCATACATGCTCGTCATACTCAGGTCCTTCTTCCTCTTCGCCCTCTTCTTCCTCCTCTTCTTCAGCCTCCATACCCTCTACAACCTCTTCTTCCTTTACGCTGTCTCCAAGAGTATCAAGGAGGTTTATCACAACCATATCCTTATTGGTCTTTTCCTTAAGTGCATCATCTACCCAGCCATCTGACTCTCCGCCAACATATATGAAAAGATCGCACTCTGATATTTTCACGATATCCTCTGCAGTTGGCTGGTAGCTGTGAAGGTCAACTCCGTTATCAAGAAGCATGGTAAGATCTGCCCCCTCTGCCTTTTCGCCGAGAATCTCTCTTACCCAGTCATACTCAGGGAAAATAGTGCAGACAATTTTGGGAGCTGAAGCCTCAGTGGTTGGAGTATCATTACTTGAATCCTCAGTAGTTGAAGCCTCAGTGGTTGAAGCCTCAGTGGTTGAAGCCTCAGTGGCTGAGGTCTCAGGAGCCGGAGTCTTGCCGGAAGCCTTTCCACACGCACAAAAACAAAGCATCGCTGCCAATGCAACCGCTGCTAATGATATAAATCTCTTCATAATAGATATATCCTCTCTTTATTCAATTTGTATTTTGGAAAAATGAATGATTACTGCTTCAAAGGGCATAGTATCCCCTGCGCAGTATTTAAGGACGACTATTTAATCGTTCATTCGAACCATGGAACTGACAGGTGTGGAATACACCAGAACAATATCCTTTAAGATTAAAACAGTACCAAGAAGAAGTACTGCTAAAAAGGCCATGTAAAGCGCAACAAGTCCATCACCGAGCTGACTTAGGTTATTTTCACACTGCTGGATCAGGGCACAGACAGGGCAGCTCTCGCCATCGCAGTCATGGAATGACTCTACGGAAACAAATACAGCTGAAAACAGCACAACAAAAAGCATCGCAAAAGCGGTGTATGCTACAAGAAGTTTCTTTATGCTGTTCTTATTATTGCTTAAGCTCTGCATATATCCGTTCCCTATCTATTGCTCATGGCTAACAAATCAAACTGATTATATTTCCGTTTCCTTTTTATGTCAAACTTACAATCGTAATTTTGAAAACAAAATACCACGTAACTGCTGCAACATGATAAAATAAAGTTATGTTTATAAATAAGAAAACACACTACCTCTCAACTTCATTATTCCTCGCTTCAGGCATTCATATTTTGGCGAACTTCGTGCTTTTCATAGTGAGAAAAATTATTGTTTCAGGGAATTTTACTGCCCCTGCCATGGTGAGCACCTTAGCATTTACGAGTCAGATTGTGGTATCCACTATCATGATTCTGTTAATGGCGTTCGTCTTTTTATCATCCTGGTTAAAGCTGAAAAGATCCCTGTCTGTGGTAGATGAATCCGACAAGCTTCAGATGGCTGTTCTCCAGCAGGAGGTAATGGGTAAGGATATCCCTGCCCTCTCAGGCGAATCCATCATCGAGCTCATAGAGCTGTGGGGAGTCATCCTTGTAGGAGTGCGCCTTGTTTATGACATTTGTTCCATCGTTTACAGACGTTTCATTCTTGACCTTACAGGTCTTAGCTCTTCGGCTGGAACCGGCGGCCAGGCCTTCGTTGCAATCTACAACAACACCCACGGATTCAAATATATAAGCATACTTACTGCCCTTTTGCTGGGTATTTTTATCACGGGCATTTTTCTTCATGATAAGCTGCTGAAAATGGTGGCTCTGTTTCTTATCTCCATTTTCCTTCTGGCATTTGTGCTTCTCGGCATGCATACCGTGAGAATAGCAGGCTACAGCGTAGGTATAGTGTGGTCCTCCATCATTTTCCATTTTACGGAAACCATAGGGCTCGTTGGTCTTGGCTTCTATCTCAGGAAAAAATATATCGGCTTATAATTTTCCTGCCCATTTATTTCAAGAGCCGTCCTGGCGCCTACGAGAGTAAGCGCCAAAACGGCTCCTATGTTACATTTGCAGGAATTTCTTAACCTCAGATAATCTTTTCTTAGCCTCAACCCTTCCGGTCTGGTAAACCCATTCCAGCTCTGAGGGGTTGTTTTCTGTGCGGCTTATTCCCAGAGATTCCGGCGGCCTTATTACAAGGCTCGTTCCGCTCTCTTCTCTTTCAAGAATCTCCTGCATCTGACGATTATAAGCCTTCGGACGATTGATCATAGCCTCTGCCACAGCAGGGTATTTGCGAAGAAGGGATTTTATCAGACGGGGATTGTGCTCCTTTTTCTGATAGCCCTTGGGCTGGGTAAGGATAATGACATTTCGGTTATATCCCAGCTTTTCCATATGCTTATAGGGCACCGGATCCGTGATTCCGCCATCGAGATAGAGCCTGCCCTCTATTTTGACTGGTCTTGATACAAAGGGCATCGAAGCAGAAGCTCTCATCCACTCTATATCCTTTTCCCTGCCATCCATGCAGTTGTGGAATGCTATTCTGCCTGTAGCAACATCCGTCGCACCAACATAGAATTCCATGGGATTTCTCTCAAAGGTGACACGGTCAAAAACATCAAGCTTTTCAGGTATTTCGTGATAGCAAAAATCAACGCCGTACAGGTCCCCGGTTTTTATAAGAGACCATATACTGCAATATCTAGGGTCTCTGCCATATTTCTTGTTATATCTGATAGCCCTTCCTATCTGATGGGACTTATAATTGCATCCGAAAATAGCACCCGCTGAAATGCCTGCAGCTCCGTCAAAATGAATGTCATTTTCCATGAAAACATCCATGATCCCTGCTGTAAACATTCCGCGCATTGCGCCGCCTTCCATTATAAGTCCTGTTTTAAAATTCCCTGTGTCCATAATTTCCTCTGCTGTTTTGTCCATAAATGTCCAGATATATGTTACTTCTTAGCCTTGCAATATATACGGAAAGATTCAACCGCATAGGTCTGTGTCAGCTTATCATAATATGTAATTCTGATAGCTGTAGGTGCATACAGGCCATTTACATTTGTCTTTCTTGTTCCGTTTTTAGATGTCTTGGTGCTCTTATCACCTGAAAAATCGCCGCTATAATTTCCGCTATCACCATAATAGGGTGTTGTTCCAAGTGAAATCTTCTTGCCGGATTTTACTGTCTTATATTTAAAAAATACAGTCTTGCCATCTACTTTATGGTCAGTTGTAGTATATGAACCACTATAAGGCTTTTCATAATTCTTTGTTTCCTTATAAAGGGTTCCAACTTCAATCTTAGTGATCTTATAATTTTTATTTGCCTTTACAACGAGCTTACCCTTCTTCGCAGAAGAAACATCCCAAAGAGTGTCTGTATCCTTCTTCTTGTAGTTTATATTATTTGGATTTGAGTAATCTGTAAGAAGTGATTTGCCTGCAAAGGTAACTGTCTTAAAAGGAGAAACGTCATCCTGAACATGAACCGTAAGCTTAACCTTACCTGTCTCCTGTCCTGCAATATTATATACCTTAAATGTAAGGTTTGCTTTACCTTCCTTCTTTCCTTCAAGCTTGATATATCTCACAGCCTCTGATCCGTTTGTTGCATCCAGAGCCGCCTTAAGCTTAGCCTTTCCGGCATCATCGTTAGTAAATGTACCAATAACAATCTTATCACCAACGCTGTTGACGTAAAAATATGAACATGTGCCATCCGGGTTTGTTCTGGAAAAATAACTGGGACGATCCTGAGTAGTATATTCACTACTCATCTTCTTATATAGCTTAGCTGAAACAATTGACTTCTTGGAAGACTTTACCTTCTTAATTGTGAAATCACCACTATGAAGCGGGATTGCCAGATAAGTAATCTCACCCTTTTTTATTCTGATAGCAGACTGAAATCTGTTGGATTCATCAGATTCAGATGAAAAGCGTGTATTTACCTCACTACTTTTCGTGCTTGTCTGTCCGGTTACAGTATTAGTATATGTCGTATATACAACGTAGATTTTTTTAGTAGTGAGATCCTCATGCAATGAATATCCTTCTATCCAATCTCCATTCTTACGATATCCCTTTGCCTTTGCTGCATCATAGGCATCAAACACATCATCAAAAGGACCTAAAACATTTTTCCTGTTTTCCTCGATCAGGCTGTTATAATCTCTGTTCTCGTAATTCCTTGCGAGCTTTTCCTTGGTCTCCGTAGCTGCCATAGCCGTGCCCGGTGTCATGATTGTGATTGAGAGTGCCAATGCAAGCGCAGTAGCCCCAATCCTTGCCAGTTTCCTCATATTAAATTCCCTCCAACAAAATTATTTGTATTAACGGTTTGACGTAACCGTAAAAACGAACAAGTTTGATTGTAGCACTCTGGTTAGACTTTTGCATCCCTTTCATCCAGTCATATAAAGCACTAATTTTGTATATTGTGTTTATTTTTATAATTGACATATCTCATCTTCCGTCGTATTATTACCCTTGGTCAGACGACCATATTTGGTATCCGGGAGCATCTCCCACCCTTTCCACAGATTGTTTGAATGAACGTTGTAGGATATAATTATAGTAGTTGGATTCGTTGGTTTTCTTCTATTTCGTTACCTTGTATGGTCTTATGGCACAGACATACAAGGAGGATTAAATTGAAAGAAGTAACTATTAACAGAAAGTATAAGGATTCAGTTTTCAGAATGCTATTTGACAGTAAAGAAGAGCTGTTATCCCTATACAATGCAGTAAACGGAACTCACTATGACAATGTAGATGATCTGGAGATCAACACCTTAGAAGATGGTGTGTTTATGAAGATGAAAAACGATATTTCTTTCGTCTTCGGTTTTGAGCTAAATCTCTATGAGCACCAATCAACTAAGTGTGGGAATATGGCTTTGAGATTTTTAATTTATGTATCAAATCTTTTTGCCAGTATTACTGAAAAAGAAGATCTCTACGGAAGTAAACTGATTAAAATCCCTACTCCGCGTTTTGTCGTCTTTTATAATGGCGAAGGCGAAATGGAAGACAAATCATATTACAGGTTATCTGATCATTTTGAAAAAGAGATTATTCCACCGGAGCTCGAGCTTACCGTTACTGTTATCAATATCAACGAAAACAGGAATCCTGATATCATGGACGCCTGCAAAACACTTAAAGATTATTCTATTTTCGTTGCCAAAATCAGAAAATACGCAAAAATAATGTCCATCGAAGAAGCTGTGAAAATAGCAATCGATGAATGCATTAACGAGGACATCCTTGCCGATTTTCTGCGAAAACAACGCGCGGAGGTGTTTGAGATGAGTATACTGGAATATAATGAAGAACTTCATCTGAAAAATGTCCATCAGGATGGGTATGAAGAAGGAGTTGTTATAGGAGAAGTTAAAGGTGAGGCTAAAGGCATAAAAAAAATTGATTGTCTTTACTCATGGCTAAAAGATCTAAATCGTACTGACGATATTATTCGAGCTGTAGGCAACGAATCTGTCCAGGAAGAACTCCTAGAAGAATATCGTAATGCCCATAACAATAGCGAAAAATAATATCACTTATTTTAGTAGCAATCCTACTATATTGCTATCGATATGTGTATTACTGAGGAGAATCTTATAGATTATCCTAAAAGCTACAAACGGAAGTTTTTTGATATGAGTTTACGTTTATTGAAATGATTATATTATCAAGGACTTCCTTGAAATTCATAGAGCGGAGGTAAAAGGAATGTTATTAACAGAATATGATGAAGCCGAAACTTTAGAATTATTTAAAAGAGAAGCACATGATGAAGGTAAAGCTGAAGGAAAAAGCCGAAGGATTGGCTGAAGGTGAGGCCAATGGCATTGATAAAATTGATTGTCTTTACTCATGGCTAAAAGCTCTAAATCGTACCGATGATATCCTTCGAGCTGTAGGCAACAAGGCTGTTCAGGAAGAGCTTCTGGAGGAATATCAGAAATCAAATCCATGCAATTCCAAATGATTATATTTGCTGCCATCAGAGTCAAATCTGATGGCAGTTTTATATTGTCATAAAAATCATAATGATCATGTTTTTGAGTATGTGGAGAACATGTTGAACATGGTTTTACGTCTATCCGCGAATAAGTATTATGTTTGGTTCATCTGCGGGGAGAATGATTCGCTATGAGTTACGTCAGCTCGCGAAGAAATTATCCCATAGACGTAATGGTGCCAATGGGCATGACTCATGATTGCATCCGGAATAATAGAAAAAAGCCTAATCGGATGATATGCGGAAGGCTTGCTCTGCAGGAGTTACGTCTATATGCGATAATTATTTCAAATTGATTCCATGCAAAACTCCCCGAGATGATCTCTCATCCCGGGGAGTGGAATATCTATGCCCCAGACCTATTAAATTTTTTATTTCACCCTGACATTCGTCTGCTTTTTAAGCATTTCAATGATTTTTTTCCTCTGTTTACCTTTAACTCCTTTTACTTTTATCACAACATCCTCATTGTTTATCTTAAATGCGCCATCATCAATTTTTAGTTTCGGATTGGCATAGATTGTGATCTTCTTCAGATTCTTGCAATCCGCAAAGGCATTACGCCTAATTCTTTTTACTGTTTTAGGGATAGTAACTTTTTTTAGCTTTTTGCGTTTTTTAAAGGCTCCCTTTGCTATCTCAGTTACAGTGTAAGATACCCCATGATCATCAGTAACTTCTGACGGTATTGTTACTGACTTTGCCGACTTGTTCTTTAACCTTTTAAATAAAGCTGTTCTTGCATTTGCTGAAATGATTTCATAAGACGCGCCGCCGGATACCATGCTTTCTCCATCATTCTTTGGATCCCTGGACGTATCATCAGCCGCAGGCGGGATAACTGTTACACTAAGCGTCGTGTGAACATCAGCACCTTTATATAAATCGGAGACTCCACTAAAGACTTTTATAGTGGCATTGCCCACATCCTTTGCATATATCGTGTTTCCGAACACCTCGACCACATCTGTGTTATTGCTTTCTATACCATAAGATTTCAACACAGTATCTGATGGCTCAAAAATAGGTTTTATTTCCATTTTATCGCCCTTATTTAGCGTAACAGCAGATGTCCCAAGTGTTATCCTTATCGGTAATTGACATATATACCGAGCTATCAATGAAGCAAAATTATTTAGTACATAATCAAACGTGTACAATGTCCCGGTTGCCACAGGAAGCCTTGTCCCTATGCACTTATGCCCCCATATACGATAATGATCCAGTTGCTTATATTCCTCAGTTGTCCTGTTAAAAAATGACATATTA
>JAEEGF011012714.1_pt1 | contig 13196 bp, 12 predicted proteins | sample 9134171 | NCBI WGS metagenome assembly JAEEGF01 (sample SAMN16246542, study PRJNA631951) | gut metagenome | biome: gut microbiome; feature: rumen; material: AP-attached | host: Bos | place: Iran: Karaj | collected 2018-10
TAATCGGTAATAAAAAAGATACAGCAACTAATGCCTATGCAATTCTTTTGGGAAAGCATGATTATACTTCCCGCATTCAGTGCGCCAGATTTCGTGGAACAGATCGTGTCGACTTTCTTGATAAAAAGGAATATGAAGGTCCTCTTTGCGAGCAGATAGACGGAGCCTATAAATTTGTTCTGAACTATTTGAGCATGTCGGTGGAAATCAATGGAATTGTTCACAAAGAAAAGTATGAACTTCCTCACAAAGCAATCCGCGAGCTGATTATTAATGCAGTTATTCACCGAAATTATCAAATGAGTTCCAGCGTTCAAGTTGCGGTTTATGATGACCGGGTTGAGATTTCTTCGCCGGGAAGCATATATGGTTCTTTGACCCTTGAAGAAGCTTTGTCAGGCCGTTCTTCAATCCGCAATAAAACGCTTGCACGCACTCTTGAAAAGATAGATGTCCTTGAAGGCTGGGGCTCCGGCTTTAAGCGCATTTTTGCAGAATGTGATGAATATGGAGTAGACAGACCAGAGTTCCTTGAAATTGGCGATATGCTACGTGTGAACTTTTACCGTCCTTCGTATAAGAAAAACGGCGATAAAGCCCAAAAAACGGCGATAAACTCAAAAAGTGGCGATAAAAACGGCGATAAGCTTGAAAAAACGGCGATAAACCAGGAAAATGGCGATAAAAAATCTGATAAGTTTAGGGCAAGAATTCTTGAATATTTAGGAAATCACCCAAATGCAAAAACTCAAGATATTTCTCTGGAAATTGGTTTAAAGCAATCTCGTACAAAGGTATATCTTTCTGAACTCGTTGAAGATGGCAAGATTGTTGCCAATGGCGCTAACAGGAACAGGACATATTCGTTAAAATAAAAAAGGAGCAAACCATGAAACTATTAATCGTAATTGACATGCAGAATGATTTTATTGACGGTTCGCTTGGAACAAAAGAGGCTGTGGCGATTGTTCCGAATGTCGCGAAAAAAATTGAAGAGGCGCGGGGCGCTGGCGAGATTGTTGTGTTCACCCGTGACACGCACCAAAAAAACTACCTTGAAACTCAAGAAGGGAAAAATCTTCCGGTTCTGCACTGCGTTGAAGGAACTGACGGCTGGCAGATTTCTAGCAAGCTTAAAGTGGGGAACAGCCGCATTTTTAACAAGCCTTCGTTTGGCTCAATGGAACTTGCTGACTATGCCGCAAGCTTGGACGGATTGGAAGAAATCGAGCTTGTCGGCCTTTGCACTGGAATCTGCGTCATAAGCAATGCGTTCATTCTTAAAGCCAAGCTGCCGGAAGTGAAGATTTCGGTTGACGCAAGCTGTTGCGCCTGCGTGACTCCAGAAACCCATAAGAACGCGCTAGCCGCCATGAAGCTTTGTCAAATAAATTGTGAATCATAAAATGAAAGCAAACCTTTTTTCTTGCCTTAAAAAAAATCCCTTCCCGCTTGCATGGCTGGCTTTGCACGCCGCCGTTTTTGTGGCGCTGGCGGTGTGCTTTTTTGCGGGCAGAAAGATTTTTGTAAACACCAATTTGTTTGACATTTTGCCCCAGTCGTCGTCGGTAAAGGCGGTGGCGGAGGCGGACAACGCGCTGGCCCAAAAGAGCGGCAGGCAGTTTTTTATTTTGGCGAGGGCAAAGACTTTTGAAAGCGCCAAGAAGGCCGCGGGACTTTTGGCGGAAGAACTTTCGCAGGCCGACCAAGAGGCCGCCGCTGTTAATCCCAACAATAAAATTTTTGAAAGCCTTTCTTTTGAGGCAACCTCTTTGTCGCTGGACAACATTTTTGAATGGTATTACAAAAACCGCTTTTTGCTTTTGGACAAGGAGACAGTTCAAAAAATAAATCAAGGCGGCGGCGTTGAGGAGCTAAAAGAGCAGACCTTGCAAAAAGCCTTTGGCGCCTTTTCGCTCACGCCCTTGGAATTTGTTGACGGAGACCCCTTCTTTTTGGCCGACTTGGAATTGCAAAATTTAATCGCGTCCCTTTCCAACACGGGAACGGCCTTGGCCTTGCGCGACGGAGTTTTGGCGGCGGAACACGACGGCGACCATTACGTCATGGTTCGCGGCGCGTTGACGCAAAAGGGCGCGTCGGTTGCGAACAAGAACAACGGTGTCCAAACGATTTACGATTGCGCCAAGCGCGTCGCCGCGTCAAACGATTTTGGGCAGGAAAAAGTTTCGTTCGTGTTTTCCGGTTCCCCCTTCCACAGCCACAAGAGCGCCTCAAGCGCGCAAAGGCAGGTGGCGGCCATCAGCGCTCTTAGCATGCTGGCGGTGGTAGTCCTTTTGCTGCTTGTCTTTAGGAGCGCGCGGCCATTGCTCTTTTCGGTTGGGGCGATAACATTGAGCGCGGCGTTTGGTTTGGGCGCCGAGCTTTTGGTCTTTGGACAGATTCACATTTTGACTTTTGTTTTTGGAACTACTTTGATCGGAACCTGCTTGGATTACAGCCTGCACTTTTGGACGCGCGCGTATTTTAGTCAGGAAGCGCTTTCGGGAGCGGAGGCGAGGAACAAAATTTTTAAGGGCTTGGCGCTTTCGTTCGCTTCGACGGAGATTTGCTATTTGATCATGCTCCTGGCTCCGTTCGCTTTGCTAAAACAAATATCCGTTTTTTGCTTTGCGGGAATCTTGAGCGCCTTTGCGACGACCGTTCTTTTTTATCCGGCTCTTTCCGTTCCGCAAAAAAAAGTTCCGCTAACTATGCTGAATGGCGCTAAATTCGCGCTCTCAGGCAAGTTAAAGAAGATTTTTCTTTTTATCGTCGCGGGAACGTGCCTTGCGCTTGCGATTTTCTTTAGAGAAAATTTGCGCTTGGACAACGACCTTAGAAAATTTTACACGATGAGCGGAAAGCTTTTGGAGGACGAAAAACTTTCGGCCAGCGTGATGAATAGAAAGAACGGCGCTTGGTATTTTATCGTCCGCGGAAAAAGTTCCGACAAGCTTTTGCAAAACGAAGAAGCCTTTTGCGCCGTCTTGCAAAAAGAAGTCGATGCTGGCAGGCTTGACTCTTATTCGGCGACAAGCCAATTCGTTCCCTCTAAAAAAAGCAAAGAAGCGTCGCTTGAGGCCAGCAAAAAATTGATGCAAGCCGCTCCAGAATTGCAGGAGATTTTTGGAAGCGAGCCAAGGGACTTTGCGGAGGATTTTTTGGAAGCGCGCCAATTGCTGGACGCGGCGGACGATTCGGGCATGGATTCCGTTCCCTCATACTTGCAAAACGCGCTTGAAACTTTGTGGCTTGGAAAAATCGGCCAGGAATATTTTAGCGCGATTTTTGTTTCGGGCGGCGACCAAAACTTGTTCAAGGAACTTGCCGCGCGGACAAGCGGCGCGGACGGACAGACGGTTTATTTTATCAATAAGGTCAGCGACATTGCATTTGAGTTGAACCGGCTGACAAAAATCATGCTTTTTCTTTTGGCCGCGGCCTTTGTCGTTTTGATTTTGGTTCTTGCGTTTTTTTACAAGCCAAGGGCGTTGGCAAAAGTCGCCGCCGTTCCCTTGCTGGTCTTGCTGTGCGAGGCCGCCGTCATCGCGGCATTTAAAATCCCTTTGGGCTTTTTTGCCGTCACGGGAATCATATTGGTTTTTGGCTTGGGCCTGGACTACATAATTTACACGGTGGAAAGCGGCGGCGACGCGGTCAACTCGCTTGCGGTCTTGCTTTCGTTCGCCACCACCGCGCTCAGTTTTGGCGCCATCGCGCTAAGCTCCTTTATGCCCGTCCACATTTTTGGAACGGTGGTCTTCTTTGGCCTTGTCGCTGCGTGGGGCTCCAGCAGATTGCTGGGCGGCGAGTAAATTCCTTCCTAACATTGCGCAAGCGGCCGCTTTGTGCTAAAATAGAATGCTATGCAAAATTTTTCGGAAGGCGGCGACAGGTTTCAAAATCCTCTGATTGTTCAAAGCGATCGCACGATATTGCTTGACGTGCACGCGCCGCTTGCCGACGAGTGCAGGAACGCCTTGATTCCCTTTGCAGAGTTGGAGCGATCGCCGGAGCACTTGCACACTTACAGGCTGACTCCGCTTTCTTTGTGGAATGCGGCCAGCGCCGGAATCAACAGCGACTCGATTTTGGAAACTTTGAACGCTTACAGCCGCTACGACATTCCGCAAAACGTCGGCGCGTGGATAAAAGAAGTTGGCGAGCGCTTTGGAAAACTAAAGCTGGTTCCCGCTCCAAAAAAAGAAGAGCCGCAAGAAGACGAACCGCAAACTGACGAAGAGAAGACCGAAGAAAAAAAAGAGGCCAAGGTCGAATACCTTTGCTTGGTGGCAAGCGACGACATCATCTACAAACAAATCTTGAACAACCCCGCGACAAAAAAATTTTTGACGCCGGTTTCTGCTGGAGCGGTTCCCGGCTTGGAACTTGAGCGCGCCTTTTTGCTTGAGCTGACCGACCGCGGAATCGTAAAGCAAAAACTTTTGGAGCTTGGTTGGCCTGTTCAGGACGAAGCGCCCTTGAATGACGGAGAGCCCTTGCAGATAACTTTGCGCGAAAAAACTTTGGCGCAAAAGGACTTGCAAATTCGCGACTACCAAATCGCCGCGGCAAAAGCGCTGGTCGCCGACAAGGGGCCGGGCACCGGATTCGGCACAATCGTTCTTCCATGCGGTTCCGGAAAAACTGTCGTCGGAATGCAAATAATGGAAATGCTGCAAACCAGCACCTTGATTGTCACGACAAACATCACCGCCGTCCACCAATGGATCGACGAGCTCTTGGACAAAACAAATTTGACAAAGGACCAAATCGCGGAATACACCGGAGAGAACAAAACGATCGCGCCCGTCACAATCGCCACTTATCAAATCTTGACTTGGCGGCCGGACAAGACCAGCGCCTATCCGCACTTTTCTCTTTTCAGGGAACGCAATTGGGGCCTGATAATTTATGACGAAGTCCACTTGCTGCCCGCTCCTGTCTTTAGGGTAGCGGCGGAACTGCAGGCAACGCGCCGTGTCGGTTTGACCGCCACGCTTGTCCGCGAGGACGGCTGCCAGGGCCACGTCTTTAGTTTGGTCGGCCCCAAGCGCTACGACGTTCCGTGGAAAGACTTGGAAAAAACCGGCTTCATCGCAAGCGCCGAATGCGTGGAGCTTCGCGTCGATTTGCCGGTGGCGTTGGAAATGGAATACGCGATTGCCTCCCCGCGCGAAAAGCACAAAATCGCCGCGACCAATCCCGCGAAAATTTTGGCGGCGAAAAAATTGGTGGAGCAAAATCCCGACGACAAAATCTTGATCATCGGCCAGTACTTGGACCAGCTGCAAGAAATGGCCGCTCTGCTTGGCGTTCCAATCATCACAGGAAAAACTCCCAATGCCGAGCGCGAAAAAATTTACGGCGACTTTAAGAGCGGCGCGATTCGCGTTTTGGTCGTTTCCAAGGTGGCCAACTTTGCGGTGGACTTGCCGGACGCTTCGATGGCGATTCAGCTTTCGGGAACTTTTGGAAGCAGGCAGGAAGAGGCGCAGCGACTTGGACGCATTTTGCGGCCCAAGGAACGCGTTTCAAAATTTTGGACAATCATCACGCGAAAAACCAGCGACGAAGATTTTGGAAGCAACAGACAAAAATTTTTGGCGGAACAAGGCTATTCCTACAGAATAGTTTTGAACGCCGACCAATTGGCGGCGCAAAATGGTTAAGAACGAAGTGGCTCTCTGGCGCGAATATTTTTTGCGGCTGGACGACAAGCAATTTTTGACCCTCATGCGCCTGTATCTTGGCGAGATCAAGACACCATACAACAAGCAAAAGTTGATAGAAAGCTTGGAAGCCTTCTTGCGCCGCGAGGAGACAAAGAAAAACATTTTGGCGCTGCTTTCCGACGCGGACACGCAAGTTTTGTGCGCGATAAAATTCATTCCGGGCGCCACGCTTTCAAAGCTGCAGGAATTTTTTAAGGCGGAACTTTTTTGCGAAGCGCTTGAAGACATTTTGCGCGAGCTTAAGGCGCGCCTTTTGATTTACGAGCAGCCGGTGGCCTACGGCCTTTCTAAGGCGCTAAAGATAAATCCATTTTTGGCGCCCGCGTTGGACGACGCCTTGCGGCTGGAGGAACTGATTCCGGAATGCGACGGGCCGGAAAAGCGTTTGGGCGCGGAATGCGTCGGCGCGGAGTTTGTCGCGTCGTATTTGTCTTTTGTGGCAAAAAATCCCAAGCTTTGCAAGCTGGACGGAACTTTTAAGAAAAAGGCCGAAAGCGACATTGAAGAAAAGTTCCCCGGCCGTTTGGAAAAGGCGCGCTTGCTTACAAGGGCTTTGGAAAACCTTTTGATTCTAAAGGACAAGGAAGGCGCTTTTGAAGTTGACTGGAAGCGCGCCAAAAGCTTTGCGCAAATGGACGCGCAGTCGCAGGCCATGTATTTGCTCGCGTCGGTTTCGGCGCGCTACAGCAGGACAAAAACCAAGTTTTATTCGCAAGTCTTTTTGGACGCGCTAAAATCCGTTCCGGCCAAGGGCTTTAAAAGCGGAGCTTTTTTGCGCTGCGCCTACTTGCGTTGCTGCAAGGAAAGCGAGCAGGAAGACTCTTTTGTCGGCTCGCAAAGCCGCTTTGCGCGAATCATCCAGTCGCATAGACAGGAGGAAGCCGACCTGCGCGGAAATTCCAACGGCGCTTTTTTTGAACGAATGCTGGACCAGGCGGAAGTTTTTGGCTTCGCGCTTTTTGAAGACGCTGGCGAAAGCGTTGACGGCGACGGCGAAAAAATAATTTACAAGAACCCGCGCTTTTTTGAGAGCCGCGTTCCGCCAAAAAACATCGCGATGGTAAACGTTGACTCAGGCTTTAGCTTGACTTTGATGCCGGGCTTTGGCCTTGCGCGCGTTTTGGAAATCGCGGTCTTTTCTGACCTAGTGAAGTTTGACACCGTGGTTCAGTTTGAGATAAACCAAAGTTCCGTCATACGAGCCTTTGACCAGGGCCTTGACGCCGAGCAAATCATAAACATTCTAAAGGACAATTCAAATTTCGCCGTTCCCGAGGCGCTGGAATTTTCGATCAAGGAATGGGAAGCCAACTACAAGTCGATTTGCGTTTACAAAGGCTTTGTCCTAAAGGTGAGCCAAGAGCGAAGCGAGGCTTTGCTTCACAATCCAAATTTAAAGAAGCGAGTTTTGGAACGCTTGGCGCCGCAAGTCTTTTTGCTTGACTGCAAGGACGAAGATGAAGTCGCCGCGCTGTTAAAAAATTGCGGCGTGGAGAACATCGGAAAAATCAAGGGCGCGGAAGACGAGCCTGAATTGACGGGCTTTGTTCCCCTGCAAGAGACGGAAGCTTTTGCAAGCAAGGAAGCGGGCGCCAAAAAAATCGAACGCAACCAAGAAAGCGAAAAGCGCTTGCAAAAAATTTATTCCGAGATTGAGGCGCTGGAATTGGACGAAGAGCAAAAAGACGTTTTGCGGAATGTAGCCAGCGCCAAAATGATTGTGAACGACTCGCAGCTTTGCGCTCCGGCGATTCCGCTTGAAAAAAATTCCGCACAGGGAATGGACTACGAAGGAAAGCTTCACGTAATCGACCAAGCGATTAAAGAGGGCGAGCAAATAATCTTTAGGCTTTCAAAAAAATCAAAGTTGGTCACGGGCTTTCCGATTGGAATTGACAGGAACAATTTTGAGGACGGCGTTTACTTGAACGTGTTTGTGGGCAAGGACCAAAAAGAAATTTCGATCGGAAAAATTGAGTTTGTCCAACGAGTGAAAAAAATATCGATAATATAGATTCAAAAGGTAAGGAAGCGATTTATGCAAAAGAAAATTACGACAGCCCTTTTTGACTGCGACGGCGTTTTGATTAATTCGGCGGCGGACATCAGCGACGCGGTCAATGCCACTCTAAAGCGTTTTAGAATGAAGGAATTGTCGTACGCAAAATTGCGAACATTCGTAGGAAACGGAGCGCGCGTTTTGATTGAGCGGGCGATAAGGACTTCAAAAGGCTTGCCGCTTGACGCTCCGCTCCCGGTGGAAGAAAAGCGCTGCCAGGAAATTTTAAGCTATTATTTGGACTACTACTATTCCCACGCGATCATAAAGACAAAACTCTATCCGGGCTTGGCCGCATCCTTGGCGCGCCTTTATGACGCAGGAATAAAAATGGGAATCGTGACCAACAAGCCCACGAACATTTTGCTTGAGATTTTGGAATACTTTAAAATCGAAAAATATTTTGGCGCCTTTATTGGCGGCGACAAAGTCAAAAAGCTAAAGCCCGCTCCCGACGGAATCGTGATGGCGCTAAAGGAATTGGGCGCAAAGTCAAGCCAAGCGGTAATGGTCGGCGACAGTTACACCGACATCGGAGCCGGCCACGCCGCCGGAACCTTGACCGCCGCCTGCCTTAAGGGAATGGGCGACAAAAAGGCGATGCTCGCGCAAAAGCCCGAAGTCCTTTTGGGCTACGCCGCTGAAATCGCTCCGGCGATTATGCTTGCCAACGCGGCGGCTCGGTAGGAAAAGCGGCCGATGAAGAAGATTGATTCCAAAGCAAAGAGGCCGGCTAGCAAACCCAAGACGGCGGCGGAAACTGTTCGCAAGCCTAAGAACGCCCCGGACATACTGCAAAAGCGCATTGACTTTAACATCTCCCTCTGCAAAAAAAGCAACGGAATGAAAATAAATTTGCAGCGCGCCGCGCAAAATGTCGTGGAACTGCAGCGGGGCTTGACTGGAAGCCGCGCCTTGGCCGGAAACGGCTACATGCAAAAGGGCGCGAGCTTGCAGGCATACCTGCTTTACTATTGGCCGGTGTCTTACGCGCAAACAAAGGCCGCCTTGCAAAAGACCCCGCGCTTTTTTGAGCGCGTCGCGGAATTTTCTTCCCAGGCCAAAAAGCGGGCGATTCGCGTTTTGGATTTGGGTTCGGGACCGGCGCCGGCGTCTTGCTCGCTTGCCGATTTGGCGCAAGGCCGCGGAGAGCAAAACATGGCCTTTGAATTTTGTCTTTGCGATTCCAGCGGAGACGCGCTAAGCCTGGGCAAAAAAATCTTGGAAGCGGCCTACGCAAAAAACGCCAGCGTCGAAACGCGCGTCTGCAATTTGGAGAACATCTTCCAGCCCAAAAACGGCGCGGCTTTCTTGGACGGCAAAAAATTTGATTTTATAATCGCCTCTCATAGCCTTAACGAATTATGGAAAGGCCAAAAAAAGCGCGGGGAAAAAATCGCGGACCTGCTAAAAAATCTTTCTGATTGCTTGGACGACGGCGGCCTTATGCTTTTGATGGAACCCGCGCTTTTGGCCACAAGCCGCGCCTTGATTGAAGCGCGCGATTCTCTTATTGCAAGCGGCCTAAAAGTCGCGGCGCCTTGTTTGCAAAGCGCAAGCCCATGCCCCGCGCTGGAAAACCCCAACGCCACTTGCCACGCGCAGTTTGATTGGGAGATGCCGCAAATTGTGGCTGATTTGGCGGCGCTTGCGGGCCTTAACCGCGCCGACGTCAAGATGACATATTTTGTTTTTGAGCGTGGCGATTTTGGCAATGGCGATAATTCTTCGCAAGCCAAAGAAGCGGCCGCCCTTGTCGTCAGCGAGCCGATGCTGAACAAGGCTGGCCGGGTCCGCTACGTCTTGTGCGACGGCAAAGCGCGCTTCACGCTTTCCGCCAAAAATGGAGACCCCAACGCGGCGGCCCAAGGCTTTTTTGACCTAAAGCGTTATGACAAAATTCAAATCGCAGGCGCGCAAGTCCGCAGCCAAAAGGGCGAGCCGCTTTCGCTTGGCTTTGACGATAACACGCGACTGGAATTTTTATAATGCCAGTTCCATGTCAACGTGCGGAATGCCCTCTTCAAGGTATTCCTCTGAAGTGATTTTAAAGCCAAGCTTTTGGTAGAATGAAATGGCGTGGCTCTGCGCGTCCATGACGATTTTTTTGCAGCCGGTCTTGGCCTTTAGTTCGCTGATTGCGTATTTCATAAGCTTGGAGCCTGTTCCTTTTCCGTGAAGCAGAGTAAGAACCCGGCCGATTTTTATAATGCCGTCGCCGTCCTTAAAAGCCCTAAGGTAGGCGCAAACCCTGCCGCCTTCCGTCGCAAAAACGTGCCAGCTTTTGCAATCAACGCCGTCAGGATCTACATAGCTGATTTTTTGTTCCTTTACAAAAATTTCCGCCCGAGATTTAAGAATTTCGTAAAGCTCTTTTGTTGTAAGCTCGTCAAAAGTTTTAATCGTCCAGTTCATAAAAGCAAAAGTCTTTTTATTCTTCCCAGCCCTTGCATACATCGCACCAGCCGACGGCGCCAGACACTTGTTCCAACTCCGACGGAGTGAGCTTTACCGAAGTGAATTCGTTTCCGCCCGCAGGATGAATGTACTCAAAACGCTTCATCGAAACGTCAAGCCAGACAGGGATTTCTTTTGGAACGTTAAAAGGACAGACGCCTCCGGGAGCGAAGCCCGTGATTGCCTCAACTTGGTCGCGGGCGATCATGCTGGGCTTTGTGTGGAAGAGGGCCTTGAACTTTGAGCTGTTGACGCGGCCGTCGCCTGCCATCACAACGATGACGGGCTTTTGGTCTACGATGAATGAAAGCGTCTTTGCGATTTGCGCCTCGGAGCAACCGATTTGTTGCGCGGCGTGTTCAACGGTGTCGATTGTTTCTTTGTGTTCGGTGAGCCTGTTCGCGTATCCCTTGGCTTTTAGGAAGTCTAAAACCTTTTCGTTAATCATATGAAAATATATGATACAAATAAGGGGGCAGACAGTCAAGGAAGGGGACATTGCTTTCTACGATTCGTTCACCAACTTGCCGGTCATGTGTTCGATTTCAAGTTCAAGGCACTGAACGCGCGGCAAGGCGTTTGCCAGTTCTTTTTCAAGATATTCCTGGTCGTCTGTGAATTTCTGAACCAGCTTTGCGCAGATTTGGCGGGTCAGTTCCGGGTCGGTCACAAGGCGGATTTTTCCAAAGACGATCACGCTGTTGATGTTCAGCGCCCATTCGCCTTCCTTTCGGTAGCCGGAATCGTAAACGCAAAAGCTTGCCTTGTCGCAGTTTTTGATGGCGTCGATTTTGTGGCCTTCCTTCGCTCCGTGAAAATAAATCTTATTGTCTTCCTCGCTGTAAAGATGCGACATCGGAAGCCCGTAAGGATATCCGCCGTCTCCGAGCAGCGAAAGAACTCCGCGCTTTTCATTTTTCAAAATCTCTTTGCATTCAGCGTCACTAATTTGCTGCTTGAATCTTCTCATTGGCCTGAACATGCTGAACTCCTATTGTTTATTGATAAAATACAATCCCACAAGGCAGATTGCGACGCCAAGCGCTTTGCTCCAAGTGATTGTTTCATGATAGCCGATAAGCCCCACAAAAATCAAAATGACTGCCAGCGCCGCGTTTGAAACTGTCGCCAGCGTACTGACTTTCCAGCCCGCCTTGTAAGCAAAGATGAAGCCCACTTCAAGTCCCGTAATTACAATTCCAAGAATGATTGTGGCCCAATTGGTGTGGGAAAATTCTTTGAGGATATTTCCGCCTTTTGTGGTGACAAAGAAAGCGGCTGCCGAAAAAAGCGTCGCCACAGCATAGGTGATTGTCATGCTGGCATAGGTGTTCATTTGCGCGGGGATTCCCTTTGCGCAAATCTGATAAAGCGTGTTTGCAAAAACAATGATTAAAAGCGGCCAGATGTAATTGAACATATGTTGATTATAGCGGGAATGGGGGATTTATTCTACTCGAATCCAGATTCCATCCCGTTTTTTATAAGTGTTTTTCCCGCTCATGTGGGTAAAGGTTAGGTTTTTGTCAAAGTAGCGTTCCATTGCGGCCCGGTCTTTTTCAATCATAGCCTTGTTTATTTCTTCGTAGGCAGCATAAACTTCTTTTTCTTCTGTGGTCATTGGTGGCGTCCCATTTCTTTGTTTTGATTCCTGGCCCGTGCAGGCAAAAAGAGCCAGCACGAGCACTGCAAAAATTGTTGCAAGTTTTTTCATATCAGGCCTTTTCAAAGTCTGGCTTCCATGCAGCAAACTGAACCAACTGCTCATCAGTCCGGTGGTAATAGCGTTCGCCTTTGTCGAGTTTTGCGATTTCTGCCATTTCTTCGCCGGTCAGTTCAAAGTCCATGATATTCAGATTGTCTTTGATGTGGTCAACGTTCTTGCTTCCGGGAATTACGACGAATCCCATCTGAACATGCCAGCGTAAAATCACCTGGGCGGGTGTTTTGCCGTATTTTTTGCCCAGTTCAGCAAAGACTGGTTCCTGAATCAAAGACTTATCGCCATGTCCAAGAGGGTACCAGCTCATAAGACTGATGTCATACTTGTCCAGAGTTACGCGCAAATCCTTCTGCGTAAAATATGGATGGGCTTCCACCTGAATGAATTGAGGGGCAGTTTCCCATTTAGTCTCAAGTTCCTTAATATATTTTCCTTCAAAATTAGAAATGCCGATAGAACGTGCTTTCCCATCGCGGAGTGCCTTTTCAAGCTGACGGTAGCCTGCAAGCCAGTTTCCAGCCGGCTGATGGATGTAAAGCAGGTCAACGTAATCTACTCCAAGACGCTCAAGAGTTTCGTCAACAGCATTTGGGTTTTCGTATTCTGACGGCCAGAGTTTTGTAGAAAGAAAAACTTCGTTTCTTGTCACGCCGCTTTCCTTGATTCCCCGTCCAACAGCGCGCTCATTCACATAAGCATTTGCCGTGTCGATAAGACGGTAGCCCATCTTAAGAGCCTCGCGGGTGCTCTTCTGTGCATCTGCTGGTGAGAGCATAAAAGTTCCAAGTCCTATTACAGGGCAGTCGATTCCGTTGTTTAATTTGATTGTCTGCATGTTGAGTCTCCTTGTTTTAATAATTCGCATTTCTTCTGTCTTTGTTTATGGCAGCCATTTGCTTCATCTCATCATCGGTGAGGGAAAAATCCCAGACGCTTGCATCTTCTATGATGTGCTTTTCGTTGGAGCTGCCGGGGATTGCAATATTGCCTGCCTGCAGGTGCCAGCGGATAATGATTTGGGCGGAAGACTTGCCGTGGGCCTTTGCGATTGCGCTGATTGTAGGGTCGTTGAAAAGTTCCTGAGTGTAGCCGCGGCCGCCGAGTGGGAACCAGCTTTCCATAACTGTGCCGTACTTTGCAATGTGGGCTTTCATTTTTTCGCTCTGGTGGTATGGATGGGTTTCGTTCTGCAAAAGGGCTGGCTTAATGCTTGTTGCTT